>Ga0208789_1001581_pt1 | contig 12239 bp, 8 predicted proteins | sample Methanotroph_Enr_FD_187368 | JGI IMG/M metagenome (GOLD analysis project Ga0208789, IMG submission 187368) | Enriched soil microbial communities from Old Woman Creek wetland in Ohio, USA - Methanotroph_Enrichment_5 (SPAdes) (version 2) | ecosystem: Environmental > Terrestrial > Soil > Wetlands...
TATACGGTGAATTCCGGTTTTCTTCAACGACTTGGTGCGACCCAGTCATCGGACGGCCTAAAGGCTTGGGGGGCGCTTCAATGGTGCATCTCCAGCGTTGTCTTCCAAATCCAAGAGGGCTAAAATTGATCGGGTAGGGGAGCGGCGGCTGCCGAAGCGGGGCAGCTTTTGTCGTCCCGCGACCGGGGAGACCATCCCCGCCATAAAGGAGGATTGCCATGACCAAATCTATACCGGAAGGATTTACCAGCGTAACACCGTACACGAGTTTCAAGGATTGCCGTAAGGCGATAGAGTTCTTCAAGCAGGCCTTCGGCGCTAAAGAGCGCTTCGTCATGCCGGGACCCGATGGTAACGGGGTGATGCACGCCGAACTCATGATCGGCAACTCGATCCTCATGATGGGGGACGAGCATCCCGATATGTCGACCTGCAAAAGCGCCGAGACTTTGGGCGGCTCGCCCGTTTCTTTCTACGTCTACGTCGAAAACGTGGACCAGGCGTTCCGAAGGGCGCTGGAAGCCGGCGCCAAGCAGCTGATGGCCGTCGAGGACATGTTCTGGGGGGACCGCACCGGGACGGTGCAAGATCCTTTCGGGTTCAGCTGGACCCTCGCGACCCACATTAAGGATCTGACACCCGAAGAGATGGAAAAAGGTGCTCGGGAGGCCTTTGCCAAGATGGCCAACATTTAACTAGCGTTCGCGGGAGATGGGGGACATCCCCTTTCCCTAATTTCGCTCACCCGCCCGATCGCGGGTGGGCGATTTTTTTACCTTGAGCCGCAGCCCCTCCACGGCGGTCACCTCCACCCGGTCGCCCTGCGCGATGGGAACTTCGCTCTCGGCATTCCAAAGCTCGCCCCGGACCAGGACCTTCCCCTCGGGCTCGATGGCGGTCTCGGCGACTCCCCTTTCGCCCAACATCCCCTCTTTCCCGGTGATCGGCTTTTGACGGTAGGCCTCGACCGCCTTGGTGACCACAATGCCGAAAAAAAGGGTGACCACCAGCACGGTCCCGACGATCACCCAAGGGGAGAGGTGCAGTCCGGGCTCCGATGAGGGAAACAAAATGAGCGAGCCGAAGACCAGCGACACGATGGCCCCGATGGCAAGCACGCCGTGAGAGACGATCTTTATTTCGGCGACGAATAAGACCGCGGACAATAGGATGAGGAGCACGCCCGCGTAGTTCACCGGCAGGGTCTGAAATGCGAAGAAGGCGAGCAGGAGCGAGATGCCGCCGATCACCCCCGGCAGGATGGCGCCCGGCGTGGAGAGTTCGAAAAAGATGCCGAGAATGCCGGCCAGCATCAGGAGATAGGCCAGGTCGGGGTTGCTGATGGTGTTGAGTATCCGGTCCCTGGTAGTCATCTCGTGACGGGTCACCTGTGCTCCGGCCAGATGAAGCACCGTTTCCCGCCCGTCGCGCAGCAGGTGCCGCCCGTCCAGTTGGGCGAGCAGGTCCTGCAGGTTCAGCGCGATCAGGTCGATCACCTTTTCCTTCAGGGCGTGCTCGGCGCTCAGCGAAAGGCTGGCCCGCACCATCTTGCCGGCCGCCTCGACGTTGCGTCCCCGCTTGCGGGCGATTCCCTCCAGGTACGCCTCGGCGTCGTTCAGGATCTTTTCCGCCATGGTCTGGTCCGGCTTTTCTCCCAGGGAGACCGGGTGCGCGGCGCCGATGTTGGTGCCCGGCGACATCGCGCAGATGTCGGCTGCCAGGGCGATCACCGCGCCGGCCGAGGCGGCGCGCGCGCCCGGTGGCGTCACCAGCACGGCAACCGGGACCGGTGAGGCGAAGATCCCCTTCACCGCCTCGCGCATGGCGCTGTCCAGTCCCCCGGGGGTGTCCAGTTCCACGATGAGGAGCCGGTCATTGCGCCGGGAGGCCGCGTCAAGGTTCCTGAGCAGGTAGTCGACGGTCACCGGGTTGATGCTGCCGCTTATCGATAGGACCGAGACCTGCGGTGGCTCGGCTAGCAGCCGGTGCGGCAGCGCGAACGCCAGAAAGCAGAGTACAGCCAGTAACTTCAGGAACCTCGGTGACATAGCGGGCCTCCGTGCGGCAGCTATCGACATTCTAGCCAGCTTCGGCTGCGTGTCAAACGGCGGGCGGTTTGACGGCGTGGGCGGGGCGGAATGGCTCACGAAACTACCTATGCAAGCACGGTCAAGCTCGAATGAATTTAGGGGTTGATTATTGAATCTTGCTATGCAATAAAGGCTCTGGCAATTGGTTGATGTTTTTTTAATCTTCTCTTGTTGTGGCTTATGATTTGTCTTCTCCAGTGGCGGGCGATTCAGACAAGCATGCTCCCCCGCCGCCTGTGACTCAACCAGATACCGGATGCTTAGGACATGAAAAAGATTCTGCTTGTCAACAACCAGGAAGCCTTCCTGGACCGCAACAAAAGCCTGCTAAACCGGGCAGGATTCCGCATCCTTACCGCCACCTCGACCAACGAAGCCCTTAAGATCTGCCGCCAGCAGACGGTGAACCTGATCATCGCGCAGCTCGACCTGTCGGGGTCGGGAGGCGACCTGCTCTGTTCGCTCATCCGGCAGGACGACGAGCTTCGGAACGTTTCCATCATCCTCATCTGTTATGAATCGGAGGCCGGGCAGGCTGCCAACTGCGGCGCCAACGCGGTACTGACCAAGCCGGTGCGTCCGGAACTGCTCCTCAAGCAGGTGGGCAAGTTCCTGGGAATCCGCGCGCGGCGGGAGTATCGGGCGACCTTCAATGCGCGGGTCGATGGACACCAGGGACCCCTCATCTTCACCGGCATGACCCGCAACATCAGTGCCTCCGGCCTTTTGTGCGAGACCCGGATTGTGCTCGGCAAAAACGACCGGCTCAGCAACCTGCTGTTCGATCTCGACTCGCACCCCATTGTCGCCGACGGCAAGGTCGTCTGGGCCGCCGATCACCCGGACGGCAAGTACAGCTACGGCATCGAATACACCCGGATGGCACCGGAACTGCGGGATAAGATAGAGCAGTTCGTTTCCGCCGCCGAACACCAGAAATCTGCCTAACTGCCGGACCATTAGCCCCTCTCCGCATCATCATCATCATCATCATCATCATCATCAGCTGCTCCGCCTTCCGTTTTAGAACCTCCTCTGGTGTTTTTCGCCTCGTCTCAGAAAGGCAATTTCTCTTCTACGTAGACCCAGCCGCCGCCCGCATTGTAGCCGGGATCGTTACACGATAAAATAGTGCTGTTGTTTTCCTGTTGGTTACATGCCATGGAAACAGTAACGACGGCGCCGGTAGTCGGCTTTGCTGAAACGCCACCGTTGGTGGTGCTTTTGCCTGGGCCGACCGGGACGTCTTGGATATGGGGTACCCGCCATGAAAGAAAAAGATACGCAAGAAGAACGGTCGTCCGCCATCATGATCCTGGAACGGCGGAGCCAGCGTCAAAACGATTTGAGTTCCGCCGAGGTGATGAGGATATTGAGAAAGAGGGCTGCCAAGGCTACCAGGAAGAGCGGTGCCGCAGGCCCGCTATCAGCTGCTGACAGCGGGTTTCTGAATCCTGCACGCAAAGGCCGTTAGGGCTCGCTCCCCTGTCCGGCGTTACCCCTCTAGGCCGTCCGTCATTCATTGGAATTTCAGATGACAGGCTTTCGGAAAAGGGATAGCATCTTTTGTGAAGCATCAAGGAATTCGCCGGATGTAACAATAGTCAGTAACGAGGCCTTCAATGCAGGAAAACAAGGTTTGCAGTTGCGGAAAGAGGCACGAGGAGCACATCTGCTCGTTGCACAGTAAAGGCTTGGTGGAGGAGGCGGAACACCTGACCGACAATCCCACGGTTACCTGCGCCATCTGTCTGGTCAACGCCAATTCGCCGGAAAACGTCTGCTCCCCGACCACTCTCGGGGGCGGCTTCAAGTATTCGGACATGAAGGGCAGCAAAAAGATCCTATGTGAACGGGTCGATCCCAACGTCGACCGGGAAAAATGACGAGGTGCAGGTTTGACCACGTCTTGCGAGCAAGGCGGACGCGCCTGCAGCAGATCGAGTACAAGGGCCGACTTTTCCGGAAGCGGCCCTTTGCCGTTTCCGGAGCCTGCGGCGGCAACCTCGAATCCGGCGCCCTCGACTGCTGCGCTCCGCTTCCTTTTGCCGATTCTCGCAGCCCCGCCTGCAACTCCCACCTGCTGCTTGCTTGAGCCGATGTTCCAACGCCTCGCTCCTGTCGACAAACCTCACCTGGCAGACCCGGTTGAGTTGCACCCTCCCGAACCGTTTCCTACTGAACGACCGGAAAAGGTCTGGCGCGTTCTGCCAGCCAAATAAAAGGTATTATACTTGGTCGAGCTGAACCGAGACCTTTGGGGGGTACTGTGAAGAAACTTACTGAAAAGACATGTATTTACTTGGCGAAGCTGGCCATGCTCGGCGGGCTATTGCTGCTGAGCGCCTGCAGTCTGGGGAGCGGCGGAAAGGCTGCGGGCGGATCGCTGCTGCCCTCGCCGCCTGGCGCGGAGAGTGCCCGGCAGGATCGGGTACACCGCCTGTCGGAGAGCTACGAGATCGAAGACCTGCGACGCATACCGCAGCGGCTCGATTGGCTAGCCGCGGCGGCCGCCGACCGCCTGGTCCTGAGCGATCCGTGTCGGGACCGGCTCCTTGACGAGTTCCAGCGGCGCTTTTTCGCACCATGGGAGGCCGGCGCTAACGGCTTCGATCCGGAAGAGACGCGGCAGTTCATGGTTCAGCAGGGGAGGGCGACCTGGTACGGTGCCAACAAACGGGTGATCTCGCCGGAAGAGATGCAGGAGATCATGTCCAACTGTGATATCCAGGGCTTCCCCTCCCGAAACGACACTGCCATTGCCGTGGCTCCCGGCCACTTGCGGGGGCTTCCGACCCGGCAGCCCTTTTTCGAGAGCGCGGGCGATTTCCCCTTCGACATGCTTTCCTTTCCGCACGTCAAGTTGAACGAACCGCTCAGGGTGCTGCATACCTCCCGGGACGGCGGCTGGCTCTTCGTGCAGACCGGCTATACGACCGGCTGGCTCGAGAGGCGGGACGTGGCTCTTGTGGACCAGGCATTCATCGAATGCTGGAAGCTCGCGCCGCACCTGGTTGTGGTGCGGGACAACGAGCCCGTGCCGGACGGCAGGGGTGTCGGGGTGTTTCCGGCGAAGATCGGCACCGTGCTTCCCCTATCGCGTGACGGCGGGGATGATTGGCAGGTGAGGGTCGCCTCGGCGGGCGAGGGGGGCAGGGCCGAGAGCCGGACGGCGGTCATTCCACGTGCTGCTGCTGCGCCGTTTCCGCTCGCCTTCAACGCGGAAAACATCGCGCGGGTGGGAGACCAGCTGCTGGGCGAGCCCTACGGCTGGGGGGAAGCCTACGGCCTTAGGGACTGCTCCGCGCTTTTGCGGGATTTCTTCCTCCCTTTCGGGATCTGGCTGCCGCGCACCTCTGCTGACCAGGTGGCTTCCGTTCCGGACCGCATCGACCTTGCCCGTCTCAAACCCGCCGAGAAAGAAGAAACGATCCTCGACCGGGGAGTTCCCTTCTTGTCGCTGCTTTACAAGCCGGGTCACATCATGCTGTATGTCGGGCGTGATGCGGAAGGGCGGGCTCTGGTGTTCCACGACGCCTGGTCGGTCCGCCTGAGCGGGACCGCGAAGCAGGAGCAGCGCGACAAGCGCGACGGTAAGGACGCCGCGCGTCAGGCAGCCGCCGCCAGCAGCAGCCGGATTATCGGCATGACCGCCATCACCACCCTGCAACCCGGCAAGGAGCTTGGCCTCGCCCCGGGGAAGTCCCTTCTCGAACAGGCAACGGAGCTCGCAGTCATCCCCAATCGCTGCAGCGCAACCGCACCGCAGGAGCCGCCGCGCCGCTAATCCCAATCTTTCTCATGACCTGAGACGGGAAACGTGTTAATAATTATCACAGTCCGGTGCCGCCAGCTCGGCGGTGCCTGCCCCTGTCTCAGGAGACGCCTTCCCGATGCCCACGTCCAAAGCCGCACGCGAAACCGCGCTCCACCAAGGCCTGCCACAGCGCAGCGCCCCGCGCTTGGTATGCCTCCTCGCCATCTGGCTCCTGTGCTTTCTTGCCGTGGCGCTCGTCCCGGCCGGCGTGCAGGCGGCCGAGACGCTCAACCGTCCCCCTGCCGCCATTACCGTCGGCGGCGACCGGGACTATCCTCCCTACGAATTCCTCGACCGCGACGGCAAAGCCTCCGGATACAATGTGGAACTCACCAAGGCCATCGCCGACGTCATGGGGATGAAGGTCGAGTTTAGGCTCGGGGCCTGGTCCGAAATGCGGACCGCGCTGCAAAACGGAACGGTCGACGTGCTCCAGGGGATGTCCTATTCCGAGGAGCGGCTGAGCGAGGTCGACTTCTCGCTGCCCCACACCATCGTGAACCACGCCGTATTTGCCCGCAAGGATTCGCCCACCGTCAACTCGCTGGCCGATCTGACGGGGAAGGTGGTCGCGGTGCACCGGGCCGGCATCATGCACGACTTCCTGAAGAAACAGGGGTTCGCCGGCAAGCTTGTGCTCACCGATACTCCGGCCGACGCACTGCGCCAGACCGCCGCGGGCAAGACGGACTACGCCATCGTCGCCATCGTGCCCGGGATGTACATCATCCGCGAGCTGAAACTGACCAACCTGTACCCGGTGGTGCACAACGTCGCGAGCCACCGCTACTGCTATGCGGTCGACAAGGGGAACGACGAGTTGCTCTCCCGCTTCAACGAGGGGCTCGCCATCCTGAAGAAGACCGGCCAGCAGCAGGCGATCTACGAAAAGTGGCTGGGCGTCCTGGACCCCACCCCCGTCCACTGGCGCATCCTGGTGAAGTACGCGGCCATCGTGGTGATCCCGCTGGTGCTCCTCTTGGGCGGTTTCGCCCTCTGGTCCCGGACCCTGCACCGCCAGGTCGCGTTGCGCACCGCCGACCTGACCCGGGAGATCGCCGAGCGCCGGCACGCCGAAGAGGAGCTCCTTTTGAACCAGCAGCAGCTGGTGCAGGCGGATAAGATGGCCGCGCTCGGTATCCTGGTATCAGGGGTGGCCCATGAGATCAACAACCCGACCGGGCTCATCCTGCTCGACCTGCCGGTGCTCAAGAGGGCGCACCAGGATGCGGCACCCATTTTGGAGGAGTACTTCCAGGAGCACGGCGATTTCTGGCTGGGGGGGGTACCGTACAGCGAGATGCGCGAGGAGATCCCGCGCCTGCTCGACGGGATGCAGGAGGGTGCCCAGCGCATCAAGCGCATCGTGCACGACCTGAAGGACTTTGCCCGCCGCGACGATGCGGGGGATAAGGGGCTCATCGACCTGAACCAGGTGGTGCAAACGGCGCTGCGCCTGGTCGACCCGACCATACGCAAGGCGACCGGGCGGCTCAACACCGACTTCGGCATTGCGCTCCCGAAGTTCCTGGGGAACCTCCAGCGCATCGAGCAGGTGGTGGTGAACCTGGTGCTGAACGCCTGCCAGGCCCTGCCCGACCGCGAGCGCGGCATCGACATAGAAACCCGGCTGGCGGCGGACCTGTCGCGGCTCGAATTGAAGATCCATGACGAGGGAGAGGGGATTGCGCCCGAGCACCTATCCCGGCTGACCGATCCCTTTTTCACCACCAAGCGCGACAGCGGGGGGACCGGTCTCGGCTTGTCCGTCTCGGCCGGCATCGTCAAGGAGCACGGCGGCACGCTCACCTTCGACTCCACCCCGGGGAAGGGCACCACGGTCACCTTGAGCCTCCCGGTCGCCAAGGATGGGAAGAGCCAGCCGCCGGACACCGAAGTTGAGGAATTCGCGACCTGATGACCGCTCCCCCTCCCCCCTGGCGGTTGTTTGGACCGGGGTGAGGAGGACGTTGCCGCGGGCGACATGCCGGCACCAGTGGCGCAGCGCGGCCTCACCCACCCCCTAACCCCCTCCCGTCAAGGGAGGGGGATTTTTGGTGCAAGGGGCATCGGTTACCCGTGCCGCAAGATCACGAAAAACCTTACTTTGGACGTCTCATCCACCCAACACCTTCGTCACGGAGCCCGCACCATGACCCTCAGCCGTTATCCCAGTTTCCAAATCCTCCTGGTGGACGACGAGCCCACCTGGCTCAGGTCCCTTTCGCTTACCTTGAAGAGCGTGGGCGGGCTCACCAACCTTATTACCTGCGAGGACAGCCGCGAGGTGATGCCGCTTTTGGAACAGGGCGGCATCGGCTTGGTGCTCCTCGACCTCACCATGCCGCACCTCTCCGGCGAAGAGCTTCTGGGCCGCATCGCCGAGAGCCACCCGGAGATCACCACCATCGTGGTGAGCGGACTGAACCAGCTGGAGACCGCGGTCCGCTGCATGAAGCTGGGCGCTTTCGACTATTTCATCAAGACCGATGAGGAGGACCGCATCGTGGGCGGCGTCTTGCGTGCGGTCCGCATGCTCGAGATGCAGCGCGACTACCGCGAGATGTCCAGCCGCCTGGTGTCCGGGGAGCTGCGTCACCCCGAGGCCTTCGCGGAGATTGTGACCGGCGACCGCGGCATGCTCGCCATCTTCTCCTACCTGGAGGCGGTGGCCAAAAGCCCCCAGCCGCTACTCATCACCGGCGAAAGCGGGGTGGGGAAAGAACTCTTGGCCCGCGCCGCCCACGCCCTGAGCGGCTGCCGGGGCAAGCTGGTGACCGTCAACGTGGCGGGCCTCGACGACTCGGTATTTGCTGACACCCTGTTCGGCCACCTGCGCGGCGCCTTCACCGGAGCCGAGGGGATGCGCAAGGGGATGGTCGAGGAGGCCTCCGACGGGACCCTGTTCCTGGACGAGATCGGCGACCTGAGCATACCGTCGCAGGTGAAGCTTTTGCGCCTGCTGCAGGAAGGCGAGTACTTCCCCTTGGGGAGCGACCAGCCCAAGCGGATCAAGGCGCGCATCATCGTGGCCACCCACCAGAACCTGGGCGCCAAGGAAGCGGCGGGGAGCTTCCGGCGCGACCTCTACTTCCGCCTGCGCACCCACCAGGTCCAGGTGCCGCCCCTGAGGGAGCGCAAAGGGGACATCGCCCTCCTTTTGGATCACTTCCTGGCCGAGGCGGCGCAGGCGCTGGACAAGAAGAAGCCGACCCCACCGAAGGGGCTCGCGCAGTTCCTCGCCACCTACAGCTTCCCCGGCAACGTGCGCGAGCTGCGGGCCATGGTCTACGATGCGGTCAGCGTGCACCGCGACCGGATGCTCTCCATGGAGACCTTCGTGAAGGCGGTCGAGCGCTCCTTAGAGGGAGGCACCGCGGTGCCGGCGGAGCCCCGCAGGCAGAATCCGTTTGCCGGGTTCGCCGAACTCCCCACCTTCAGCGAGGCGGCCTCGTTTTTGGTGATGGAGGCGCTGGAGCGGGCGGGCGGCAACCAGACCCTTGCCGGGCGGTTGCTCGGCATCTCGCAGCCGGCCCTCAACAAACGATTGAAAATGATGCGCGAACAACAGGCATAACCTGGCGGTTATAGTCATAGCCGCAGGTTATAAATCGGTGGCCTACACCATCTCCGAGATCATGTTCTTACCTGCCGCGCTCCGGCGCCGGGATGAGAAGTCGCACCACGTCTGGTCGCAGGTCTGCTGAGGCTAACGGGCAGGCCGGCGGCACCAACGGGAAAACGTGAACCGATGCCTTTAGATTTTTTAAGGGCATCGGTTTTTTGTCTTTTTGCAGGGTGCGCCAGGTCAAAAGCAGGCGAAGCATCTGTGTGAACGCTGAGTTAGAAGGAACCGTCACCGTTGGTGGTTGGGACGCCGTGCGATGATCCTGGCGTCAAAAGTAAGAGAAAATGTGATGATTTTTTATTGAAACTAATTTATAACTCCATTGTGTGTGGTAGGGAATCGCCTGATGAATTATGTTCCTGTCACGCTTCCGGACGATCCGGGCGGAGAGTCAGCCAAGCTATGTGCTTGGCGCTCCGATCTCAAATGCTATGACAGTTGCTATGCAAAGGGGGGTATTTTTGTTTAAGAGACTTCTGTTCCTGTTCCTTGCAGTATCGGCAGTATCGCTTGTTATTACCGGATGCGGAGGCGGAGGTTCAGCCTCCAACTCGACCGAAGATGCCAATAAAACAGCCGTTCGCGCCCACCTTGCCGATGCGTACCTTTGGTACAACCAGATCGTCGATGTCGTCCCGGCAAACTACACCACCGCCCCAGACTACTTCGACGCACTGCTGGTCCGATCCAGCGACCGATTCAGTTTCAGCCTGCCGATTGCCGATGCCACGAGCCAGTTGCAGGAGGGGAAGGAAACCGGTTTCGGCATCAGGTGGGGCGTGACAGGGTCCCGCATCTTCGCCTTATACGTCGATCCGAACTCACAGGTAGCCAATGTCATCACACGTGGCGCTGAGCTCACCGCGGTCAACGGATTGAATCTCGCCTTCTTGTCCACCGATGACCTGAACAATGCCCTTTTCCCGGGGCAGCCCGGCAAGTCGGTGAGCATCACCTTCCGCCTCCCCGGCACCAGTACGACCCAGACCCGAAGCATGGTCACCGGAACCTTTGACAGCACCACCGTCGGCCAGCCCAGTGTCTTTGCGCTGGCCGGAGGTGCCAGGGTTGGTTATTTGCTGTTCAACCAGCACCTGCCGGTCTCCGAGTCGGCCTTGAGCCAGGCGATGACCTACTTCAAGCAGCAGGGCATTACCGAACTGGTGTTGGACATGCGCTACAACGGTGGGGGCTATCTGTTCATTGCCGAAGAGGTCGCTTCCATGATCGGCGGCGCGGCGGTGCAGGGCCAGGTTTTCGAACAGCTAATTTTCAACGCCAGGCATCCCGAGAAGACGGGAGATGCCGCCAATACCCACGGTTTCCCGGCGCGCGACACCAATAACAGTTTGCTGCCCCAGCTCGGTCTCAGCCGCGTGTTTGTTCTGACCGGATCAAGCACCTGTTCGGCCAGCGAGTCCATCATCAACGGACTTGCGCCTTTCGTCCAAGTCGTTCAGATCGGCAGGACCACCTGTGGCAAACCCTATGGGTCGATACAGCACGACATCGGCAACCAGGCGTACTTTGCGCTGCAGTTCGAAGGGGTCAACGCAAACGGGACCGACAACTACAAAGCAGGCTTCACGCCAACCTGCACGGTTGATGACGACTTGAATTACCCTCTGGGTGACCAGCGCGAGGAGCGCCTTAAAGCTGCCCTCTACTATGCGGCCAACAACAGCTGTCCGGCCCCGACGACCGTCACCCTGCCCAAAGGGTTGGCCGACAGCATCCCCGCAGGCGACGTGCAGATTCTGGGCGAGAAGCCGGGCCTTAAGCTGGTGAAATGATCAGTAGGGGGACCAGGCGGCAAGCTAGTCGCGGGTTTGTTTGGCCTGTCTGGTGAACCATCCGGGGGATGTGGAGGAGTTTGAGCTTTCCCGGCCAATGATCAACACGCACGTGCTGCCGCAGATGCTGGCCGAATGCCCTGTTCTTCAGTGAAATAGCAAGTCACCAAAGGAGGTTTCTTGCTTTAGATAGGTAGCTCCCGAAGTTTCGAGGAGACGATGCACCTGACTGAAAACCGTCCGGTGATCTCCACCACGCTGGCTGAGCGAAAAATAGGAGAGATCAGATGAAACTATCGTTTTCATGCTGTGGCATTACTTGTTGCGGGGAAGCCAAAAATGCACTGGATGCAAGAGTTTCACAAGATCACATCGGCGCGGTGTATGACAGGATTGCACCCATTTATGATGCATGGGGAAAATTGACGGAATCCCACGCACGAAACCGAGCAATAGAGCTGGCTGAAATCAGGGATGGACAAAATATCCTGGAAGTTGCAGTTGGAACTGGCCTGGCTTTTTACGAAATAGTAAAACGGAACCCAAACGGAAGTAATTCTGGCATAGATTTATCGCAAGGGATGCTGGCAAGGGCCAGGAAGCGGGTAAACCGAATTCCCAAGGCAAATTATTCATTACGTGTAGGGACCGCCTTTGATTTGGATGCTGAAGAAGAATCAGTGGATACCTTGGTGAACAATTACATGTTCGATCTTATTCCGTTTGAAGATATGGACAAGATTCTAAAGGAATTCAAGCGGGTTCTGAAAAAAGGCGGGAAACTCGTTTTGGTTAACATGACGGAAGGCGAACGTTTCGGAAGTAGGTTCTACGACTTTGTCTACAACGTCTCCCCTAGAACCATGGGTGGCTGCCGTGGCGTTAAACTGATGGAGAGGTTACAGCAACAT
>Ga0208789_1001584_pt1 | contig 12195 bp, 10 predicted proteins | sample Methanotroph_Enr_FD_187368 | JGI IMG/M metagenome (GOLD analysis project Ga0208789, IMG submission 187368) | Enriched soil microbial communities from Old Woman Creek wetland in Ohio, USA - Methanotroph_Enrichment_5 (SPAdes) (version 2) | ecosystem: Environmental > Terrestrial > Soil > Wetlands...
TGGTATGGTTCCGAAAAGAATGACGAACAGCTTATTAAAATTCTATTCGATCGCTATTACACGCTGTTCATCCTTTCAAATTATGTAGGTGTTTTGGTTCCTATGATTGTTGTAGGCTTCAAAAAACTACGTACAATCCGAAACATAACAGTATCTGCATTCATTGTAATAATTGCGTTGTGGATAAATCGGTACCTGATTGTTGTTCCTACACTCGAATCGCCATACCTTCCTATTGAAGATGCGCGTGCTGCATGGGCAAATTATTCAGCCACATGGGTTGAATGGTCGCTAACGGCAGGTGGTGTTGCACTCTTTTGCCTGCTTTTCACCCTGGCTTCAAAAATGATACCCATTGTTCAGATTTCCGAACTCAAAGAAGAGCCCGTCGAACCAGGTGATATTTACCTGAAGTAACAGATTTACTATAAATTATTAAGTAAACAGGATAAAAAGAAAATTTTATGAAAAGGATAAACCCTGGAATCATACTTGTTGTCATATTTGCTACAGGATTGCTGCACACATATGCGCAGAAAGATGCTGATACTACCGGACCGGCTACCACAGTTTTAAGATTCGCTTGTGTAAGTACTTCAGATGACAGCATACAATTGAATAGCGTTGTCAGCGTGAAACATGACGAAGGAAGTACAAATCTTGCCAATGCACCGGTTATATTTTATTCTGTTGAAAAAAACGGCGATTTAAAGATAGGAGAAGCTAAAACCGATGTTCATGGGGTTGCAGTGTTTAAAATTCCTTCACGAAATACATATACCCGTAATGATGAACAAATGCTTTCAATAAAGGCAATGTATGCTGGTAACGATAAATTCGAAGCTTCAGAAGCTGAATTCAGCCTGAAACCGGCAAAATTAAAAGTATCATTTTACGAGGAAGATTCCATACGGTTTGTTAAAGTTGAAGGAACACAACTTAATTCTGACGGTTCTGAGAGCCCAATCGGAACAACGAATGTAATTATTTCTGTACCTAAAATGTTCAGTATGCTGAAAATTGCTGAAGTATCGCTTGATGAATCAGGAACCGGAACTGCCGAGTTTCCTGTTGATATCATTGGAGATTCATTGGGAAATCTGACCGTTGTTGCATCAATTGAGGAAAACGATGTTTTCGGTACCGTAAAAGGATCAGCTGATATTAACTGGGGGTTACATAAACGCCTTCTCGGCCCTGACCAGCCTTCAAGAGAATTGTGGACACCTGTAGCTCCTCTATGGATGATCATTACACTTATAATTATGCTTTTAGGCGTTTGGGGACATTATGTGTATGCAGTAATACAGCTTATTATGATAAATAAATCATCCAAAGTTTCTGAGAAGAAACAATAACTTTAAGGTCACGATATATAGTCTATACTAAAGAATAAAATAGGTAAGCAAAAAGACATACATGTAGTTTATTGGAAAGTCACCTCTCGAAAAGGTGACTTTTCCCTTTAATATGATTGACTTGATTTTACAACTTGATTCAATCCATCGTGAAGTATGTTAAAATAGTACATCAGTTTAAATCCTGATGGCGGCAAATTCCGTAGTTAAAAAGATCCTTAGTAGAATAATAACTGTCATTCCGATTATATAATTACTAATTTATATATATCTTTACCACTACATCCAAAATAAAATTAAATCCTATCCGAGGTGGCTGTAAAAAATCCAAGAGCATTTTACAACTGGCTAAGTCTTACAGGTTTTATTATCACAGCTAACAGCCTGATACTTATCCTGACATTATACTTGTTTTCCGTGTTATCGAGCCAGGGTAATGCTTACCTGGGACTTTTTATTTATATTATACTGCCGCTATTTCTTGTCCTGGGACTGATTCTGATCCCATTAGGAGTTGTATTGTATATACGAAAACGAAAATCTCAACAACAAAGCGAGGATTCCTGGCCTGTAATTGATCTTAACAAAAGACAGGATTGGGCAACTGTAGTTAAGATTTTCCTGATAACCATGCTTTTACTCGTCGCTTCTGCCATGGGGAGTTACCGGGCTTACGAGTACACCGAATCCGTTGAATTCTGTGGCAAACTTTGCCACCAGGTGGAGGAACCGGAGTATGTCAGCTACCAGCATTCATCCCATGCTAGGGTTACCTGCGTTGTATGTCACGTGGGAGAGGGAGCCGACTGGTATGTTAAATCAAAAATGTCGGGCCTTTACCAGGTATATTCCGTATTGTTTAAAAAATATCCGAGACCTATTGCTACTCCTATCCACAATATGAGACCGGAACGGGAAACCTGCGAACGCTGTCATTGGCCCGAAAAATTTTATTCCAGGAAACTCCGCGTTCAACGCTCCTACCTGGCTGATTCGGCTAATACCGAATGGAATTTGTCATTGGTTATGAAAATTGGTCCTGAGTTCAGCCCAATGGGTCTTACTGAAGGAATACACTGGCATATAAACAAAAATTTCAAAATTGAATATGTTGCAAACTCCCGCAACCGCGAAAGCATCCCTTGGGTGAAACTCACGAACCTTAAAACCGGTGAAGTGAAGACTTTCATAGATGAAGGAAATCATATTGATAAGAAATCACTTGATAAGCTGGAAGTACGAACCATGGATTGTATGGATTGCCACAACCGCGCATCCCATCTTTTAAAATCAGCTCCCGATTACATCGACTATGCTCTGATTACAGGATTAATACCAAAAAATATAGCCTATATCAAGAAAGCTGCAATGGAGGCTTTAAAAAATCCGTATCCTGATACTAATACTGCTATGCATGACATCCGCGAAACAGTGCAGACGTATTACAAACTGCATCACCCGGAAGTTTGGAAAAATGAAGGACAAATTGTACAAAAAGCAATTGCTGCTATGCAAAGTGAGTATAAATTAAATGCATTTCCCTATATGCGGGCTGATGCAAGTCAATACCCCAATCACATAGGCCATCTTGAATCGGAGGGATGTTTCCGCTGCCATTCGGATAGGCATAAGACATACAAAGGTGAGACCATCTCCAGAAATTGCGAGCTTTGTCATACAATTATTGCACAGGGTCCGACCGGCAAAATCGTCAATGCATATGTCAGCTCAACGCTTGAATTCGTTCATCCAACCGATATAGGTGAGAAATGGAAAACTGCATTCTGTTCGGAATGTCATCGCTCATTATATTAATGGACTTAGCTGGTTCATACTCGTTATAATAAAAGAGCGCGAAAGTTTACTTTATGACCGAATTTACATTACATAATTAATAGCTTCGATGAATATATTGCTTACCGGGGGTACTGGCTACATTGGGAAAAGGCTGCTGCAACAATTGCTTGAAGAAGGTCATGAAGTCATTTGCCTTGTCAGGAACCTGGAACGGCTGATGACATCTGAGCAATCACTGGAAGGTATTCATGGGATTGAAACTGATCTTCTGAATCAGGTTCCTTCATCACTTTACTCATTGGATATTGATGTAGCATTCTTTTTAATCCATTCCATGTCAACTTCCATTACTGAGTTCATGAAAGAGGAGGCCAGATCGGCAGGAAATTTTGCCGATTTCATCGGCCATACCAATTGCAAACAGATTATTTACCTGAGTGGCATTTCCAATTCCGAAAAACTTTCGAGGCATTTACAATCCAGAAAGAATGTGGAGGATATTCTCAGGAATTCAGGAAAACACCTTACGGTACTCAGGGCCGGGATCATTGTTGGAAGCGGAAGTGCTTCTTTTGAGATCATCAGAGATCTGATGGAAAAAATGCCTGTACTTATAGCTCCCACCTGGGTAAAAACGCTTTGTCAACCGATAGCTATTGGGAATGTGATCAAGTACCTGGTTGGATGCATGCTTCATCCTGATACGTTTGATCAAACATTCGATATTGGCGGTTCTGAGATACTTACCTATAAACAGATGCTCCTTCAATACGCCGAGGTTAGAGGTTTGAAACGACACATTTATGTAGTTCCGTTTATAAGCCCAAGGATTTCATCCTATTGGCTTTACTTTGTCACTTCAACTTCCTATTACCTGGCGGTGAACCTCGTTAATAGCATGAAAGTTGAGGTTGTATGCAAGGAGACACGACTCCGGGAAATACTCAATATCACTCCATATACATACAAAGAAGCTTGCACCAGGGCATTAGAGCGGATCAACCTGGATACAGTTCAATCGAGCTGGACTGATGCTGTTTCAATGAAAAATCCCGGACATCTGTTTCAACGTCTCGAAGTTCCATTATACGGAGTGCTGCATGACAGGCGAAGTGTCCGGGTTACCGGTGATTTTCAGCGTGTTTTAAACAGAGTCTTTTCAATTGGCGGTGATACCGGTTGGTATTATGCGAACTGGGTGTGGCAGGTGAGAGGGTTGATGGACAAAATGGTTGGAGGAGTAGGGCTACGGAGGGGAAGACGCAATGCCTCGGACTTAAATCCTGGCGATTCATTGGATTTCTGGCGCGTACTTGTTGCTGATAAAGAGAATATGCGCTTGTTATTGTTCGCCGAAATGAAGGTTCCGGGGGAAGCCTGGCTTGAGTTCAGTATCCTTAAAAAGCCCGATGGATATTATCTTTATCAAACTGTTACATTCATGCCTTACGGGTTGAGCGGAAGGTTATACTGGTACCTGCTGTTACCTATTCATTTATTGATGTTCAAAGAAATGATCAGGGAAATAGCAAGGTGATGTCAGTCAAACATGTAATGGATTCAGACTTTTTACCTTAAACAATGTAAATATTTTAGACAGAATTATGGTACTTCTGGAAACTACTTTTCGAATGAGTAATGCAAGTCCCTGGGTGCTTATTCCCATCTTTTTGTTTATTGTACTGATAATCTACTTTCTGCTCAAATTTTTCTCTGTACTATTTGACTTTATACAGGCCAAAGGCTGTCTTACCGTTGGATTAATTGCCCTTGTAGGTCTGCCAGGTATCGTTGCCCTGAGTCTTATTGCCGGCTATACAATTATCTCCGTAATATTGATTCTATTTGCCGTAATAGGAGTAATAACTGGTTATATTGCACGCGATTCGGAAGGAAACGTTGGGAAATTCGGACTTTTTATTTTGATAGTATCGGTTATTACCCTGATTACAGCCCTTCTGCTAACACAAATCCTGGGTATATTCTAACGGTTCACAAAAATATTACATGCAGACATTTGAATATTTTTTATACCAACTTACTAAGTAGTACATTTTCTGCTTACCTTTGGAATGAATTTTGATTTACAATTCAACATAACTAAAATCAATTAAACATGAAAACTTCAATCAAACTTGCTGCACTTATGATTACAGCAATTTTATTTGTTACAGCCAATGTTGTTATGGCTCAGAAAGCTGGTGGTCCCTGGACAATTCCTGCAAAATACAAAACAATGAAGAGCACTGTAAAAGCAGGGAATCCTTCAATCGCAACAGTTGGAAAAGACTTGTTCTTGAAAAACTGTAAATCCTGTCATGGAGCTAAAGGATTAGGTGATGGACCAAAATCTGCAGCTTTGAACACGATTGTTCCTTCATTTGCAAAACCAGCTTTTAAGGCTGAGGCAGATGGTAATGTTTATTTCCAGACGTTTGTAGGCCGTAACGAGATGCCTAATTTTGAAAAGAAAATCACTGATGAAGGTGACAGGTGGGCACTTGTTGCCTATATTAAAAGTTTGTAAAATTTTTATATTTTGAATTTCAAAAAAGGTGTTCTATTCGGACGCCTTTTTTTATGCCAGTTGATTACCTGAATGTTTAAATCTTCTAAATTTTAATTTCGGGCGTCTATTCCCAAGAACATCAATCTTCCATGAGTGATTTTATATTATCCATCCTATCCTTTGATGCGATCACTTTCTAGCTTATTACCAGTAAATTCAGATTAATTTCTTATTTATTAAAATCAGAGTGTTACAAGATATTAAATACTGGTCCGGTATTATTAAGACTTCTTATAAATTGCAATTACCCTGATTTTTTTTAGTATTATTACTTACTTTTGTTCAGTAGAGATATCTATGTATCTATCTACTTGCTTTTCCATAATTTAATCCCGCATTCATATGAAAATGCCAAAAAATGCTTATAACTGGATTACTATAACCGGGTTTCTACTCGCAGTCAATAGCCTGATAGTCATAGTTTTACTTTTTCTATTTTCAATGCTTCAAAGTGAAAGCAATCCCTACATGGGATTATTCACCTACATCGTTTCCCCTGCGTTTATGGTATTGGGACTTTTGATGATTCCGATAGGGATGTGGAATAAAAGGAAGAAAATGAAAGGCCAGGATTATGCTACGCAAAAATGGCCAATTTTGGATATGAACAACAAATTTAACCGAACGGCTGTAATCAGAATTTCTATTATTACCCTTGTTTTACTTGTTGCAACAGCTATGGGAAGCTACCAGGCATTTCATTATACCGAATCAGTTAAATTTTGCGGAACGCTTTGCCACAAAGTGATGGAACCTGAGTACACTGCATATCAACATTCGTCGCATGCCAATGTAAAATGCGTTGAATGCCACGTGGGTGAGGGAGCCGGCTGGTATGTTAAATCAAAGCTTTCAGGATTGTACCAGGTTTACTCGGTTATTTTTAAAAAATATTCTACCCCTATTGAAACTCCGCTGCATAACTTAAGACCTGCCAGCGAAACCTGCGAAAAATGCCACTGGCCTGAGAAATTCTATTCCCAGAAACTTAGAAATCTGCGTACGTATATTGCTGACTCGGGAAATACGGAATGGAATACTTCATTGCTTATGAAAATTGGCCCGCAGTACAGCGCCAAAGGACTTTCGGAAGGCATACACTGGCATATTAATAAAGACTATAGGATTGAATATATTGCCGGCACAAAGGATAGGGAAAGCATTCCCTGGGTTAAACTTACTGACTTGAAAACCGGTAAAGTCAAGATTTTTATGGATGAAGAAAATCCGATTGATAAAAAAGCAATGGATAGTCTTGAGCACAGGACCATGGACTGTATGGACTGTCATAACAGGCCATCACATGATTATTTGTCAGCGCCCAAATTTATTGACGATGCGCTGGTATCCGGTTTAATACCTAAAGACATCCCTTATATTAAAATGGCTGCCATGGAGGCATTGAAAGTGTCATACAATACTAAAGACTCAGCTCATATTGAAATTAAAAATGCAGTATTAACATATTATAAAGACGAGCACCCCGAAGTTTATGCTAAAAACAGTCAGCGTATTAATAAAGCTATACCTGCTATGATAGGTGAGTACGACAAAAATGTTTTCCCGTTTATGAAGGTTGAAGCCTCAAAATATCTTGATCACATTGGCCATCTTGAATCAGATGGTTGCTTCCGCTGCCATTCCGACACGCATAAAACGGCAACCGGCGAAACTATTTCACGAAACTGCGACCTTTGCCATACTATCCTGGCACAAGGGCCTACAGGAAATGTGAAAACTATTCCATTAGGCAGTACAATGGAATTTATTCATCCGGTTGAAATCAGGGGCAAATGGAAAACTGCATTTTGCTCCGAATGCCACAAGGTTTTATATGAATAAGCATCAGAACAGGTTTCTGCTCACTGAATTAGCTTTCCGCGAAGCTCTGTGGTAAAGCAAGTCTCAGAATAAATCAAGATTGATTGTTCGCTTTGTTTAACCTGGAAAAACCATTCAAAAAGCCATCTCACCCGAGGTGGCTTTTCATTTTTTAAATATCACCAAGAATCAGATGCCTAATATGCTGCTGGTTTAAAAGATAACCTGCAACTATTTGATACGGGATTTACGATGTTAAGTTCTAGTGTTATCATCCTTGTTCTTCAATTTTTTTACATAATAAATCGAAATCACTATGGATGTAATTGCAAAAACGAGGAATATCAATATTCTGTATATAATATCAATTTTTGCCAAATCGACCAGGAATAAGTAAAATGCAGCAACCAGCATGTTGCTCATTGCCATCCAACGGTATTTAATGCTTTTTATAATTATGCTCAGCCCGAAATATATGCCGGCTATAAAAAGCCACGATACAGTAATGTATTGCCCAGGTAATCCATGATAGGTTGCATATAACAGCGAGAAAAACAGTATAAACAAGTATATGTTCCTGATAAAGTCGGTTTTAATATTTAATCTCTCTTTCTGCCAATTGATAATCCGGGCTGACAAAAATGCCACTGCCGGTATTGAGAAATTTACTGCCTGTAATGTTCCTGAAAGGCTATAATAAAAAACAACAAGCGTAACCAGCAGGAATGTATTCATAAGTGTTATTATATAGGATCGGTACCAGAGCGCTAATGCCAGCACCAGGAAACTTTGACAAATCAGTAATAAGAATGCATCGGGGAAATGATAGATGCCATAAATTGTTACACTTATGGCAACAAATCCAAATAAGGCAAAAAGCGCCGGTGAATATTTCCAGGGTGAATATAGCTTCAAAATAACTGAAAAAGCAATGCATCCACTGGAAATTGCAGTGAAAAAAGGAATAAACGCTGTTGGAAAATGTATAAATACCAACGAAAGCAGCAATGCCGAATAAGCAGTGCCAGCAAGCAGCAAGGTTGAAAGTATCATTTTTTCGGGAAATGCGTTGTCGAATCTCCTGAATGATACGAGGGAATACATGGCCGTTAGTAACGAAAAATAAATAAAAGAATAATGATAGGTTAAGTCACCAGGTGTTTTAACCAACGATACCGGATTATTCAGCAACCATATCAGGCATATAAAATAACTGATACATAAAACATAGATTAAAACTCTCCACCAATTATATTTCCAGAATGAATAAAGCACCAGACCGGCAGTTGCAATTGAGATCAGAAAAAACGGGTGCGTATGATCGCTGACAAATGCTGTTATCATTGCCATTGTTAAAGCTTGTCCTGCCAAAACCTGCGATTGTTTTTTGAATGCTATATAGATTTGAACTCCAACCACTGCCAAAAGTAAAATTGTACTTAAAACCTGATTCGTCAGTAAAGGTTTGTCGCTATAGTAATGTAACCGCAGAATGATATAGTACAAAATGATAAAACCGAAAAGATTAAACATAAACGACATATATGTAAAACTTTTCCGGAAATAATGAGACAGCACAAAAACACCTGCAACACTTAAAATACCAACAACCATTGAAATAAAAGGCTTGCCGGCATCGTTAAAATATTGCCACAGAAATACGATCGCAAAAAACAAAACAATATTTCCCAGCCAGGCTAAACCGTATTCACCCAGGTTAGATTCGAATGGTGCACTTACCGATATATTAAAATCGGAAAATCCTGAATCTTCATCTGATGTATCTTCCTCGCTCTCGTACTGTTGTTGATTAATATGTCCTTTATTCGATTCCAGGAGGGCAATCCGCTCTTCAACTGAATCTAACCGGATTAGGATTTTTTCTAAATCCTCTTTTTTAAAATCATCAGAATTCATAGTAAACCCCTTCTTATTTTAAAATATTTACCTGAAAACAAGATTTGCACATGAAATTAGATGCTGAAAAATCAGCTTTATTATCCACATGGATGATAATGGAATTCTATTTTGAACGAGGATCCCATAATCAGTTGATCACAAAAGTTAGTAATTTGACAAGGATCAAACTCCTTGAATTTCATGGTCATCTTCTTTCTTTTTCCATGGGGGTAACAACCATAAAAGGAATGACAGGATAAGAAACGGAACAATTAACCAGACGGCAGCCATCAGGAAGCCTTCAGAACCGATAAGTCCAATTTTAAAGGTTGTATATCCGTAAAAACTTTTCGAAAATAATTGTCCGCCAATCACCACATTCCAGCGCATGAAGAAAATTCCAACAAGGATGAGTGCAGCAACAACCAGGTAAATTGCTTTCCTGATTTGCACCTTAGGTTTGTAAAACTGCAAAGTTCCCAATGTCAGCAAAGGTATAATTGTTCCTATTAAACCCTGCATGATAAACAATGTGAAGAAGAGCCTGCCAAACACCAGGTTATGCAATACTTCAAACGATTCTTCAGCCTCATAAATACGGTGAATCTGATCCAGGCCTTCCAGTACAAAATCCAGGATCAGGATATAGAAAAGATAGGAGGCAATCATATCCAGGCACGCCATATCAATGGATATCTTACGAATACGGTTTATAACAATATACACAAGCATAACTAATGCAATCCCTGAAACTATCGCTGAAAAGAGGAAAATAACAGGCATCAGAACCGAAGACCACCAAGGATTTGCTTTTATTGATCCGAAAATAAACCCAACGTATCCATGCAATAAAAATGCAGATGGCACACCTATAATTGTAACGATATATCCCAGTTTATTATCAAGAGCAACCGCTTTGGGTGAAATATCAGTAGTCCACAAAGAAAAGGCCCTGTAAAGGAATCGTTTAAATCCTGTAGTTTCATTAGCCCATATTATCATATCGCGGCGATAATCAAACCAGATTTCAAGTAACAATACTACCATGAGGTACCATAAATAAACAAAACCAAAAATGGCCATGGCTGAGCTTAAATGGGGCGTAACCATTATTTCATACGCTCTGAATGGTTTGCCCAGATGACTGATAAGAGGCATAGTTGCAACCAACATGAATGAAAGTGCCGTTAACAATGCAATTCCATAAGTTGGCCTGAGAACACGCAACTTAAATATACGTTCAAGGGAAGCTAAGATAAAAGCACCAGCAACCAGTCCCGTGATATATGGATAAAGTACGATGAGTATTCCCCAATTAAGTTCAATTTCATTTGGATAGACATATCCATCAACTTTTGAAAGAACTTCGTATAGATTTTGTATATGTTCTGTCATATTATCTAACTTCTGAACTTAACGCATTATAGAATAATTTTGATCCCGTATTTAAATTCGGTTTAATTACCATACAGGTATGATTCTTCAGGAAATAATTGATTTTACTTTCAGGATCGTTTAAATCGCCAAAAATCCTTGCCTCGGTGGGACAAACTTCGAAGCACGCTGGTTGTACACCTTTCTCTAAGCGGTGAATGCATAAAGTACATTTTTCGGCTGTTCCTTTATCCGGATTTATAAACCGGCATCCATAAGGACAAGCCTGAACACAGTACCTGCATCCGATGCAATAATTCTCATCAACCAAAACAATTCCCTCGGGAGTTTCAAATGTTGCACCGACAGGGCAAACCTGCACGCATGGAGATTTGGCACAATGATTGCACATTTTAGGCACAAAAAACGATTTGAATATTTCTTCATCAGGGACTGATTGCTTAAACCCGTCAATGCCTCCGTTAGGTGATTCTACTATGACGGAACCGTCCTTTTTGATGGTGTACTGTTCAACCCAGGAACGGAAATAGAAAGGGTCTTTGGGTACATTGTTTTCCAGTTTGCATGCGCTGGCGCACTTTCCACAACCTATACATTTATTTATGTCGATCCCGATTCCGTACCATTTCCCTTTCTTTTTTGGCGCTTCTGTCGCAAATAGTAATCCGTTGAACGGTGTAAATGCAGAAGCTACGGCAATTCCGCCCACAATGATTGATCCGGCTTTGAAGAAATCTCTCCTGGATAGATTAGGCTTATTTTCGTTCATGTATTATTATTTATTTATAACAAATCAAATGGTAGCAAGTACTATCGGATGCCCTTTTGATTAAAATAGACTGCTTATCTCCTTTGGTCAAGTTTGATTTTTTTTTAATTTAAGAATAAGGAACTTAGCGAAGCGGTTTCATAGCCTGCCCCGCAAAGCGGGGAGCTCCCATTTAGATGAGCAATGGGCGAATAATACTGATTAACGATTTATGAAGTAAGGCATAATTCATTGGTCTTTTGTACACATTAAAAATCAAAAATCGTTAACTTAGCGGAGCGCTCTCACGAACGCAGTGAGTAATCCTTGTTCTTTAATTATTGGTATTACATCAATCTCTGGTAATCATTAACACTTGTTTGAAAGGGATTAGCAGTTAAGATAAATTGATTCTTTGAATGGAGATTTATTCATCAAAGCTATTTCATGGCTGATGCGGATCATGGCATACAATACATTTCAATTCTTCATTTGTGCGTTTATCAACAAGGTTGTGTTTCTGTGTATTTACCTGGTGAATCATCGTATTATTTATTGTATCAAAAAGTATCTTTATACGGGCGGCATTCAATTCATGGCAAACAGCG
>Ga0208789_1001586_pt1 | contig 12168 bp, 10 predicted proteins | sample Methanotroph_Enr_FD_187368 | JGI IMG/M metagenome (GOLD analysis project Ga0208789, IMG submission 187368) | Enriched soil microbial communities from Old Woman Creek wetland in Ohio, USA - Methanotroph_Enrichment_5 (SPAdes) (version 2) | ecosystem: Environmental > Terrestrial > Soil > Wetlands...
ATTTCGTACAAACGCAACGTATCCGCGCCATATTCGTTACAAATATCATCAGGCGTTACGACATTGTATTTGGATTTCGACATTTTTTCGATTTCGCGACCTACAATGTATTTGCCGTTATCTTCGGTGATGAATTTGGCATCTTTATAGTCTTCTCTCCAGTTTTTAAATTTTTCAATATCTAATTCGTCTGATGTATTTACCATCGAAACATCAACGTGAATAGGCGAAAAAGTTGTTTCCTCAAAATTCATCTCAACTTCGAATCCAAATTCTAAATGCTGTTCAACTTGATTTTTAATCAATTCTTCCATACATTTATCATAACCAACTTGATCTACTTTTAGATATTGATATTTCGATATAAAAAAAGTTTTGGTTTTAACCTTTTCCATATCAGCAAAATCAATCATTTTCTTTATTGTAACCGATGGATTTACTCTATAAACAAACGCACTCATTCCCAAAATCATTCCCTGATTTATCAACTTCTTGAACGGTTCTTCGGTTGGTGCAAAACCTTTGTCTTTCAGGAATTTGTTCCAAAAACGAGAATACAACAAATGTCCTGTTGCGTGCTCGCTTCCGCCAATGTATAAATCCACGCTTTCCCAATATGCCAAAGCTTCTTTGCTGGCAAACTCGTTCTCATTATGCGCATCCATATAACGCATCCAATACCAGGAACTTCCCGCCCAACCAGGCATCGTGTTCAGTTCCAGAGGATGAATCGTTTTATTGTCAACTAAATCCGTATTGACCACTTGATTTGTTTCGGTATTCCAAGCCCAAATCAAAGCATTTCCTAAAGGTGGTTGCCCGTCTTCGGTTGGGAGATATTTTTCCACTTCGGGTAAAATGATTGGTAAATGTTTCGCATCAATCATTTGCGGCAAGCCATTCACATAATATACTGGGAAAGGTTCACCCCAATAACGTTGGCGAGAGAAAACCGCATCACGCAAACGGTAATTGATTTTTCCTTTTCCTTGGTTGATTTTTTCGAGTTCAGAGATGACTTTTTTGGTCGCTTCTTTGTAATTCAATCCGTTCAGGAAATCAGAATTCGCGATAATTACATTGTCTTTTGAACCATAAGCTGCTGCCGAAATATCGACATTGGCAAAAATATTCTTGATTTCCTGCATCCCGTTTTGCCCTTTGAAGAAATTCGCAAAAGCATAATCTCTTTCGTCGCCGCAAGGAACCGCCATAACAGCGCCAGTTCCATAACCTGCGAGAACATAATCGCCAATCCAAACCGGAATCGGTTCTTTCGTAAACGGATGTTCGGCAAAAGCTCCGGTAAATACTCCCGAAATGGTTTTTACATCGGCCATACGTTCTCTTTCGGAACGTTTTGAAGAAGCTAAAATATAGTCATTAACTTTACCTGCATATTCCTCTGTAGTTATTTCCTGAACCAAAGGATGTTCTGGCGCCAAAGTCATAAAAGTCACTCCAAAAATGGTGTCGGGGCGAGTGGTGAAAACCTCAATGAACCTCACCCCCAACCCCTCTCCGGTGGAGAGGGGAGCGAGCTCGATAGTTTTGTATGAATTTCGTAAACTCAATTCATTTTTTATCTTCGATAAAACAATGTCTATATCCTTTTTAACTTCTTCGTTTGTAAATCGTATTACTTTGAAAAGATGCTTTTGCTCCAATTCTAATGTTCGCTGTTCATCTAATTCAAGTTGTTCTTTTGTATCGTGATAACCTCCGTCAACTTCGATGATTAGCTTTTTTTCAAGACACACAAAATCAACAATAAAATTCCCTATGTAATGCTGTCTTCTGATTTTAAAACCCAAATTAGAATTTCTTAGCTCTTGCCAAAGCATTTCTTCTGCTTCTGTTGGATTTTTACGATTTTCCCTTGCATTGCTAACTAATTGTTTTGCTATTTCGGGATTTGCTGTCTTATAACCACTTTCGACAACTACGCTCCCCTCTCCACTGGAGAGGGGTTGGGGGTGAGGTATTACTTTAAAGGAAACCATCGCACCAACGGATTTTCCAATCCAGTTTCTTTGACTCTCTTTGATGCTTTCGCTCCAATCGATATCGTTTAACCCTTGTAACAAACGTTCCGCATAAGCCGAAATTCGCATGCTCCATTGCGTCATTTTCTTCCGGACTACGGTAAAACCGCCACGTTCCGAAACGCCATTCACGATTTCATCATTCGCCAAAACCGTTCCTAACCCCGGACACCAGTTGACTTCGGTTTCTGCTAAATATGTAAGTCTATATTGTAATAGTATTTTTTGTTGGTCTTCTGACAAAAAATTGTTCCATTCGCTTGACGAAAAAACTTGAATATTATCGTCACAAACCGCATTGACCGTTGCGTTCCCTTCTGTTGAAAAAATGGAAATCAAAGTAGCAATATCTTCTGCTTTATCGCTGTTTTTATTGTACCAGGAATTGAATAATTGGATGAAAATCCATTGCGTATGCTTGTAATAATCTGGATTTGAGGTACGCACTTCCCGGCTCCAATCGAATGAAAATCCAATTTTGTCCAGTTGTTTTCTGTAACCGGCAATTTTATTTCCTTCCTTGTCAGTACCACCATCAATATTTACCGAAGTAGTATCCTCAGGACGCTGACCGGTTTGAATGGCATATTGTTCAGCAGGCAATCCGAAACTATCGTAACCCATTGGATGCAAAACGTTAAACCCTTGGTGCCTTTTGTATCTTGCATACACATCGGAGGCGATGTAACCCAGTGGATGTCCAACGTGTAATCCTGCTCCTGACGGATAAGGAAACATATCAAGCACATAATATTTAAGTTTTGCTGAGTCGTTTTCGGCTTTAAAAGTTTCGTTTTCTAGCCAATATTGCTGCCATTTGGCCTCTATTTCGTTCGGATTGTATTTCATATCTTTGTATAACCCTTTCAGGGTTCAAAACCCTGAAAGGGTATTTAATTAAACTAATAAAATTAGGTGGCAAATTTACGTTTATTGTACGAAAGTCAAAACTTTGAGCGTTATTAACTTTAAATAAAGAAATTCTTTATTATTTTTACGCCATAATTACAGTAAACTATGAGTTCTTCCTTTGATAATTTTCAAAAACGCCGGTTAATTTCCTCTTATTTTTCAGTAGTACTAAGTGTATTCCTGGTTTTATTCCTGTTGGGTTTGTTAGGATTTTTCATTATAAATTCTAAAAGACTAGCTGACAATTTTAAAGAAGAAATTGCCATGACGGTATTTTTCAAAAATGATGCTAACGATAGTATATTAAAGGCTTTTGGAAAAGAATTAAAAACTGCTCCTTTTGCAAAATCGTATGTTTATGTTTCCAAAGATGCTGCTGCAAAGCAACATACTGATATTATTGGCGAAGATTTCATGCAATTTTTAGGCACGAATCCTTTATTAAATTCGTATGATATTCACCTGAAAGCTGATTATGTGATTAAAGACAGTATTGCAAAAATCGAAACCCGTTTACGCAAAAATACAATGGTTTCGGATATTGTTTATGACAAACAATTGGTGAATTTGGTAAACGACAACATTAAAAAAGTGAGCATGTGGATATTAATAATCAGTGGTTTTCTGACCGTTATAGCTGTTTTACTGATTAATAGTTCTTTGCGTTTGTCGATACATTCTAACCGATTTATTATCAAAACCATGCAAATGGTAGGTGCGACAAAAGCATTTATCAGAAAACCATTTGTAACGAGAAGCATAAAATTGGGTATGCTCGGTGCCTCTTTGGCTATCATCGCGCTGATTGCCGTTTTGGGTTACATTGAAAATAATTTTCCTGATCTTGGAATTCTTGACGATAAATTACTCGTTGCTTCAGTGTTACTGGGTGTTTTTGCCATTGGCGTTCTGATTACCTGGCTGAGCACTTACTTTGCAACGCAACGTTTTTTAAATTTAAGAACAGACGACCTTTATTAATTTCAGATTAACGATTTTAGATTTCAGAATTTTAAAAAAACAGCATGAAAAATAGCGAACAAAAACAAGAATTTCTTTTTGACAAGATAAATTATAAAATTCTATTGATCGGGATTATAGTAATTGCCTTGGGATTTTTATTAATGTCAGGCGGAGGAAGCGATGATCCAAAAGTATTTAGCGAAGCAATCTTTAATTTCAGAAGAATTCGTTTGGCTCCAACAACCGTTCTAATTGGTTTTGGAATCACAGTTTATGCTATTCTTAAAAATCCGAAAAAAGCATAAATGAATACGATACAAGCTATTATTCTTGCCATTATTGAAGGAATTACTGAATTTTTGCCTGTTTCTTCCACAGGACATCTGATTATTGCCTCTTCTTATTTTGGTATTGAACACGATGAATTCACAAAACTTTTTACAATTGTTATTCAATTAGGAGCCATACTTTCAGTAGTGGTTTTATATTTCAAACGCTTTTTTCAAACACTGGATTTCTATTTTAAATTATTAATCGCCTTTATTCCTGCAGTGGTTTTTGGGTTGCTTTTCAGCAAAAAAATCGATGCTTTATTAGAAAGTCCCATTACAGTTGCTGTTACATTGCTGATTGGGGGAATCTTATTATTAAAAGTCGATGATTGGTTTACCAATTCCGAAGAAATCCAAACGACGAACGAAATCAGTTATTTACAAGCTTTTAAAATTGGATTGTTTCAATGTTTAGCGATGGTTCCGGGAGTTTCTCGAAGTGGAGCAAGCATCGTAGGCGGAATGTCACAAAAATTATCTCGAACAACTGCTGCGGAATTTTCATTCTTTCTAGCTGTGCCAACAATGCTTGGTGCAACCGTAAAAAAATGTTACGATTATTACAAAGACGGTTTCGTGTTGACTCACGACCAAATCAATTTATTGATTATTGGAAATGTTGTTGCGTTTATTGTGGCACTTTTGGCTATCAAATCCTTTATTGACTTTTTGACCAAACATGGTTTCAAAATATTTGGTTATTATAGGATTGCAGCAGGAATTATATTATTGCTAATCCACTTTTTCATTCACCCATTGACTGTTATTTAATGTTAGCCGAAGATTTTTTGAACGGACAAATTTTACTCATTGACAAACCTTTGTATTGGACGTCTTTTCAGGCTGTCAATAAAATGAAATGGGCTTTGAAAAGCAAGTTGGGTTTAAAAAAAATCAAGATTGGTCATGCTGGTACTTTGGATCCATTGGCGACCGGATTATTGCTGGTTTGCACCGGGAAATTTACCAAAAGAATCACGGAACTTCAAGGCCAGGCCAAAGAATATATGGGTACTTTTTATATTGGAGCGACCACGCCTTCATACGATTTAGAAACTGAAATCGACCAAACCTATTCCACTTCACATATCGACGAAGCTTTAATTCATGAAACCGTGAAACAATTTTTGGGAGAAATCGATCAAAAACCACCTATTTTCTCAGCCATAAAAAAAGATGGCATCCGTTTGTACGAACATGCCCGAGCCGGTGAAACGGTAGAAATCGCAACCCGAAAAACAACCATTCACGAATTTGAAATCACAAGAATTGCACTCCCCGAAGTCGATTTCAGAGTGGTTTGCAGCAAAGGAACTTATATTCGCTCCCTGGCTTTTGATTTTGGAAAGGCAATGGATTCCGGTTCGCATTTGATTGCTTTACGAAGAACAAAAATTGGCGATTATGAGGTTAAAGATGCTATAGATTTTACTCTTTTCGAAAATAGTCTGGAACCCGAATCATAGCGATTATGGAAAAAATAATTATTCTTATAATTTCGCTATTTTTTACGTTTTCCCTTTTGGCTCAAGACAAAAAACATTCTTACATTCTATTTGAGGTCGCCGTTCCCATAAAAGGAAATCCGGATCGCGGTGAAACTGATCTAAATGGAAATACTAACAATTTATGGTTTTTGCCCGATGGATTGAGCGCAAAATTAGGATATGGAATTCATTACAAGAAATGGGCGGCAGTAGGAATTCATTCCGGCATAGATTGGAAAGGGAGTGAAAAACTTGTCGTTGTCCCCGTTTTTGCTAATTTACGATTAAGTCCAAATATTGGAGATGATACTAGAATTTCCATTCAAACTGGTTATGGGAAATCTTTTGCAATCGGCAGAGGGAATTTATCAAGTGATTACAAGAAATTAAGTCTTGGCATTGAAAATTCTGATGGACTTTCTTTATTTGTAGAATTTGCTCAATATGGTTTCACATTAAACAATCCGGAGAAGATTGGCAGCATCAGTTTAGGGATTTCTTTGATTTCTTTTTAAAACAAAATGTTTTAGGCTGTTGAAAAACTAGCATTATAATACTTTCTACACCATCAATTCTAATCAAAAAGCAAAAACACATGACAAATACAAAATTGAATTTGCGATGTGTTTTTTCTAAAATTAAAGTAATTTTAATCCATACTCTTTTTGTCTACTTGGCTATGCCATTGGCTTAATAATGAGTTATGTTTTTTCCTCCAAACAGAAAATACGAAAAATAATTATAAAACCTTTCAAATAGCTTTTTCATAACGATGTTTTTTAAATTGTGAAACAATATTAAACACCAATAAAAAAGTAAATAAAATGATAGATCTGGTTGACAGCTACTAATTTACAATTTTTTTTGATACAAAAAATTAATTATTAGATAAAAAAATCTTATAATTATATATGCTTTTTAAATTAAAGAGTTTGCATTAAATTAATTATTTCTTCCTGAGTACTCAATCCTTTATCATGTAAATACCACAACTGCAAGTTGGCTTTTGCAGTTGCATCAACAACCCCAAATTTTTCTTTATAATTTTTGATTAAAGCATTGGCTTCTTGAGGTCTTGGCCCCCAATCACCGCAAACTTTTCCGGTTTCTTTTTCGATAATAATTAGCCTTGGAATTGCTTTTCCATTATTGGTCAGAAATAAATTCATCAAATCCTCATTTTCATCACGAAAAACGATTTTCGATTCTATTTTATCGGATGCACTGGCAATTTTATTGAAAACTGGCAGTAATTGTGCTCCGTCGGGACACCAGCCTTCGGCAAGAATTAACCAAATATATTCCTTTTTTAAGCTTTGTAGTTTTAGGATGTTTTCCTCCGGAACTCGTAATGTTTTATCCAAACGATTCATTCTGGTCTCATTCAAAGTGGTATAACTGATTAAATCTTCAGATTGTTCATTTCCGGTTGATTTTCCTTCAAGCAATAAATCTGAAACTACTTTTCTATATTCAGAATAGGTATGACTATTCGATAAAGCCTTTTCAACTACCGTTTTCATAATGCTGGTTTTTTATAATCCAAAATTACTTTTTAAAAAAAGAAACCTGGGTAACATTTATCACATTCGAAAAAGAAATTACTCGAAAAATCGACATTCAAAGAGAAGCAAACATTAATTTTTTAAAAACAGTATTTCAAAAATCAGAATATGACTATATTTGCACAACTCAACTAAAAAAGTAATGACTTGTGCTTGCGAAAGCATGACTCTGAACAAAAAACATAAACTGGAATGACTTGAGCTTGCGATAGCATGACTCCAAATTTTAAATATAAAAAAGGAATGAAATATAAAAGAATTCTTCTGAAATTAAGTGGTGAAGCTTTAATGGGCGATAAACAATATGGTATCGATCCGGTAAGACTAGCTGAATATGCTGATGAAATCAAGAAAATTCATGATAAAGGCGTAGAAATAGCCATCGTGATTGGAGGCGGAAATATATTTAGAGGAGTTGCCGGCGCAAGCAACGGAATGGATCGCGTTCAAGGTGATTACATGGGAATGCTTGCCACTGTTATTAACGGAATGGCTTTGCAAGGTGCGCTAGAGGACAAAGGCATGTTGACCCGTTTGCAAACCGCCTTGAAAATTGAAGCTATTGCTGAACCTTACATCAAAAGAAGAGCCGTTCGTCATCTTGAAAAAGGAAGAATTGTGATTTTTGGCGCCGGAACCGGAAACCCATATTTCACAACTGATACGGCAGCCGTTTTGCGTGGTGTTGAAATTCACGCTGATGTGATTCTAAAAGGAACCCGAGTGGATGGAGTTTATTCCGCCGATCCTGAAAAAGACGCCACAGCCACAAAATTCGATTCTATTTCTTTTGACGAGGTAATAAAAAAAGGATTGAATGTAATGGATTCCACGGCTTTCACGTTAAGCCAGGAAAACAAACTGCCTATCGTGATTTTCGACATGAATAAAGCAGGTAATTTACTGAAAATTTGTGAAGGCGAAAACATAGGAACAGTAGTAAATATATAAAATATATAGTTAAATTATCAGATATTTAGATTTCCAGAAAGTCTAAATATCTGATAATCTAAAAATCCAATGATCTAAAATTATGACCGAAGAAATTGAATTTATATTAGATAGTACAAAGGAATCGATGACCGGTACAATCGCCCATTTAGAAAAAGAATTTCTAAACATCCGTGCCGGAAAAGCTTCTCCTGCAATGCTGGGAAGTGTTTTTGTTGATTATTACGGCTCAGCTACACCTCTTTCGCAAGTAGCGAAAATCAGTGTTCCTGATGCCAGAACAATCACGCTACAGCCATTTGAAAGAAACATGCTGCATACTATTGAGAAAGCGATTATGGTGGCCAACATTGGTTTCAACCCAATGAACAACGGTGATTTAATCATCATAAGTGTTCCGCCTTTGACAGAAGAACGAAGACGTGACTTGGCAAAACAAGCAAAATCAGAAGCTGAGGATGCAAAAGTTGGGATTCGAAATGTCCGTAAAGACGCCAATTCTGATATTAAAAAACTGGAAAAAGAAGGAACTTCTGAAGACATTTGCAAAAGTGCCGAAGAAGAAGTGCAAAACTTAACCAACAGTTTCATCCGGAAAATAGACGAACTTCTTGTTAATAAAGAAGCCGAAATCATGAAAGTATAACTTTCGTTAAAACAATATCAAATCCGCTTCGTGCGGATTTTTTTATTCTTATTTTTGTTTCCACAAAATGAAATTATTAACGTTTTGCAATACTCTTTTTATGAAGCAATTTTGTTTACTATTTTTCTTATTTACGCTTTCGCTTCAGGCGCAATTTCAGGCGAACGGAATTGTAAAAGAATCTACAACCAATAAACCACTTCCTTTTGCTACTATTACTGCAAATGATGGTACAAATACCATTTCGGATGTTGATGGAAAGTTTAGCATTTTGTCCAAAAAAAGAATTGATACTTTTGATGTTTCTTACATTGGATTCCATAAATCTTCCGTTAGTATTGAAAAAAACAAACCTTTTTATACGGTATTACTTTCGCCAAAAACTGATGCTTTGAAAGAAATTATGATTTCAAATGAAAATCCGGCATTGGCAATAATCAAAAAAGTAATTGCTAACAAAAACAGCAATAATCCACAAAAAAAATTGAGTAGCTTTCAGTTTAAATCCTATAATAAACTCATTGTAACGGCTAATCCTGACTCCATCGACGGAAGAATAGATTCTGTATTTGTCGAAAAATCTATTGGAAAACAATTCTCTAAAATCGACTCCTCAGATTATCAATTTAAAGAAATCATAAGCAAACAACATTTGTTTCAAACGGAAAAGGTTTCACAATATCAATTCAGTAATGGCAAATTAAAAGAAACCATATTGGGCACAAAAATGGCTGGTTTCAAACAACCCATTTATGAAATTATCGCATTTAACCTGCAATCCTTTTCTGTTTACGACACGAAATACGAGCTTTTTGAAACCAAATACAATAGTCCGATTGCCTTCGATGCGCTGAAAGATTACAACTATAAACTACTCGATACCGTAGCCATAAACGGCAGAAACACTTATATGATTTATTTTAAAAACAAAAAGAAAAAAAATAAATCGGGATTAGAAGGCGTGCTTTATATAGATCAGAATAATTTTGCAATTGCTAAAGCCATAATGCGAATAAAAGGAGTTCTTGACATTAGCGGAACACACGAATTTCAATATGTTCCCGAAGAAAATTTATGGTTTCCAATTCATAAAACTTTTAAAATCGTAAAAGGCAAAAATGACGATGACATCAAAATATTGGGCGGAACCATTCAATTTGATGGAGATATAGAAGAAGATTTTAAACCAAGAAAAAAAGTAGCCTCAGATTTTACTTATTTACTTTCGCAAACCGACAATTTTGATATTAATTACAATATTCCCATTCAAATACGAAAGCCTTCTATTGCTATCGAAATAAAAGATGATGCTATCAACAAACCGGAAAATTTTTGGAATAAATACAGAAAAGACAGTTTAGATATTAGAAGCCAAAAAACCTATTTGGCTCTTGATAGTATATCCATAAAAAGACGAATAGAAAACCGATTGCGTTTTGGCAGAAAAATCATTAATGGTTATATACCCGTAAGCATTTTTGATTTAGACTTACGCAAAATATTTAGCTACAACAACTACGAAGGCTTTCGTTTGGGCCTTGGCGGCATCACAAATGAGCGTTTTTCGAGAAAATACAGAATCGAAGGTTATTCGGCTTATGGGACAAAGGATGGAAATTTTAAATACAATTTGGGCATGGCAACCCGAGTAGGCAAATTCTCCAATTCCTGGATTGGCGCTTCCTATACCGATGATGTCCGGGAAATTGCCAGTACAGTCTTTGCGGTTGATAAACGGGTTTTTAAACTTTATGATCCAAGACCCATAAACATTAGCACCTTTTACAACTATATTAGTTGGAAGGCATATATAGAAACCAAAATCATTCCCAAAACCGAAAGTTTTTGGGAACTTTCTCATACTGTTGTCGAACCCAAATTCGATTATATTTATAATCTAAATGGTAAGTTATACAACAGTTATACTATGACAACGGCGATGGTTTCATTGCAATGGAATCCTTTTAGCAATTATATGCAAACCCCAACCGGCCGGATTGAAGTTGAAAAACGTTTTCCGAAATTCACTTTTCAATATACGCAATCCTTGCCAAAAGTATGGAATAACGACTTTGAGTTTGGCAAAATAGACTTTAAAACAGAATATGAAAAAAAATATTTGAACGGTCAGAAAACAAACTTACTTTTTCAGGCGGGTTATGCTTTTGGAGATGTTCCATTAACCCATTTGTACAACACTTCCCCTAATAATATCACCAAAGAAACCGTACTCAAAAGAATAACTTTTGCCGGGAAAAATAGTTTTGAAACCATGTTTTTTAATGAGTTTTTCTCCAGTGAATTTGTATTTTTCCAGTTAAAACACGGTTTTACCCGGGTTACAATTGCCAAAAAAATCAAACCTTCATTAGTGCTTGTTTCCAGAATGGCTTGGGGAAATATGAAAAAACCGGAACAGCACCTTGGTTTGGATTATAAAACTTTGAATGAAGGCTTTTTTGAATCCGGAATAGAACTCAATCAAATATATAAAGGTTTGGGACTGACAGCATTTTATCGTTACGGGCCTAATCAATTACCTAAATTTGAAGACAATATTGCTATTAAATTGAGTTTTGTTCTGAATTTAGGGCTTTAATGTTCAGAAACAAATTTCAGCCCAATAATAGAAGCAATTAAAGTAGTGATAAAGAAAATTCTCCAAAAATCAGATGGTTCTTTAAAAACAAAAATCCCTACCAGAACAGTTCCCACCGCACCAATTCCTGTCCAAACTGCATAGGCCGTTCCAATTGGCAATGTTTGTGTGGCTTTGTAAAGCAAAAACATACTTAGTGTCAAACAAATTAAAAATCCACTTAACCATAATGTTGCCGTAACACCTGAACTTTCTTTGGCTTTGCCTAAACATGTAGCAAAACCCACTTCAAAAAGTCCACCAATAATTAATAAAATCCAGTTCATTTTTAAGGCTTTAAAATCAAAACAGAAGGAACTCCGCTCAGCCAAATACTGCTTGAATCTACTAAATCCTTCCAACTTTCGATACTGATTATCATCAAGTTCTGTTTGGCAAGAAGTTCTTTTTTAATAATTTTATCATTAATCACTGTAATATTATTGGGGTATTTTTGTTCTAAGGAATTTATAGCGCTCTTGATAACAAAGTTAGTGTCGACATGGCCATTTACATCCAAAACTGTAATTTGGGAATTGTTATTGTAAATTAATTTTTGGGCATAATCAATCAAAAAAGAATCTTCGGGATTAAAAATCGGAATAAAAACCTGATTTACTTTTTGCAAT
>Ga0208789_1001587_pt1 | contig 12166 bp, 8 predicted proteins | sample Methanotroph_Enr_FD_187368 | JGI IMG/M metagenome (GOLD analysis project Ga0208789, IMG submission 187368) | Enriched soil microbial communities from Old Woman Creek wetland in Ohio, USA - Methanotroph_Enrichment_5 (SPAdes) (version 2) | ecosystem: Environmental > Terrestrial > Soil > Wetlands...
GCAGAAATCATGAGGAGCTGCCTCGCCTTGGCCGATGGCCGGCGCATCAAGTTCCTGGTCTGTTCCAACGCACCGCAGGACGAGACGCTGTTCCAGGGGCTCCCCTACCTGATGGGGAACGACCACCCGCTGGAGGACCTGTACTCTTTCGCGCGCTGCGACCTGCTCATCGGCCCTCCCAGCACCTACACCATGTGGGCTTCCTTCTACGGATCGGTGCCGCTCTTCGTGGTGAAGTCGCCCGGGGAGCCGGTCCTGGCCGAGGGGTTCAAGGTCTGCACCGGGTGAGGCACAGCGGCCAGACCGCCAGTTCGAGCTAGATTTGCCGTAACGGATCAGTAATCAGTCCGATCCGTCCGATCCGTCCGGAGAGCCGGAGGCCGGCAACACTGCCGGGCGCAGCAATGAAAAGGGATCAGCCGCTACAGGCTGGCCCCTTTTTGTCAACCGGAGCCGAGGTTACCGGTGCCGCATGAAGTCGGGAGGCAAGCCTTCGCCTCCTGAACGACCCAAATGAGATATTGAGCCAGGCCAGGCGAGAACGGGGGTGATCTGCGCTGACAAGAGCGGCGAAGCGCGGTGACACAGTGCAGTAGTAACCGTGCCGGATTAGCTCAAAAAGACGTTGCAGACTGGCTTTGAGTGCGACAGTGTCACCGCTGACAGGGAATCAAGGCTTGCACGCAGAGAAAAGTATGTAAGAATTAACCGCGAAGCTCTTTCGGCTTTCGCGTTCTCAAGTGCCGTCTAAACCAGTGACAGTAGCCAAAGTCAGCCGAACGATCAGTGCCAACCGGACGCCACCTGATGAAGGAGGCACGACAGATCGCTACCTTGTCATTCATCCACTGCCGACGCCGGTACCGAAGGCCGTTCGCGCCATTGCTCCGCACCGGCGGGGCACGAGTTTCTTCCTCCCCCAAAAGGCCTTGGCGGTGGCGAAAATGACCCGTTCCCCAACGACGACCCATGCTGCCGCCCCCCCCAGCTTCCCCGTTACAATCGAGGCGACGTTCCAGCCGGCCCCATTTTGCAGGGCGTCCCCCGGCTGCAGCCGTGAGCCTGAAGGCGGCGGGCCGCGCCTCGGCAGGAAAGCGTCGGCTCCGTCAGTACCGCACCGCCCGAACCGGGCCTTCGCGCACGGCGCCAAGCGGGTCGCAGATCTCTTTCCCGGCAGGTTGCTAGGCCCTGCTCTGTTGGCCATCCTCTTCACCGTACTCACTTTCTGCAACACTTTTGCCCAGCCGGCCAAGAAGCAGAGCCTCCTCTTTCTCGGCAACAAGAACATAGCCCCGGTGGTCTACCTGTCTGATGGCACCCCGTCAGGAGTTGCGGTCGACATCGTACGTGCGCTCGCACGACACCTGCCGCAGCCAATTGACATCAAGGTCATGGACTGGTCGGAAGCACAGCTGCTCGTGGCCCGGGGGGAAGCGGATGCCCTGATCCAGATCAACCCGACGGCGGAGCGCAAACTGCTCTACGACTTTTCCGATCCACTGCTCGAGTCCCATTTCTCCATCTTCACCACCACCGACAAGCTTGGGATATCGGGGCTCAAGGCGCTGCGCGGCTTGCGCGTGGGAGTCGAAGCGGGAGGCCTGCCCGGGCAGCTCTTGGAAAAAGAACCTCACATCCCCCTCACGATCATCCCAAACTTCCTGGAGGGGTTCAAACTGCTGCAGCAAGGCGCCATCGATGCCGTGGTGGTGGACTACCGGGTCGGGTCCTACGTCCTCGCCGAACACAAGTTCCGGGACATAAAGGTAACCGGCAAGCCGGTCGCCTTCTCCTACTCGTCGATAGCGGTAAAAAAAGGGAATACGCAGCTGCTGGACTCGATAAACAACGCACTCAGGATCATTAAAACGGACGGGACCTACCAGGACGTCCTGGACGCCTGGAAACCCAAAGAGGTCGTTTTCCAGACACGCGAGCAGATCACCCAAAAGATGTACATCGTGACGGTAACGGTCTTTCTCATCCTGTTCGCCATCGCAGCTATCTGGACCATGACGCTCAGGCGAGCATTGACCAAGAGAAAAGCGGCCGAGGAGAGGCTGCGGGAGCAGTATTCCACGTTGCACAGCATCATCAACAGCGTCAATGCGCTCATCTTTTCGGTGGACCGGCAGTACCGGTACACCAGTTTCAACCAGGGGCATGCCGCGGCCATGCAGGCACTCTATGGCGCAGAGATCAAACAGGGGCACGGCATCTTGGAGTACATGACCGTGCCGGAGGATCGGGAAAGCGCCAAGCACAACATCGACCGAGCCCTGGCCGGGGAGCAACTCGTGGAGGAAGCCTATTCGGGGGAAGGACTCCGCTTGCGGCACTATTTCCGGGTATCGCACAGCCCCATCTGGCGAGGGGAAGAGGTGATCGGCGTCGCGATGCTCGCCTATGATATGACGGAGCGCAAGCAGACCGAAGAGGGTTTGGCAGAACGGGCGATGCTCGCGGAGCTTTCGGCCGATATCGGGTACTCCCTGACCATGCCGAGCGATCTGCACAGCATATTGGCAAAATGCGCCGAAGCCCTGGTGCGGCACCTGGAGGTGGCCTGCGCCGGCATCTGGACCCTGGATGCCGACGGAAACACCCTGGAGCTGCAGGTGGAGGCTGGAGCGGAGACCGGCATGGGCGGTTCTCAGCGCCGCGTGCCGGTCGGCCAGCTTCCCATCGGAATGATCGTCCGGGAAGGCAAGCCGTACGTCAGCAACGCCTTGCCGGAAGAGCCACGTTTGCCAGACCTGGAATGGGCGCTGCGGGAAGGGATGGTGGCCTTGGCCGGTCATCCCCTCATCGTCGAGGGGATGCCGGTCGGCGTCATGGCCATCTTCTCCCGCCGACGGTTAAGGGAGGTAACCCTGAAGGCGTTGGCGCCGATTGCCAATGGAATCGCCATCGGTATCAAACAGAAGCTGGCCGAGAAGGAGCTCAAAGAGCTCAATGAAAAACTCGAGCAGCGCGTGCAGCAAAGGACGGCCGAACTGGAGGGGAAGAACGCGGAACTTCAGCAGATGAACCGGCTTTTCGTCGGCCGGGAGCTGCGGATGGTGGAGCTCAAGGAAAAGATCAAGGAGTTGTTGAAGGCGTCGGAAGACGTGTGAGGCGAGCCATGGGAGAATGGAGCGCGCAGGAAAGCTTGCATCCCCGGCGGGGAAAGACCATCGGGCGGGTGCGGCTGGAGCGGCTCTGCATCGTCCGGGAGGTGCGGCGGGCTGCGCCTGGCGAGATCAGCGCCGGGAACCCGGAAAAAACCGCAGGGGAAGAACCATGAAACGACCGGGCATCCTGATTGCACTTGCCCTGCTGCTCGGGTTTCTCGCCGGCTGCAGCCGGGAGCCGGAGGGGAAAGGGCCGCAATACGGGACAAAGCCCAGCTTTCCGGGCGTCCCTGTCTACCGCCTTGCCGTTCACCCGCTGCATAACCCGGCGAAGCTCATGCAGGCCTACCAACCGCTCGTCGACTACCTGAACGGCCGTCTGCAGGGCGCGCGCCTGACCCTCGAGGCGTCGCGGGACTACGCCGACTTCGAGCACAAGTACCAGGCGCGCAGGGAGGAATTTCTGCTCCCCAACCCCTGGCAAACCCTGCAGGCGATGCAGCGGGGCTACCGGGTGATCGCCTCGGCAGGAGAACCGCAGGATTTCAAGGGGCTCTTCGTGGCGCGCAGGGACAGCCGACTGCAACGCCCGGCCGACCTGAAGGGGAAATCGGTGAGCTACCCCTCGCAAACCGCCCTGGCTGCCTGCGTGATGCCGCAGTACTTTCTCCACAAGCGCGGCATCGACGTCAACAAAGACATAGTAAACCGTTACGTCGGCTCCCAGGAGTCCTCCATCATGAATGCCTATCTGGGGCTCAGCGCGGCGGGTGCCACCTGGCCGCCACCCTGGCGCGCCTTCCAGAAGGAGCACCCGCGCGAGGCGGCGGAACTTATGGTGGTCTGGGAAGCGGAGCCGTTGGTGAACAACTCCGTCATGGTGCGCGGCGACGTTCCGGCACCGGTGGCGCAACAGGTGCGAACGCTCCTTGTGGGTCTCGGCGACACCAAGGAAGGCAAAGCGATCCTGGCGGGGATGGAAACGGCGCGTTTCCTCCCCGCTTCGGACCGGGACTACGACGTCGTGAGCCGGTACGTCTCCCGCTTCGAGAGGGAGGTCCGGCCGGTGGAGAGGCAATGATACCGAAGCAACTTTTCCATTTTCTGCTCGGCACGCTGCGCGGCCGTCTCGTCCTGACGGTGGCCGTGGTGCATGCGACGATGATGGCCCTTTTCATCGGCGACCTGGTCGTACGTCAGCGCGCCCTGCTCTTGGAGCGCCAGATCCAGGGGGCGACCGCGCTTTCACAGAGCCTCGCCACCTCGGCCGCGGATTGGATCGCCGCCGACGACATCTCGGGGCTGCAGGAACTGGTGGAGGGCCAGCGCCGCTATCCGGAAATCCGCTTCGCCGTATTGGCGGACCGCGAGGGGCGCGTGCTGGCCGACACGGACAAGTCCAAACGGGGGCTCTACCTGCTCGACCTCCCCCGCGAGGCGCGCCAGACGGTGCTGTCCGGCAGCTTCCCGCTGGTCGACGTCGCAGTTCCCGCCCAGATCGGAGGACGCCATGTCGGCTGGGCACGCGTCGGGATCGGACAGAAGCTGGCCGGAGAGCAGCTCATGGAGATCACCAGGAGCGGCCTCCTCTACGCCCTGGGCGCCATCGCCATCGGCTCGGCCATCGCCTGGCTGATGGGGCGCCGGATCACCCGGAGGCTCTACGCGGTCCTCGAAACCATCGACCAGGTCCGCGCCGGCAACCGCCTGGCCCGCTCGCCGCTTGTCGGCGACGACGAGGCGGCCGCCCTGGCCCGCGAGTTCAACGCCATGCTGGATGTGCTTGCGGAACGGGACGCCGAGCTGCGCGCCTCCGAGCAGAGCTACCGGTCGCTCATCCGCAAGGTCCAGGCCGCCATCGTGCTCCATGACGGCCAGGGCCACATCCTGACCAGCAACCCTTTGGCGCAGGAGCTTTTGGGGCTTTCCGCGGAGCAGCTCCTCGGCAAGTCCCTGATCGATCCGGACTGGCATTTCCTGCGCGAGGACGGCACCGTGTTGCCGGCCGGCGACTATCCGGCGAGCCGTGTGCTGTCGACGCGACAGCCCCTGCGGGGGATGGTGACGGGCATCAGGCGCCCCGACCGGGAGGAAGTCGCCTGGATGCTGGTGAATGCCGAACCGGAATGCGACGAGGCGGGGAACATAGCGCTGGTGGTCGTCTCCTTCGTAGACATCACCGAGCGCAAGCGGTCAGAGGAGAAGGAGCACCTGCTGAGCGCCATCGTCCAATCCTCCGACGACGCCATCATCTCGAAGAACCTGGACGGGGTCATCCTCTCCTGGAACGCGGGAGCGGAGCGCATCTACGGCTACAGCGCCGAGGAGGCCGTGGGGCAGCCGGTATCGATGCTGGCCCCGCCCAAACACGCGAGCGAACAGGCCGAGATCATGACACGCCTGAGACGGGGCGAACGGGTCGAACATTTCACGACGGAGCGGGTGCGCAAGGACGGCCGGCCCATCTTCGTATCGCTCACCGTCTCCCCGGTCGTCGGCGAGGCGGGGAACATCGTGGCGGCCTCCACCATCGCCCGCGACATCACCGACCGGATGCTGGCCGAAACGGCGCTCAGCAAGGGTGAAAGGGAGCTCAGGGATGCGCAGCGGATAGCCCATATCGGCAGCTGGGACTGGGACGCGAAAACCGACACCCTTGCCTGGTCGGAGGAATACTACCGCATCTACGGTATCGACCCCAAGGTCCCAACGCCCAGCTATCGGGAGCACCTGGAGATCTACACCCCGGAAAGCGCCGAGCGCCTTGCCGCGGAGGCGGCCAAGACCATGCAGTCCGGTGCGCCTTACGAACTGGAGCTGGAGCTCGCCCACCCCGACGCGAACAGGAGGTGGATCTTTGCCCGCGGGGAAGCCAAGTACCATGCCGACGGCACGGTCATCGGACTGCACGGCATCTCCCAGGACATCACCGCCCAGAAGCGGGCCGAGGCGGAGATCTTCAGGCTCAACGCCGACCTGGAACAGCGGGTTGTCGAACGGACCAACGATCTGGAGGCGAAGCGTACCGAGCTCATGGAGAGCCAGCGGGCCTTGATGAACATGGTGGAGGACTTGAACGAGAAAACGGTGGCGCTGCAAAACGCCAATGCCAAGCTGCAGGAACTGGAGCGCCTGAAGTCCATGTTCATCGCATCGATGAGCCACGAGCTCCGGACCCCTTTGAACTCCATCATAGGCTTCTCCTCGATCCTCATGAACGAGTGGCTCGGCCCGGTCAATCCGGAGCAGCAGATGAACCTCGCCACCATACTCCGCTCGGGAAAGCATCTCCTCAACCTGATCAACGACGTGATCGACGTCTCCAAGATCGAGGCGGGGAGGATAGAGGTCCGCATCGAGCAGTTCGACCTCTACGAACTGATCTCGGAGGCAGTCCAGTACGTGGAGCAGGATGTCCGGGAAAAGGGGCTGGAACTCCGCCTCGAACTTGAGCACCGGACGGTCCGCACCGATCGCAGCCGTCTTTTGCAGTGCATCATCAACCTCATGAGCAACGCGCTGAAGTTCACGGAAACAGGCGGCATCACGGTGGAATCGTCGGCGGAGGGCGCCGCAGGGGGACAGGTCCGCATCGCGGTCCGCGACACCGGCATAGGCATCGCGCCGGAGGACATCCTCCGGCTGTTCCAGCCCTTTGTTCGGCTCGAGACCCCCATGAAGGCCACGGTGCCGGGGACCGGGCTCGGCCTGTATCTGACCAGGAAGCTGGTTGTCGAAGTGCTGCACGGAGCCATACTCTGCACGAGCTCGATCGGCACGGGGAGCAGCTTCACCATCAGGATACCGGAGAAAATCGATGCAGACAGTACCGGCAGCGGAGGGTGACGGGGAGGACCTGCGCGCCGCGCACCGCGTCGCTGGGCGCGACCAGAAGGTGCGGCCAAGGGACGCATGAACCATCTGCACCGGCCGACGGCTGGCTAGGCGGTGGAGTCTAAAGGGGCGTATCTGGGGGCGGGAACAGCATATTCCCGAGTTGACACGAGGAGTGGGCATGAAGCGCCTCATCACCGTCATAGCTCTGGTACTGATTGCCGGTACGGCGTGCGCCGCGTCGCCTGAGGCGCCGCTCAAACTCGGCGTCCTCGCCTACCGGCCCAAGCCGCAAACCATCGCGCAATGGCAGCCGCTGGCCGCCTACCTGCAGTCGGCGCTCAAGCGCCCGGTCGAGCTTAAGGCATACGAGCATGGGGAATTGGCCGCCGCCGCCGCGCGGCGCGCAGTGGACGTGGTGGTTACCACGCCCAACCATTACGTTCTCCTGCAGCACACAAGCGGCCTTTCGTCGCCGTTGGCGACGCTGATCTCGTCGGAGGGGGCGCGCGAACTGAGCGAGTATGCCGGCGTCATCTTCGCGCGTTCCGACAGACGCGACCTCGCGTCGCTTCCGGACCTTGCCGGCAAGCGTATCGCCGCCGCCTCGACCGATGGGTTCGGCGGCTATCAGATGCAGGCGTTCGAGCTGCTGGAAGGGGGTGAGCCTCTGCCCGCCGGCGACCGGCTGCTGCTCACGGGACAGCCCCAGGACCGCGTGGTCGAGGCGGTCCTCTCCGGCCGAGCCGATGCCGGTTTCGCCCGCAGCGGCCTGCTCGAATCGCTGGCGCGGGATGGAAAACTCGACCTGGGCCGGATCAAGGTCGTCAACCGGCGGGTTTTGCCTGCCTTTCCCTTCGCCGCCTCCACCCGGCTCTACCCCGAATGGCCGGTGGCGGTGATGCCGCAGATCGACAGGGAACTTGCCGGCCGCCTGGCGGCCGCCCTGTTTCTGCTCCCCCGCGGCAGCTTCCACGGCCCGGCTGCCGTCATCCACGGGTTTGGCATCCCCGCCAACTACGACGGCGTCGAGAATCTGATGCGCCGCCTCGCCCTCCCCCCTTTCGACCGTGCCCCGGAAATCACACCCACCGACCTTTGGCGCCGCTACGCCTCGCGGATCGTCGCGCTGGCGGGGCTTTTGCTGCTGCTCGCGGGGACCAGCGCCGGCCTTGTCGTCGTGTACCGGCGGTCCCGGCAGTCGCTGCGCGAACTGGAGCGATTGGCGGAAAAGGAACGGCTGCTGCTGGCAAGCCTTGCCGAGGGGGTATACGGCGTGGACCTCAAGGGGAACTGCATCTTCGTCAACCCTCGCGCCCTGGCCATGCTGGGGTTTGAGGAGGGCGAGATCATCGGCAGGGACGCGCACCGCCTGTTCCACGGCGGCAGGGGGGACGACGCCCCCTCACCCCATGAGAACTGTCCCGTCATCCTCACCCTACGCGACGGCCTAAAACGGGAGCTCGAAGACGCCTTCATCAGCAAGGACGGCACCATGTTCCCGGTATCGCTCGCCGTCTCCGCGATGCGGCATGGCGGTGACATCGTGGGCGCGGTGGCGGTCTTCCAGGACACCACCGCCCGCAAGCAGGCTGAGAAGGCGTTGCAAGACAGCGAAGCACGCTTTCGTCGGCTGGCAGAAAACGCACGGGACGTCATCTACCGCATGTCGCTGCCCAACGGCGTCTACGAGTACGTGAGCCCCGCAGCGGTGGACCTCTTCGGCTATGCCCCGGAGGAGTTCTATGCAGCGCCGGGCCTGATCCGGAAGCTCGTCCACCCCGATTGGGAACCAGATTTCGAAAAGCAGTGGACGAGGCTGCTTAATGGGGAGGCGCCCCCAAGCTACGAGTTCCAGATCGTCCACAAAAACGGGGAGGCCCGGTGGGTGAACCAGCGAAACATCCAGGTCCGCGACGAAGGCGGGCGCATCGTCGCCATAGAAGGGATCGTTACCGACGTAACCGAACGGAAGAAAGCCGAGGACGAGCAGCGCAACCTGAACGCCGTGCTCGAACTGCGGGTTGCCGAGCGGACCTCCCTGCTGCAGGCCAAGACCGAGGAACTGGAGCGGGCCAACGAAAGGCTGACCGAGATGGACCGCGTCAAGTCCATGTTCCTTGCCTCCATGAGCCACGAGCTGCGCACCCCCCTGAACGCCGTCATCGGCTTCTCCAGCGTGCTGCTCAACGAATGGGTAGGTCCGGTCAACGAGGAGCAGAAGCAAAACCTCGCGAGCATCAACGCCTCCGGTCGGCTCCTCCTCGACATGATAACCGACGTCCTGGACGTCACCCAGATCGAGGCCGGCGCGGTCGTGCCGGTCGTCGAGGAGTTCGACCTGCACGACCTGCTCGCCGAAGCGGAGAGCGCGACAGCGGCCCTCGTACGGGAAAAGGGGCTCGTACTGCACAGCGAACCGCTCACTCTGCGGATGCGCACCGACCGGCGGCGGCTTTTGCAGTGCGTGCAGAACATGTTGAGTAACGCGGCCAAGTTCACGGATACCGGGAGCGTGACGCTCAGCGCGCGGTTGGTCCCTGCAGCAACGCCGGAACCGGAGCTGGTGGAGATCACCGTTGTCGACACCGGCATCGGTATCGATCCGCAGGACCAGTCGAGACTGTTCCAGCCCTTTTCCCGAATCGTCACGCCCGAGAGGGTGACAGTTCCCGGCACCGGGCTCGGGCTCTTTCTCACCAGGAAGGTCGCGACGGAGATCCTTAAGGGCGACATCCTCGTGTCGAGCGAACGCGGCCGGGGGAGCCGGTTTTCCCTGAGGATACCCGCGTGGCTGCCATGAGCAGGCCTCACTCTGTCCCGACACCTACCGATATGCCGCGTTCATTGCCCAAACGGAGTAAAATATTTTTGGGAGGTCGTCAAAAATGAAACTACTACCTTTTCTGGTCGTGATGTCGTGCATGGTGTTTGGTTTGGCAGCGGCTAAAGCAGGTCAGAGTGACTCTGATCTGGACGCCCTGCTGTCAAAAGTGACTGTCGTTACGTGCATTGAACCTCCCTATCAGATACAGGAAAAGGACCGTCCGCTCACCGGTGTTTCTGTCGAACTGGTGCAGATGATGATGAAGGAGGCGGGTGTCGATCTGAAGATCCAGGTGTACCCTTGGGCGCGAGCATACAGCATGGCGCAGCGGTACGAAAACGTGATGCTGTTCAGCATCCTGCGCAACCCTCCGCGCGAAAAGCTGTTCAAATGGGTTGGTACGCTGCATCCTTTTCACGTCTATCTTTACCGGATGAAGGATCGGCCGGACATTGTTGTCAATACGCTGGACGACGCCAGGAAATACAGAATCGGCGTGCTACGGGATGACTCCAGGAATATTTACCTCCGTAGTCAGGGGTTTGGCAGGAATCTGGAAGAAGTCACTCTTGACTCGCAAAATATCAAGAAATTGTTCTTGGGGCGAATCGATATATTGCCGAGTGATCCTATCGTACTGTCATATTGGTTCAAAGTCATGAACAACGACCCGATGTCTTCGCAGAAATATGACATGAAGAAAGTGGAGAGGATTTACCGCGTCGCTGGCGCGGACGGAGAAAACTATGTTGCCATGAGCCTGAAAACGGATGATCGGGTGGTCGAGCATTTCCGCCGTGCGCTGAATCGAGTGAAAGCGAGCCCACAATATCAGCAACTGCTGGATAGGTATCTGAAGTAACGGGACCCTTGCGGTTTCTGTGCCGTAGATGCTTTGGTCCGACACTCCCGGGAAAGCCTAAAGGCATTTTCCCGACAAAGTGATCACAGACAAAGTTAGGACCTGTCATGAAAACAGCACCTGTCGCATGCATCGTTTTCCTCATTGTCTCAATGTGTGCGATCTCATACGCCCAGTCCCCGCTTCGAATCGCCCGGATTGAAAACATCCCGGACCAATTTGTCGGAGGGGAGATTCTGAAAGTCGTGTACGGCCGCCTGAAAATTCCTATCGAACTGGTCGACCTGCCTGCCAAACGGGCGCTCATGGATTCAAGCCAAGGCGCGCTGGATGGTGAAGCTCAACGGAATATCAACGTTCAAAAGCAATATCCCGCCCTGATCATGGTACGTCCTGCCATCAATTACATTGAACCATCCGTATTTTCGAAAAAACACCGATTTGAGGTCAAAGGATGGGATTCCATCAAGGGCTATACCGTCGGGATCGTGCGGGGAGTCGGAACGTCAGAAGACGGCACCAAAGGGATGAAACGTGTAACGGCGGTCACGACGCTGGACCAGCTCATGCTGTTACTGGCCGCGGATAGAATCGATGTGGCGGTTTCCGATTCCTTCAGCGGTCTGGTGGTCGTCAAAAAATTGCGCCTGGAGGACCGGATCAAGGTGCTGACACCGCCTTTGCAGAAAAGCGAGGTTTATCATTTTCTGCATGAAAAGCATCGGGACCTGGTCCCGAAAGTGGAAAGGGTGCTCAGGGAGATGCATGCCAGCGGCGAACTGGAGCAGTTGCGCACGCAGATCATGCAAAGATATCTCGCTCAGATGGATGGCGCGATCCGCGGAAGGTGAGACAGACATGAACCACACACCGGATAAAAGAGAGAACCGGTCCATCACCCGGCGGCTTACGGCAAGCCTCATAATTACCGTTCTCATCGTTTCGGTAATCGCCGTCACAGCGATGCACCGTGTCGTATCCCAGGCTGCGATGAGAGGGCTTGAACAAAAGGCGGACGAGACGCTCGCCTATCTTGTCGGAACACTTGAAGTGCCGCTTTGGTCGGTCGACGACGAGGCAGTAAAGACCATAGGGAAGGCGGTTTCCCATGATGAATCGATCGTGCGGTTGATCATAAGGAATGAATCCGGGGCAGTCATTTATTCCATCGATAAAGACAAAGACGGTGACCTGATAAACAGATCCGGCAAAATATTTCACAAACAGTGGAATCTGGAAAAACCTGCAGGTGAGGTATCCGTTTCCATCACCCCCTCAATATACAAGAAAAACGGCAGGCAATTACTCTATTTCTCGATGCTCATCATAGTCCTTATCCTGATCTCGGTGGTGATCGTGACGGTAATTTTCATCCGCACATCCCTGAGCAAGCCCCTGAAGAGTCTCGATGAAATCACGAGCCGTTTCGCCTCCGGGAATTACGACCCACCAAGCCACCCCCTCCCCTACCTCGAATTCCAGCCCTTCGGCAGAGCGTTGGCAGACATGGCGGGGAAAATAGAGAGACAG
>Ga0208789_1001588_pt1 | contig 12155 bp, 10 predicted proteins | sample Methanotroph_Enr_FD_187368 | JGI IMG/M metagenome (GOLD analysis project Ga0208789, IMG submission 187368) | Enriched soil microbial communities from Old Woman Creek wetland in Ohio, USA - Methanotroph_Enrichment_5 (SPAdes) (version 2) | ecosystem: Environmental > Terrestrial > Soil > Wetlands...
AGTATTTAAAATTTGGCTAAAGCCGTGTAAATCTATATCATTTTATTCGTCCCATAAATGGGACGGCAATTGAAATGCATTTTCTCTATAAAATTAAAATACGACATTATTTACTTCCACTTACTTAACTTTACAGTATTGAATAAAACAACATGTCTGAACAGGAAATTATCCAAGCTATATTAGGGGGCGACCATTCAAAATTTGAATGGCTGGTGGAAAAATACCAAACGATGGTGTTTCGGACTGCTATGGGTTTTGTTCACAATAAAGAAGATGCTGAGGATTTGACCCAGGATGTTTTTATAAATGCATTTCAATCTATTTCCAACTTTCAGGGAAATTCGGAATTTTTGACCTGGCTTTATCGGATTACTGTAAACACTTCTATCAATCAATTGAACCGGAATAAACACAGGGCTTTTCTTCAATTGGCCGGAGATTTACTGCAAAATCTGTTCAACAAAGAAAGCGGCGATAAAAATCCGCATCAGGTGCTGGAGCAATCAGAACGGGATGAGGCTATTCGTAAAGCCATTGACTCGCTTTCCGTTAAGCAGCGCACTGCCTTTGTATTGAGTAAATACGACGATTTGCCGCAAAGGGAAATTGCTGCCATCATGCAGTGCAGTGAGGGGTCGGTAGAACAGCTTTTACAACGTGCAAAAACAAATCTTCAAAAAAAGCTCACAGTCCTAGTAGGAAAATAAATGAACCATTGTCTAACAATATAAAAGCAACCGATATGAAAACAGATGATTACATATCCCAATTTATTGAGAGGGAGAAAAATACAGCGCACAATCCCTATTTAGCTACCCGCATTATGGCTAAAATAGAAGCTCCGAAATACAAAACACACGGAGTTGTACAATACATTGCGGTTGCTGCCAGTATTGCATTGGTGGTAATGATGGGTATGGTTCTCGGAAATAGTTATACCAGTTCTCCCGAGCAATATGCAGGAATTAATATAAACGATAGAGAGATAGAAAACTTTGCTCTTTATAACACTGACGATAATGAATAAAATAAAGATACTTATCTGGGCAGTTGTTTTGCTTGTGGTATTGAACCTGAGTACTATAGGTACGATACTTTATCATAATTATACTGAAAGTGCGAACAGTAAAACTGTAGTGATTACTACGGAGGGCACTAATATGCTGAATGGACGTTTTTTCAAGCAGACACTTGGTTTTAATAATACTCAAATGGTCACCTTTCGTGAAGCAAACCGGGAGTTTCGACCCAACGCAAACAGAATCATTTCTCAAATAGATTCACTGAAAAACGAGATGTTTACCGAATTGAAGAAAACTAAATCGGACACAATTAAATTAAATAAATTATCGCTTGAGACAGGTGCTTTACACGCCGATCTGAAAAAGGAAACTAATCGGTTTTACCTAAAAATAAAAACGGTTTGTACTCCTCAGCAATTGGAGCAATTGCAAACAACTTTTACTCCCTTATTCCGTAATCCCGCATGTGATGGAAAAGGAATGGGGCAGGGTAAAGGAAAATGCCAAGGAAACGGATTTCGAAATCAACAACAAAATAGTTATTAAACAATTTAATTCAGACTAAAATGAAAGTAAAAGTAATTTTAACAGCAGTGGCATTCGTTGCCTCGTTAGGAATTGTATCGGCTCAAACGGCCCAAACGCAAACTACAAAATCAGAATCAAGAAAATCCTGCTATGTAGATGCTAACAATAACAAGGTGTGTGATAAATATGAAAATAAAACCTGTACAAAAGGAAACGGCAACGGATTAAGAGATGGAAGCGGCAAACGGTACGGTTCTGGTCGTGGAAATGGCAACTGTCAGGGCAGAGGAGCTGGTAAAAAAGCCAATTATGTTGATTCTAACAATAATGGCATATGTGATAATCGTGAAAATGTAAAAAAATAAATCATTAAAAATCAAAAGTCATGAAGACCGGATATTTAATACCTTTGGCTTTGTTGTTTGCATTTCAATTACACTCTTGCACACAAAACGATGCCAATGCCACATTTAACGATGCACAGGGAGAAATTATATCAGATTTTCCCCAAATTACCTCGTTTACAACTACTTCAGGTGATTTGAAACAGTTCGACATTGATGGATTACTGTTCATGCGTGAGGAAGAAAAAATGGCGCTTGATGTGTATGATAGGTTCTATGCAACTTATGGACTAACGACTTTCGACAGGATATCGAACAGCGAAACCAGACACTCAGAAGCTGTATTAGCTCTTATCCAACATTTTGGACTGGCAGATCCAGCCATTAGCGAAGCCGGAAAATTTTCGAATCAGTCGATTCAAACCTTGTATAATCAGCTAGTAGCTGCCGGAACAAGCTGTAACGCTGCTTTAAGTACCGGCGCATATATCGAAGAATATGATATTGCAGACTTGAAAAAACTGATTGCCGAAACAACAAATGCTGATATATTGGTGGTTTATACAAACTTACTCAAGGGTTCTGAAAATCATCTTCGTGCATTTGTACGGGTACTTTCCATGCAAGGTATAACTTATAAACCTCAGATTCTTTCAAGTGCAGATTATAACACAATTATTGCTGGTGCCAATTCAAGTGGCTCTGGGAATAGGAGAGGTGGTAATTTCAGGAAATAAGCAATATTGATTTTGTCTTCTTTTTGAACGTGATCGGAGTATTTCTGATCACGTTTTTTTTTAGTACAGCCATCGTAAGTCGATTCTGTCTAATTTTATTTAAGAAGAACAAAATACGGGTAGAAAGTGTTGGATTTGTTACTAAAATGAAGTACAAGATATATTCCATAACACTTTTGACAATCCTGATATTTAATATTCTCAGGTTTGAGATTCCATACATTCAGTATGCGGTTTTCAAAACCTATATTGCCAAAAACCTGTGTGTAAATAAAGATAAACCCAAAAGTTGCTGCGAAGGAAAATGTTTTCGCGAAAAGCAAATAGAACAAGTAAATTCAACTCACGAAACAGAAACCACAAACGAAAAGAACTCAGATAAAATCCCTCAGATTAAAGAGGTAAAAGAATTTCTATTAACACGTACTATCCTGCCAAAGGCGATTGAAACAGCCTTTTTTCAGCCAGGGATGACCGCAATAATCATTCTCAGTAGGAATATACCCTCCATTTTTGTACCTCCAAAGCATTAGCCGTTTTTTATTTTACTGTACCCGCAAAATTGTGGGTCAGTTTAGCTTGTCCTGTTCTTTATGTTCGGGGCAAGCAGAACTGTTATATAAAACTTAATAAAACTGGTTACAAAAAAATATGAAATCGAATATTTTAAAATTAACATACGCCCTCGTTCTGTCGGGTTTGCTTTTTTCGTGTAAAAATGAAGTAGAAATTATTCCAGTAAATCCGCTTGACGGACTGACCAAACTCAAAGAAGGTTATGCCACAGGAGCTTCTGCCAAAGTACAAATATGGGGAAAGAAGAACTTCTTTATGGGCTACAATAAACTTACGGTAGTTTTGTTGGATTCAATAAATCCGACCGATACCATCAAAGATGCCCATATACATTTTATGCCTGTAATGACTATGGGGACGGGAATGATGGCTATGAAACATGCTTGTCCGGTCGAAAATCCTGAAGAAGAGCCAGTAAACGGTGTTTTTCCGGGTGCGGTAGCTTTTGTAATGCCAACCAGCAGCGATGGAACGTGGAAACTGGGCGTTATGGTTCATAACCATAAGTACGACAAAGAAGGTGCAGCTAATTTTGATATCACGGTTGATAATCCGGCTACAACTGTTATGAGCGTATTTACGGCAACAACCACCGATGCATCAAAGCTTGTTTTATCGCTCGCAGAGCCAACTTCACCAAAAGTGGGGATGAACGACATTGAGTTTACACTACATCGTAAGGAAACCATGATGTCATGGCCTGCCGATTCTACCTACACCCTTGAAATTACGCCCGAAATGCCAAGTATGGGACATGGTTCGCCCAACAATGTGAATCCGGTGCATGTCGGAAATGGCCATTACAAAGGAAAAGTAAATTTCACCATGACCGGCGAATGGAGAGTAAACGTTGCCGTAAAGAAGGATGGGAATACTGTTTCTAACAATCTGTTTTTTAAAATCACTTTCTAGTTTTAAAAGAATGAAGGCGGGATTATATTCCCGTCTTTTAAAAACCTATTGTTATGAATCGTAAACCAATTTGTTGGTTGCTTATTCTTCTGCCGTTTGCGATTAACGCCCAGGAGCATAAGAAGAAAGAGACGTTGCCGGACTCGGTGCAACTGCAAGAAGTCCAGGTTACTGTAAGTCTGCCATTAAACAACAACGATGTAGTTGATTTTTATCGTACAAACCAATTCTCGACACTTGATAATATCACTGCACGATTGGATGGTTTGTCGCTGATTAAGCGTGGTGCTTATGCGTTAGAGCCTCAGGTAAACGGTTTTTCGGGCGGACAACTCAATGTGACTATAGACGGTATGCGCATGTTTGGTGCTTGTACCGATAAAATGGATCCGGTTACCTCCTATATTGAACCAACTAACCTGAAGAGCATAAGCGTAAAGCAAGGAACAGGCAGCTGCCAAACCGGCTGCAACATTGGCGGATCGGTAGATATGACTTTGCAGGAGCCGGAAGCCGGCGGGGAGCAACAGCATTTTTCGTCCGTAGCCTTTGGTTACGAAAGCATTTCGAAAAGCAAAAATGTACTTGTTTCACTGGGGCTGGGCAAAGACAAATGGAACTGGTTGATTGATGGAGTGTACCGTAAAAATGAGAATTACACCGATGGGAATAATCGCATCGTGCCTTTTTCGCAGTTTGAAAAAACCAATATTCATTCTGCTTTAAAATATAATCCCAATAATATCAGCAGTTTTAAAGCAGATGTGTTGTTTGACTTAGCTCAAAATGTAGGTTATCCGGCATTGCCCATGGATGTCAGTCTGGCACGTGCCTCTTTATTTGCGCTGGAATATCAGCGAAAAGCCAATACGCAGCTGAAAGCAAAGATTTATTTCAATCAGGTGCTGCATATTATGGACGACTCGCAACGCGACAGTTTGTATTTGTTGAAAAATATACCTGTGGGTAAGTCGGATTCGGTGTATATGCGCATGGATATGCCCGGAAAAAGTTCTACATTGGGAGCTTATATTCAAGCTATTATTCCGTGGAACGAAAAAAACAGACTGACCGTAAAAGCTGATAATTACACCAACAATTCGATGGCCGAAATGACCATGCACATGCGTTATGCCGGTTTTTCGCCGGAAGCGCCCATGTACATGCAAACCTGGCCTGCCATGCTCCGTAATGTCAGCGGGGTTTTCGCCGAAAACAGCACCTTTCTGACGGATAAGCTGACTATTATTGCCAACGGACGAATGGATTTCAATATTGATAATCTGCAATCTGAATATGGGCAGCAGCAATTCTCGGTGTTTAATTATTCGTTGGATAAAACCCAAAGCAAATTGGTGAAAAGTTTGAATGTATCAGCTCAATATCGTTTTTCCAACAGCATCTCGCTTATTGTTTCCACGGGCTATGCCGAACGTATGCCAACTATTGGTGAGCGGTTGGGATTCTATCTTTTCAACGCTTACGATGGCTATGATTATATCGGCAATCCGTACCTGAAACCTGAGAAATCGAACTTTTTCAGGGTTGATTTTTTATTTACAAACCCCCAACTAAAGATAAATTTCAATCAATCAGTTAGTTCTATCCAGGATTACATTATGGGAATAACCAATTTTCAAATTCCGGCCATGAACTTTTATGCCAAAGGTATCAGGGTATATTCGAATGTTCCGCATGCGAAACTGTATAGTACCGATTTGCAGGTATTATATTCACCTCTGAAATTATTTTCTTTTTTTCTGTTGTCGAAATTCACGTTGGGTGAAATAAATGCAAGTGAACCAATGCCGTTGATTCCACCGCTGAAAAATATCATTGCTTTTCAGTACGAAAAAGATAAATTATCGTTGCAGGCAGAATGTGAATCGGCTTTGACCCAAAACCGGATTAATATAAGTTATGGCGAGCGGATTACACCTGCTTATGCTGTTTTCAACCTGAAAAGCGGATACAGGTTTTCTGCTTCCAAATTACTCTTGAATGCAGGACTTGGCGTTACAAACATTTTGAATAAAGTCTATTACGAGCATTTGGATTGGGGGCGGATTCACAGGCCGGGACGCAGTTTGGAGTTGTACTTAAAGGTGAGTTACTGAGAAAATTTCTTTCCCTACTATTTCTGCAGCCTTGGTTACACAGCGTATGCAAGGCCTTGATTTATAATAAACCTCGTTTCGTTCTGACGATTCGGGATTTTGCCGTTCATGCTTTATTTTCAGCAAATCGGCGCAAATGTACGAACCCATAGCCGACTTAAATTCATTGGCAGTCCGTTGAACGGCTTTGTAGTTGGTACTTTTGGCTACTTTATCCTTTGTGTCGGTGAAAGGATATTGCAGTCCTAGTACCAAAAACATACCGCTCACGGCACCACACACTTCTCGCAGCCGTCCCATGCCACCACCGAATGAAGTTACCAGTTTTGCTGCCGTTTCAGTTTCTATTCCGTAAATATCAGAATAAGCCATAAAAACGGCTTGCGAACAGTTATAACCTTGCTCAAAAAAGGTTACAGCTTTAGAAGTCCGTTGATTAATTTCCTGTTCAGCCATTTTTACTTAACGATTACAAACATGTTTTACGGTTTTGGTGTGGACGAAGCATACGTAGTTTTTAATTGAATTTGAAAGTGCAAAGATATAAATAGCTTTGATCGTTTGTTCATTATTATTGGGCAATTTGTCCTAAATTAATAGATATGAATTAAAATAATAGTGATATTAAAATAATTTAGTAGTGATACTATTGTAATTTAAAAAGATTGTTTTACCTTTGTACCGTCATTCAAAAAATAAGAAATAAATTCAAAAAAATATATGGAAAAGATTATCATTATCGGAGGGGTTGCGGCGGGAGCAACAGCAGCTGCCAAAGTTCGTCGTATTTCGCCTGATGCGCAGATTACCATGATCGAAGCAGGGCCGGATATTTCATTTGCTAACTGCGGATTGCCTTATTACATTGGCGGTGATATTAAAAGTCGTTCAAAATTGATTTTGCAAAGCCCCGAAAGTTTCAACGAGCAATACAATGTTGATGTACATACGCATACTATTGTTTCGGCTATCGACAGATCGGCTCGTACCCTGAAAGCTATGGATACACGCAGTGGCGAACAAAAATCGTTTGAATATACCAAACTTATTCTGGCACAAGGCGGTCGTCCTATCAAACCAACTTTGCCCGGAGCTGATATGGAACATGTTTTCACGCTGTGGACACTCGAAGATATGGATAACATTGCCCGCCATTTAGATGAAAAGAAACCAAAGAATGCAGTTGTTGTAGGTGGTGGGTTTATCGGGCTTGAAATGGTGGAAGCACTCACGAAACGTGGCCTGAATGTCAATGTAGTGGAAATGATGCCACATGTAATGGCTATTATGGAACCTGAAACGGCAGGGTTTATCGAAACTGAAATGCTTTCGTATGGTGTCGGAATTCATACCGGTGCCGGAGTAACTGAAATTCTACCTCATTCAGTAAAACTGGACAATGGTAAAATGTTGGAAGCTGATATGGTGTTGTTGTCAATTGGTGTTCGTCCAACGTTGCAACTGGCTAAAGAAGCCGGACTGGAAATGGGTGAAGCCGGAGGTTTGCTTGTAAACGATAAACTTCAGACTAACGATCCGGATATTTTTGCAGCCGGTGACATGGTGGAAATTGAACACCGTGTAAATGGTAAAAAAGTTCGTATTCCGTTGGCCGGACCAGCTAACCGCCAGGGACGTATTGCTGCTGAAAATGCGTTGGGTGGAAACCATTCTTACAAAGGTGCACTGGGAACTTCGGTGGTTCGTGTATTTGAAGCGGTGGCCGGAACAACCGGTTTGTCGTTGAAACAAGCCCGTGCTGCCGGAATTGATGCAGATGCGGTGGTGGTTCATAAAGAGCACCATACCAGCTATATGCCCGGTGCCGAAACGGTAACTACTATGTTGGTTTATGATAAACATACCGGAACAATTCTAGGTGGACAAACTGCAGGATACAAAGGTGCTGATAAGCGATTGGATATTATTGCAACGGCAGCTGCTGCAAAATTATCGGTAAATGATTTGGCGGATATTGACTTTGCTTACTCACCACCAATCGGAACGGCTAACGATGCTATGAATATGGCGGCTTACACTGCCGAAAATAAAATGTCGGGCTTTAGTCCTTCGGTTACTGCTACCGAACTTGATGCTTTTGTGGAAGGCAAAAATCCTGTTTTCGTGGATGTTCGTGATGTGTTTGCATTCAAGAAAAGCCATATCGAAGGCGCCATTCATTTACCATTGGAATTGCTTTTGCAACAAATCAAATCTATTCCTGCCAATCGTCCAGTAATTGTGTACGACGAAACCGGTAAAAAGGGACATCAGGCATTGAGAACGCTTGTCGGAGCAGGATTCAAAGATGTTACCAACATTTCAGGTGGTCATACTTCGTTGCAACGTCAGGCCAAAGCCGTAGGTTTTAAACATATCAGCATTGATCTTTTACCTGTGGAAAAAAAGGTGATAGGAGAGGAAGTAGCTGAAAAAGAAGAAAAAACAGAAACGAAAGTTGTAGATCTAAACTCACAGATGATAGTGGATGTACGTACAATCCAGGAATTTAGAACTGGTGCTTACCCGGATGCGACTAATATACCGTTGGATGATTTAATGAACAGACGTGCCGAATTTGGACATAAGTTGGATCGGGAAATTGTGGTTTATTGCGCTTCGGGCGGTCGTTCGGCTTATGCGCAACGCCAATTAATGCAGTTGGGTTATACGAATGTAACGAATGGTGGCGGTTTGTCGTCGATGATGGCACGCCGGAATGTTCAGCATTCAGCACCAAAAACTCCGTCGAATAAACCTTTGGTTGTAGATGTTCGCACGCCGGGTGAATTTGCCGGTGGAGCTTATCAGGGCGCCATAAATATACAATTGGACGAATTGCCTGCCCGGGTAAATGAACTTGGAGATAAATCAAGGGATATTACCTTGTATTGTGCTTCCGGAGCCCGTTCTGCTTATGCTCAGCGTATGTTGCAACAAATGGGATTCACTAATGTAACGAATGGTGGCGGCTTGATGCACATGATGATGCGTAAATAAATAATGTGACTTTCCCTAAGTTCTAAACTAGGGAAAAGTTGATAAATAAAAAGAAAGAGCTGAATTTCAAATTTGAAATTCAGCTCTTTTACTTCCTTATTGCGATTAATTCAGAAAAAGTCAATAATTGTCCATGTTTTCAGAATCTGTTTTTTCGGCAGTTATTTGATGTAATTTCACTTCAATTATTTATTTCAACTCAAGTAGTACAACATTTTTTACGTTTCACTTCGGGTTTTTGCTTCATTTGTGTTCAAAAATCTTATCTTTGCAACTCAAAATTTAAAAACCATTTGTAAGGTTCAAAACGTATGATTAAAGTAACATTCCCCGACGGTTCGGTACGCGAATTTGCCAAAGGCATTACCGGACTTCAACTGGCTGAAAGTATCAGCTCCAGACTGGCACAAGAAGTGCTTGCTATCACAGTAAATGACGAAATATGGGACTTAACCCGCCCAATCGAAACCGATGCAGCCATTAAATTGCATAAATGGGACGATGAAGAAGCTAAATATGCTTTCTGGCACTCGTCAGCGCACCTTATGGCCGAAGCTCTGCAGGAATTGTATCCGGGCATTAAATTCGGTATAGGTCCGGCTATCGAAAACGGTTTCTACTACGACGTAGATCCGGGTGAAGTATCTATTAAAGAAGGTGATTTGGCAGCTATCGAAGCTAAAATGCTCGAATTGGCTGCGCGCAAAGAAGCCATCGTTCGCAGCGACATCAGTAAAGCCGACGCTTTGGCCCGTTTCGAAGCTATTGGCGAAGTATATAAAACTGAAATGATTAACGACTTGGCTGACGGAACGATTACTTTGTATTCTCAAGGTAATTTTACCGATTTGTGTCGTGGGCCTCACTTGCCCAATACCGGCGATATTAAAGCTATCAAGGTGTTGAGCGTAGCCGGTGCATACTGGCGTGGTGACGAAAAACGCAAAATGTTGACACGTCTTTACGGTATCACTTTCCCTAAAAAGAAAATGCTCGATGAGTATTTGGTTTTGTTGGAAGAAGCGAAAAAACGTGACCACCGCAAAATTGGCCGCGAACTTGAGTTGTTTATGTTTTCTGAAATGGTGGGCAAAGGACTTCCAATCTGGTTGCCACGCGGGACAGCTTTGCGCTTGCGTCTGGAAGACTTTTTGAAAAAAATCCAACGTCGTTTCGATTACCAACAGGTGATGACTCCGCACATTGGGAATAAACAATTGTATGTTACCTCAGGCCACTACGCAAAATACGGTAAAGATTCGTTCCAACCAATCCATACGCCTGAAGAAGGTGAAGAATACCTGTTGAAACCGATGAACTGTCCGCACCACTGCGAAATTTACAAATTCAAGCCACGTTCGTACAAAGATCTGCCGTTGCGTTTGGCTGAGTTTGGAACCGTTTACCGTTACGAGCAAAGTGGTGAGTTGCACGGATTGACCCGTGTACGTAGCTTTACCCAGGACGATGCGCATATTTTCTGCCGTCCGGATCAGGTGAAAGACGAGTTTTTGAAAGTAATGGATATTATCTTTATTATTTTCAAGGCATTAGAGTTCGAGAATTTCGAAGCGCAGATTTCATTGCGTGACCCGAACAACCGTGAAAAATACATTGGTACAGACGAAAACTGGGATAAAGCGGAACAATCCATCATTGAAGCTTGTGCCGAAAAAGGATTGAAAGCCAAAGTTGAAACCGGTGAAGCTGCTTTCTATGGTCCAAAACTTGATTTTATGGTGAAAGATGCTATCGGCCGTCGCTGGCAGTTGGGTACCATTCAGGTGGATTACAATTTGCCGGAACGTTTCGAACTGGAATACACCGGTGAAGACAATGCTAAACATCGTCCGGTAATGATCCACCGTGCACCGTTTGGTTCTATGGAACGTTTCGTAGCGGTACTGATTGAACACACAGCCGGTAAATTCCCGTTGTGGTTGACACCTGACCAGGTGGTGGTTCTGCCAATCAGCGAAAAATTCAATGATTATGCATTCCAGATTGCGAAACAAATGAACTCTCAGGATATTCGCGTAACTGTGGATGACCGTAACGAGAAAATTGGCCGTAAAATCCGCGATAACGAGTTGAAACGTATTCCTTATATGTTGATTGTGGGAGAAAAAGAAGCTGAAAATGGTGAAGTGGCCGTACGTCGTCAGGGCGAAGGTGACAAAGGTACCATGACTGTAGAAGAGTTCTCTAAACTGATTACCGACGAGGTAGATGCGTTGGTGAATCAATACAATAAATAGTTTTTAGAGCCAAGGCCAAGAGCCAAGAATCAAGATAAAAAAACGCGAATCGGGTAAACCGGTTCACGTTTTTTTTTTGCAAAAAATATTTTAGTAATTTAAATAATAGGTTCTCCATTTTTTTTGTACTAAACGGCTATCAAATAAGAATTAATATTTTGACCTGTGTTTGACACCACTGTTTTGTAATTGAGAGGATCACTAAAAAAGTTGGTTACATTTCCATTCTTATATTTTAAAAGGTTAAAATCACCTTTTGAAGTAATAATTGTGTGGTAATGATCGTTTATAATTCATAAAGCATTATTAAAATATAAATTTTGTTTTAATTCTTTAAAAACCCTACTTGATTGTGCAATGAATCTGAATATAAAACTTTGCAATTGAAACTCTTTTCCAGGCTGGAATCAACTAATTGTTGGCATTTATCCATATTCTTTTTTTTTTGATATCCATTATTTATCCTGCAATTGAATTCGTTTTGTCAATGAATATTCCTGTATCAATAAGTGGGAAAATGGGTTATTGTATTTTCATATGTAAATTAATAAGGGTTTTACCCCGTTAAAGTAACTTTTAATCCTATTTTTTGGTCTTTGAAAGCAAAAAGGATTTACATCCTCTCGTATCGAAAGAATGGATTGGGCTAATTTCGGGC
>Ga0208789_1001589_pt1 | contig 12148 bp, 8 predicted proteins | sample Methanotroph_Enr_FD_187368 | JGI IMG/M metagenome (GOLD analysis project Ga0208789, IMG submission 187368) | Enriched soil microbial communities from Old Woman Creek wetland in Ohio, USA - Methanotroph_Enrichment_5 (SPAdes) (version 2) | ecosystem: Environmental > Terrestrial > Soil > Wetlands...
GAGAGCCCAGCGCATGGCGCCTCACGCAATTTTCATCACACCAGATCACGCACGCTATAGCGAGGTCTCCGAGCATGTGATGGAGATCTTTCATTCGTATACACCGCATGTCGAGCCGCTCTCACTTGATGAGGCGTTTCTTGATGTCACCGGGTCAAAACGATTGCTCGGAACCGGGCGCCAGATCGCAACGGCGATTCGTGCAAAAGTTGAAGCACAGGAAGGCATCACCTGCTCTGTGGGGATTGCGCCATCAAAGTTCATTGCCAAATTAGCATCAGGTCGCTGCAAGCCAGATGGCATGCTCGAAATTCCGGCGGATCGCATACTTAATTTTCTTCATCCGTTGCCCGTCTCTGCCATATGGGGAGTGGGGCCAAAAACAACTGAGGCACTCGAACGTTTGGGATTGCGAACTGTTGAGGAGGTCGCACATACTCCTCGCGCAACATTGATTCGCGCGCTTGGAGAGGCAAGCGGTTCATCTCTCTACGAACTGGCGTGGGGTCGGGATTATCGAGATGTCATTTCGGACGAACCTGATAAGAGCATCAGCGCTGCGGAAACTTTCTCCCGAGACATTGATGATCAAGAAATAATTTTGCGAGAGTTCCTGCGTCTTAGCGAGAAAGCAACCCATCGCTTGAGGGAAAGAAATCTTTTCGCCAAAACGATCTCGATAAAGGTGCGCTATGCAGATTTCACGACCATAAATCGTTCGAAGACTTTGCCGCTGGCCATCGATAGCACGCATGACACCTACGAAGTGGTGAAAAAGCTCTTTCTCGCACTCCATCTAAATCGTGCACGACTGCGCCTTGTCGGGGTCGCTCTTGAGAACCTTGAGTCGCAGGCCCCTGAGCAGTTGATTCTGGGTTCCAGAGAGAGGGGTTGGAGGGAGGCAGAAGGTGCCATAGACCGCGCCCAGGCTCGTTTTGGCCCCGGGAGTGTGCGACCTGCACGGTTGATGAGAGGCAAGAAAGCTTCGACGGATCTATGACTTCGAGAATGACCGATAAAAAGCAGAGAAATCCTTGACTCGCGCGTGGGCGAGGTTATTATCAAATGGAGTGCTAGCACTCATCACGTCGTGCCGAAAAGGAGAGACATGGCGCTCGTTGGCAGTCAAAGAAAAGATGCGGGCAGCGGGCTCGACGCGGAGGCGGTACTCGCTGCGTTGAGGGCCTTCATGGCTGGCGACTATTCGGTGCGTCTCCCGACTAACTGGCCGGGGATCGATGGTGAGATTGCCTCGACAATTAATGAATTTATCTCCGCCCGAACTGCCGTGACTGGACAATTCATTGATACCTTCAACAGAGTCGGAGAGGATGGTTTGCTCGATTCGCATTTCGACACGAGCAAACTTGAAGGTCGACTAGTAGAAGTTGGCGAGAGTCTCAACACCATGTTGGGCAACTTGCTCGCCCCCTTGAACGAAATGATGTCGATCACGAGTGCCGTAGCCCGAGGAGATTTGAGCCAAAGGGTGCCCTTGACGGCTAACGGCAAGAAGAAAGAGGGGCAGTTACTGGTTTGGGCTGAGATGATGAACCAGATGATGGGAGTGCTCTCCACGTTTGCCTCAGAAGTCTCACGGCTCGCACATGAGGTTGGTGCGGAGGGCAAATTAGGTGGACAGGCTGTCGTGCCTGGAGTGACGGGGGTCTGGAAAGAGGTCACCGATGGCGTCAATGAATTGGCTGCGAATCGGACGAATCAACTCAGAGCCATAGGCGAAGTGGCTGCAAGGGTAATAGCGGGTGATTTCTCGGAGAAAATAACCGTAAATGCTAAGGGCGAAGTTGCCGAAATTCGGGAAAAGATCAACGAGATGGTACGAAACCTGGAATACACGACGCAGAGAAATTCGGAACAGGATTGGCTCAAGACGAATTACGCAAAACTTTCGCGCGATTTGCAAGGCTTGCGAGACCTCACGGTGGCCGCAACGGTCATGCTGAGCGAAATTTCCCCTCTAATCGGTGCCATCCGTGGCGTGTTCTACATCCTCGACGCCTCTGAAGGCGGTGGCCCGCAACTCAAATTGTTGGCCACATATGCCTATCAAGGTCGAACCGACACAACGCGCGTATGGAAACTTGGCGAGGGGCTAGTGGGCCAGTGCGCAGTGGACAAAAAACCATTGCATGTCATGGATATTCCTGCGGATTATGTTGATGTTGCTTCGGGACTGGGTCACGCGAAACCACTCGAATTACTTCTCATTCCGGTTCTATACGAAGGCCATGTCAAAGGCATCATAGAATTGGCGTCTTTTCGGCCTTTCACGCCGGTCGAAAGGACATTTCTGGATCAAGCTTCTGACTCGTTTGGGACCGTGTTGAACACGATACAAATCGATATGCATACGGAGGAACTTCTTAGGCAGTCTCAGTCCATGACTGAGGAATTGCAGATACAGCAAGAAGAGTTGCGGGCGACAAACCAAGAATTGGAAGAGAAAGCCGAACTCCTTGAGGACCAGAAACGTGTCGTCGAAGAAAAGAACCGTGAGGTGGAAGTTGCTAAGAACGCAATAGAGGAGAAGGCCGAACAACTGGCGTTAAGTTCAAAATACAAATCAGAATTTCTCTCGAACATGTCGCACGAACTGCGCACTCCTCTGAATAGTTTGCTAATCCTCGCGGAACATCTTGCAGAAAATAGGACTGGCCATCTTGACGAGAGGGAGGTTGAATTCGCCAAATTGATACATGTGTCTGGCGGGGATTTACTTTCGCTCATCAACGAAATTCTTGATCTTTCGAAAATCGAGTCCGGAACCGTCTCATTGGATTTGTCCCATATCGATGTCGATAAGGTGTGCGACCAGATGGAAAAGACATTCCGACATATGGCGGAAGATCGTGGGCTCGATTTCGCTATTGTAATTTCAGAAGATATAAATTTTCCAATAGTTTCCGACGAGATGCGTCTGATGCAGGTGCTGAAGAATCTTCTCTCGAATTCGTTTAAATTCACAAGTCAAGGAAAGGTTTCTCTTCACGTATCGAAAGCCGAGTCAGGTTGGAGTGAGGATTCTAAGGTGTTGCATGCCTCCGAAGGCGTGCTTGCCTTTACGGTTGAGGATACGGGAATCGGAATATCTGAAGAGAAACAGAAGATTGTCTTTGAAGCTTTCCAGCAAGGTGATGGCAGTACCGCCCGAAAATATGGCGGCACCGGGTTGGGTCTTTCGATAAGTCGCGAAATTGCTCGCTTGCTTGGTGGCGAGTTGAGACTTGAAAAAAGCGCCCTCGAAGAGGGAAGTACCTTTGTCTTTTATCTTCCGAGTGATGTATCTCAAGATCAGAATGGGACGAGGCACCCGGCACGGAAGGGACCCGTCCTTCCACAACGCAGGCCCAAGGAGGATTCACGCCCTAGGGCAATTGGACGTTCGGGGGTGACCACAAAGGACTCTGCGATTTCGGATGACCGCGAATCGATCGAATCTAGTGACAGGGTGCTGTTGATAATCGAGGACGATCCGATCTTCGCAAAGATTCTCCTGGACCTTGCACGTGAAAGAGGTTTCAAGGGAGTCGTCGCCATGAGGGGTGCAGAGGTCTTGCCACTTGCGCGACGGTTTGCACTAGATGCAATTACTCTAGATATCCACATTCCCGATGTCGATGGATGGGCCATTCTGGAGATGTTCAAGCGGGATCCAAATCTTCGACATATACCAATTGACGTGATCACGGTTGAAAAGGACGCAGAGCGAGCGCTGTCCCATGGAGCATTCCATTTCATATCGAAGCCGACGAGTAGGGCTGAACTCGATGCGGCCTTCGAGTCCATGAGTGATTTTCTCGATCGTCCGCTGAAGAATCTGCTCTTAGCGACCTCTGATTCCAACGACATGCAGGAAATAAATGATTTGCTGCGGGGAGAGGATTTGCGTATTCATCATGTTGAGGACGGTCAATCCGCCGAGCAGTTACTTGGAATGCATGATTTTGACTGCATCGTGGTCGGAACGCAACTTAAGGATTTGCGCGGAATAGAATTTGTCGAGCTTCTTCAGAAGAATCGATTAATCGGCTCCATTCCCGTGGTGATGTTCAACCATGAACCATTCTCGGACAATGATCGAAGTATCCTTCGCAAAATAAGCGAGTCGGGGATAATCCAGGATGTTGGAACCCTTGAGCGTCTACTCGACCAGACTGCACTTTTCCTGCATCGTGTGATCTCACAATTGCCAGATGAGAAGCGCGATTTGATCGAGCGCAACCAACGGATGTCAGACTCCTTGACTGGAAAAAAGGTCTTGATTGTCGATGATGATCCTCGCAACATTATTGCATTGACTGCGGCGCTAGAAATACGCGGGGCCCGAATTCAATCCGCTGGGGATGGCCTTGAGGCCCTGGAAGCTCTTAATGTGACGCCAGACATTGCGATCGTGCTGATGGACATCATGATGCCCGGCCTCGATGGTTATGACACGATGCGGGAAATCCGAAAACATGGAAGATTCAAATCCCTTCCCATTATCGCCCTAACGGCAAAAGCAATGGTGGGAGACAGGGAGAAATGCATTAAGGCTGGTGCTTCAGATTACTTGAGTAAACCTGTTGCAATCGAACAGTTAGTCTCGCTCATGCAGGTGTGGCTCTCTAAGCAATGAATTTGGACGATCTCGAAGTCGCTTCACTGTTAGATGAGATTTACGAGCAATGGGGCTATGACTTTAGGGATTACGCGTCGGCTTCGATGAAGAGACGGGTACAGCGCTTCATTGAGCGAGAGAAACTCTCCTCCATAATCGCTCTCAAGGTACTGCTTGGCACAGATCCAGACTGCGTGCGTCGGTTTAGAGATCAAATTGTTGTGAGCGTGACATCTATGTTTCGCGACCCGGAAGTTTATTTGGCATTTCGTCAAACCGTGCTTCCACTTCTGAATGATCTTCCACTCATTCGTATTTGGCATGCTGGATGCGCGACGGGTGAAGAGGTTTACTCAATGTTGATTTTGCTTCAAGAGTACGACCTGCTTGAGAGAGCGAGGATTTATGCAACCGATATCGATCAAGTGGCTGTGGATGTAGCAAAGGAAGGAATATATCCCTTGGAGAAGTTCGGACAATATGAGACGGACTACAAATTGGCTGGCGGGTTTTCTTCATTTCATAACTATTACAGCGAGGGATATGGTTTTGGCGTCCTGAAGAAAGAACTTTCGCAAAACGTAGTTTGGGCGAGTCACAATTTGGTTACGGATTCTTCGTTCAACGAGTTTCACATCATTTTTTGTCGAAACGTGCTGATCTACTTCAATCCTCGCCTTCAAGAGCGTGTTTATTATTTGCTTTATGACAGCCTTGCAGAAGGGGGAATCGTCGTGCTGGGGAGACAGGAGAGCATGCGGCAAGCCCCCTTTCGAAGCGAATTCCGAGCTCTGACCCCTCGCGAGAAGATCTACCAGAGGCTCATTTGAGCGGTCGTCGCAGGCTTACCTGGTAACCGGCCTCAAAGACTTGGCTTGACCCGGGTTGGTGACTTTCCAGTATGCATTTAGTTCCGAGATGTTCTATTGTGGGCATATCAGGGTCTAAACCTGGCTAAAGGAGGGTGAGATGGCTCTTTCAGAGCACGAACGCAAACTCCTTGCCCAGATGGAAGAGGCTCTTTCGGCCGATGATCCGCGTCTTGTTTCCACCCTGACAGGGACTCGGCTCTATCCCGGACGAAACAGAATCCTGATCGGCATCGCCCTCACGGTGATCGGCATAGCCACCATATTTGCTGGCTTGATTTCCAAAACGACCCCAGTAGGGATCCTCGGGTTCCTCATCTCACTGGGAGGGGTCACCTTGGCTATCTCCGCACTCTCCGGGGTCGGTGTCCTGCGCGCCCCGTCGAAGCGAGCCCGTAAAGGCAAGCTCAATTCTCGTCTTGAAGATCGCTGGGAGCGCCGCAACTTCGATCAATAAGTGAGGATTGAACCTATCTAGCCCCTGTTGGGGCTTTTTTTATTTCCTTTTTTCTCCGAAGGGGGACCAGGGTGGGCCTGAGGGGCAATAAGAGGGAGATATGTGGCTTAAGGTGGTTGAAAAGGGAGAGAAATGGAGTAAAGTGGGGCAAAGATCGCGGACCTGGGGAAGGGGACCATCATGTTTCTTGGCACCCACGAACCACGCTTGGATGAGAAGGGCCGACTGATCCTTCCGGCCAAATTCCGCGATGAACTTGCCAGTGGCCTGGTGATCACCAAAGGCCAGGAACGCTGCCTCTACGTCTTTCCGTCCGCCGAATTCGCCTCGATTACCGAGACTTTGCGACAAGCCCCTGTCACTGCAAAATCCGCCCGCGACTACATGCGCGTGATGTTCGCTGGTGCACACGATGAAATTCCTGATCGACAAGGTCGAATCACTATCCCACAAGGGCTTCGCACCTACGCCTCGCTTGAAAAGGAGTGCGTAGTAATAGGTGCGAATACGCGCGTGGAAATTTGGGACGCCAAGTCTTGGCGTGAGTATCTCGCGGATCGCGAAAAGGGCTTTGCCGAAGTTTCAGAGGAGGTATTCCCCGGCCTCTTCTAAATCAATCGAGTGAGTCTCTCTTGTGGCCACCGCCGACCTTATGAATCGGCACCCCTTCCCCGGTGCCGACACAAATAGTTCCGTCGGCCGGCGGTGACCAGAGGAGAGAAGTTCGATTGGCAAGCAGCCAACGCATGTAGGTAATTACTAAGGCATTACAAGGATTAGGGGGAGAAGATGGCACAACACGTTTCAGTGTTGCTTGAGCGTTGCATTGATTTACTCTCCCCGGCAATCGAGAGAAGTGAGAACCCAGTCGTAGTTGACGCGACTTTGGGATTGGGCGGGCACACGGAAGCACTCCTAAGGAAATTTCCAAAGCTCATCGTTATTGGGATTGATCGCGACACGGACGCGATCGCACTTGCAACATCACGACTTGCTGTTTTTGGTGATCGCTTTAAGAGCATTCATGCGGTGTATGACCAGATTCAAAACAGTATCGAAGAATTCGGCTACAAAAAAGTGGACGGGATTCTTTTTGATCTCGGGGTCTCATCAATGCAATTGGATGAAGTTGAACGTGGATTTTCTTACGCACATGATGCGCCCCTCGACATGCGCATGGATAGAAGCCAGGGGAGGACGGCCGCGGATATCATCAATTTTGCCGAACGAGGCGAACTCATCATGATTCTTCGCAAATTCGGCGAAGAGAGATTTGCTCCTCGTATTGTCGATGCGATCATTCGCCAGCGCGAGATTTCTTTTATGAATTCGACAGCAGAGTTGGCGGCACTAGTTAAAGAGAATATCCCTGCCGCCACTCGTCGCACCGGTGGAAACCCCGCGAAAAGGACCTTCCAGGCACTGCGAATCGCAGTGAACGATGAACTAGGTGCTCTGACCCGAGCGATCCCGGCCTCACTTGATGCGCTCGTCGTCGGCGGCCGCTTGGTGGTCATGTCCTTTCAATCACTGGAAGATCGCATCGTAAAAGAGTTTTTTGTCGAGGCAAGCGAGTCCAAGACTCCTCGCGAACTCCCTGTGGAAATTCCCGAACTTGCGGCGAAATTCATGCTCGTTGTTCGCGGAAGTGAGACTCCATCGGAGGCAGAGCTTGCTGAAAACCCAAGATCGGCATCGGTTCGACTGCGAGCGATTGAGCGGGTGGCTGCCTGATGGCTATTCCAGTTCTTGCACCCGCGATTACACGTTCGAGGCAGATTGTTGCAGAAAAGTCCTCGCAAGCGGTCCTGCGTCTTGTTCCCGAAGTAAATACCGGGGAGAAGGCGGACGGAAAGACATTCGTCATCTTTCTTTCGATTATTGGTGCGATTGGTCTTCTTCTACTTCTGACCATCAACACCATGCTTGCCCAAGATGCTTTCGAGCTTCAGCGATTACAGGCTCAAGCAACGACATTGAGCGACCAACGTGAAGCAGTCATGCGACAGATCGATTTCGTCTCGTCTCCCGAGGAATTGGCGGCCCGTGCAATCGCCCAAGGAATGGTGCCTTCACAGAATCCAAAATTCCTTTCATTGAATTCATCCTCTTTGACGTCAGTAGCGCCCAAAGGGTAGTCATGGCCGATTTCTCGCTGTCACGCTCACGAATAGGCACATTGCTTTTCTCGGTCCTTTTAATTCTGGGACTCCTTGCTTTTCGACTCGTCGACATTCAAGCCGTCCAGGCCCACACTTACGCTTTACGCGCGGCAAATGAGATGGAAACCATATCGACGATGCCAGCCCCACGTGGATCGATAACGGATATTAATGGCGTGGAATTCGCCCGAAGCGTCTCTGCAATAAATGTCGTTGTGGACCAGACTCTCATTGCAGATCCAACCAAATTCGCGGAGATTGCCGCCCCTATTCTTTCAATTCCTGTGAGTGATGTCGCCAAATCGGTGACGGGGAAAAGAAGATGGAGTCTGGTAGCCCGAAATGTCACCCCCGCCACGTGGATATCACTGAAGAATGCCCTGGCTTCGTACAACCAGAGTCTGAGTCGCAAGGATGTATCGAAGAGACTTTTTGGTTTCTACCCAGAGCGCGGATACACCCGGGAATATCCTTCAGGTACGCTCATTGGATCCCTTATAGGATTTGTGAACCAAGCAGGCGTCGGCGCGACTGGCTTGGAATCGAGCATGAATTCAATCCTCAGCGGCGTTGAGGGGAAATACAGTTATGCAAACGGATATGGCGCAGAGATTCCCGGGTCACAGCAAGAATTAGTCGTCGCCAAGACGGGGACTACGGTGCGTTTGACGATCGATCGCGACGTCCAATGGGTCGCTTCGCAGGCCATCGCCGACGCGGTAAAGGCATCCCATGCAATAAGTGGCACAGTAATCGTGATGGATCCGAGGACTGGTCAGATTGTGGCGCTAGCAACTGCACCGACTTTTGACCCTAACAACACCAAGAATGTATCGCTGGCACTTATGAGAAACCCCTCTGTCCAGGATGTGTACGAGCCTGGGTCTACGGGAAAGATCGTGACGATGTCTGCGGCTCTTGAGGAAGGTAAAATTACCCCGACCACGCTTTTTACAGTACCCGATTTTGTTAAAGTCTCAAATAGAACTTTCCATGATCACGAACACCATCCAGTAGAGCAATTGACACCTACAGGAATTCTCGCAATCTCGAGCAATGTTGGCGCAATCAAAGTAGGCCAGAAATTAGGCGATTCAACTCTGTATAACTATCTTCGGAAATTCGGCGTTGGGACGAATACTGGATCAGGCTTACCTGGTGAATCGCAAGGCGTTCTGCCAGATGTTGCCAACTGGAGTGGCACGACTGCTCCCACAGTCGCATTTGGTCAAGGCTATTCAGTGACTTCCATGCAGGCGACAAGTATTTTCGCCACCATTGCAAACGACGGAATCCGTGTTTCGCCAACCGTCATCGCGGGAACCAGCGACTCGGATGGGCATTTCACTCCTTCAGCTGCTCGCAGTGCGGTGAGGGTTGTCAGTTCAACCACGGCCCGAGAGATGCGGTTAATGATGGAGAGTGTCGTATCCGCAACTGGCACGGCCCCGGAGGCAGCGATCCCTGGATATCGGGTGGCGGGAAAGACGGGCACTGCTCAGCGCGTTGATGAAACGTGTCATTGTTACAGAGGATATACAGCATCATTCATTGGTTTTGCCCCCGCAGATAAGCCGCGCTTTGTGATTAGCGTGACGATTCAAGGGCCCCAGGGAATTCACTGGGGTGGCACCTTAGGCGGTCCCGTGTTCAAGAAAGTGATGTCCTTCGTGCTTCAGTCTCGCCATGTACCTCCTACTAATACCCAAGTTATCCCTTATCCTCTCAATGGGGCCCAAGTCGCGAGGATGCAGCCCGCAGCGATCGCAGGAACAAAGGGAAATAACTAATGGAAAGACCGCTCAAGCGTTACGAGAAATCGCTGCGATCAACCGCAGATCTTCTTGGCGCCGAAGTTGTGGGCGGCGATGCGATGTTCTCAGGATTGACACAGTCGAGCAAAGAAGTTCAACGGGGAGACATTTTTCTCGCTTTTCCCGGAGCAAAGACGCATGGAGCACGATTCTGTGACGCCGCGCGAGACATGGGGGCTTGTGCGATCCTTACTGACGCAGACGGGGCTGCCATCATTGCCGAGATGGGCAATGAACTTCCGACAATCATTGTCAACGATCCGCGGCGTGCTGCGGGGAGATTAAGCGCATGGTTCTACGACGAGCCGATGCGGGATATGTACGGTGTCGGCATCACGGGGACTAATGGGAAGACGACAACGACGACCCTACTTCACCAAATCTGGACACGTGCAGGTAGAGAAAGTGGGCTCATAGGTACGGTGGAGACGCGTATCGGTACGGACCTGCTTAAGAGTGTAAGGACAACCCCTGAGAGTGCTGATCTTCAAGCCCTGATCGCCACGATGAAAGAACGCCATGTTCGCAACTTCGCAATGGAGGTTTCGAGTCATGCAATTTCGCTGGAACGGATTCGCGGATCGCATTTTGCCGCTGTGGCTTTTACGAATTTAACCCAGGATCACTTGGATTTTCACTCTTCGATGGAGGAGTATTTCAATGCCAAAGCCGCATTGTTTACTTTTGAGTATGCGGACCTTGGTTTCATCAACATCGATGATAATTATGGAGCGCGTTTGGCCGAGAGCACGCAGATCCCAATCCAGACCCTCTCACGATCAAACCCAAAGGCCGACTGGAACTACGTCAGCGCAATCGCACACTTGCGGGGAAATGACGTCAGCATCCGCGGCTTGGGAGGAATCCTGATCGAAGGTCGTCTGTCTTTGCACGGTGATTACAACTTGGACAATGCACTTATGGCGGTCGCGCTTGCTTTTGAAAGCGGAGTGGATCCCATAGAAATTGCTTCAATATTGCCCACTCTGACCGGTGCACGTGGACGGCTGGAGTCCGTGGATATCGGACAAGATTTCGCAGCCTTCGTTGATTACGCCCATTCGCCCGATGCGGTCTCGCGGGTGCTTGAGGCTTGTCGGTCGATGACTAGCGGAAAGGTAATCGCGGTTTTGGGTTGTGGCGGTGACCGAGATTCAACCAAGCGACCGTTGATGGGTAAGGCGCTTTCAGCGGGCAGTGATGTTGCGGTGTTCACCAGCGACAACCCGAGATCCGAGGATCCAGAGAAGATTCTTGAACAGATGACTCATGGTGTAGAAATGTCCGCACCTGACCGTGTGATTTCAGACAGGAAATCCGCGATCGAATATGCAGTATCACAAGCCTTGGTTGGAGATGTCGTTGTAATACTGGGCAAGGGTCACGAGACCGGCCAGGAGCGGGAGGGTGTCATCACGCCCTTCGACGATTGCCTGACATTGGCACAGGCGATAGAGGCACGCACATGATCGAGTTGACTGCTCGACAAATTGCGGACGTCGTTCAAGGCGAATTGCACTGCGCAGAAAATATCCTTGTAACCAAAGAGCCGGCCTTCGATTCACGAGAGGTACAACCGGGCTCCATATTCTTGGCCCTGAAGGGAGATTTTCAAGACGGGCATGATTTCGCACAATCTGCGGTGGAGCAGGGTGCGGTAATTGTCCTTGCGAGTCGGAAAGTCGATGCTCCTTGCATAGTCGTTCCGGATGTCCTTCTCGCCCTAGGAACTCTGGCGCACTATGTACGCGGGCGTTTGCCGAATCTCAAGGTGATTGGTATTACCGGTTCGCAAGGCAAAACAACGACGAAAGACCTACTGGCGTGGATACTTCGCACCCAGGCCGAAACCGTTGCAACACAGGCGTCATTCAACAACGAATTGGGTGCACCGCTCACTCTTCTTCGTTGCTCAGAGACAACGAGGTATTGCATTTTGGAGATGGGCGCTCGTCACGTAGGCGATATTAAAGCCCTCTGCGATATTGCCGAACCGGATATAGGGGTCGTGCTTGAGGTTGGACGAGCACATATTGGGGAGTTTGGTTCTGTGCAGGCAGTAGCCGAAACGAAATCGGAGCTTGTCAACAACTTGAGAGATGACGGGATCGCGATCTTGGGACGATACGACGAGTTCACACCAAGAATGGCAGAAGGCTTAAAAGTGCCAGTTTTGACTTTTGGCCAGACCCACGAAGCACAAATTCGCGCCACGGATATTGATA
>Ga0208789_1001590_pt1 | contig 12143 bp, 10 predicted proteins | sample Methanotroph_Enr_FD_187368 | JGI IMG/M metagenome (GOLD analysis project Ga0208789, IMG submission 187368) | Enriched soil microbial communities from Old Woman Creek wetland in Ohio, USA - Methanotroph_Enrichment_5 (SPAdes) (version 2) | ecosystem: Environmental > Terrestrial > Soil > Wetlands...
ACAAACTGTTCCACATATTGTATGCTCGTATTTTGCTGAATATGGAAGTCGGCTACAAAGGCAATCCGCAAGTGATCCGACTTCGCATTTTTGCGTGGAACCTCCACCTCGTATTTCGAAATGCGGATTGTATTCAGGTTGATGACCCCACCTATTACTACAGCAACAGATAAAATGATCATCGCTGAAAGCGTAAAAGACCGGAATGAAAAGCTTTTCCGAGTTTCGCCGGAAAGAATCCGGGCTTTCAGATTGAGCAACAGGAACAAATCGAACAGAAGTAACGAAATGAAGAGGTACAGGTAAAAGGGTAGAATATAACCTGAAAAAGTGGTAAGCGCCTTCATAACTGAACTCATTTCTCCGGTACTCCGCCGCCCCACGAGTGGATAAAAGGCCACCAACAACAGATATATAAATATATACAAACGCCTGTAAGCCTTGCTGATAAAAAGTTTCCTGATTCGGAAAAAGAGATAAATATTTGGAATGATATAGGCCAGCGTCAGATAAAGATGAAACATCAGGCACAATTTTTAGATGGATACTGGGACGAAGATAGGAAATTCCAATCTAAAAGATCAGGAGGAAAGAATGTGATGAATCTTCGTGTTACAAGAACCAATACATCAATTGATTATTTCACAATATAAACTGTCCGCTCATTGTCTGGATTAATGAAATAATTATGTAGGTTTACAAAAAGGATTACACATTAACGAATTGCATCTAATAGATACGATAAAACGGATTCGGGAAATTTTGACGCATAAACGAAAAAAGGTTGACCATTAAAAAAACTAAATCAAAGAAAATGAAAAAACCCATGCTCTTGATTATCTTCCTTTCAGTCCTTGCAATTGTATCGTGTTCTGAAAAACCGGATGTTGGACAGCCAAATGTTAATGTCGGAATTTTACTTAAAGATTTCATGAAATGGTGGATTTATTATAACGAAAGTATAAACTTGTCGTCAGATTTTATCGCTATTGATAATTCATCCAATAAGATAAGCAAAGAGACTTTTTTAAAAGAACTTACATCTGGAAAATACATCCCCGTAAAACTTATACCAAACGACACTTCAAAAATCTATTACAAACTATTTCAATTCAACCAACAATCATATAAGGATGTATCCTCCGCAATTATAAATGCTTCAATAGTAGAGTATGAACATTTTAAAATGGAAGGTCAACAATTTCCAAAGTTTAGTTTTACGGATTTAAACGGAAAGTTATATACAAACGAAAATACAAAAGGGAAAATTGTAGTTCTGAAATGTTGGTATATAAACTGCGTGGCTTGTGTTGCTGAATTTCCCGGACTAAATGAGCTTGTAGATCAATACAAAGACCGAAATGATATCGTATTTGTAAGTCTGGCTTTTAATGATGAAGCTGATTTAAAAGAGTTCTTACTGAAGAAGCCCTTTAATTACACCATTGTTCCGGATCAAAAATCATATCTAAAAGACATATTAAAAGTAAAATTGTATCCGACTCATTTTATAATTGATAAGAATGGAAACATTGTTAAAGTTGTAAATAAAGCAGTCAGATTGAAATCGATTTTAGCAAACGTAATGAAGGTGGCCATACAGATTTGATTGACTGGCGCGAACTCCTTGAATTTGAGAAAAAGTATTATAACTAAATTTATCCTCCTTTGAAAATGACAACAGCCAACACACCAATTTTTGAATTCACGAAAAAAATAATCCTGGAAGACGAGCGGGTTCAACTTCGTCCGCTGGAAAATACTGACTTTGAAAATCTTTTAAAATTTTCACTGACGGAACCCGAATTATGGCAATATTCATTAATACCGGCTTCGGGAGAGCATGACTTAAAAAAATATTTGAACCTGGCGGTTGAGGCACGGGAAGCGAAAAAAGAATATCCGTTTATTGTATTCGATAAACTGAACAAAAGGTACGCCGGTTGCACGCGGTTTTATGATATTCAATTGGCGAATAAATGTTTGCAATTGGGATATACATGGTATGGCAAACAGTTCCAGGGAACAGGATTAAATAAGCACTGCAAGTTTTTACTCCTGGAGTTCGCGTTCGGGAAAATGGGGATGGAAAGAGTGGAGTTTCGAGCTGACGCTCAGAATGAAAGAAGTATTGCCGCGATGAAAAGTATTGGGTGCCAGGTTGAAGGCATTTTGCGCAGTACTGGTCTTCGCCCCGATGGCACCAGGCGCGACAGCATCGTTTTAAGTATTCTGAAAGAGGAATGGGAAGTTATGGTCAAAGATGATTTAAAAAAGAAACTGAGCTGAACGATTGTCAATATCCCCGAGCACTTTAAAGTTGGAGTTACTTGAAGCAAATTGCTCCTTTGGGTAGCAATTTGGTGTTCTTTGAAGCAAATTTGCTCCTCTGGGTAGCAATTTTGTTGGTCATTAAGGCAAATTTGGTGTCTCGCACCCCAATTTCGGAGTTCTTAGAAGCAAATCTGCTTTTCAGAACAGAAAATTAAGAGCTCCGAACAGCAAATTGGATGCTCGTCAGTGCCATGTTCCATTTCAGAAAAGAATACCGAATGCTTTTATGGGCTAAATCCTCATTGAAAAGGATTAGTTGCGCAAACACTGCAAACTGATCGTTTAGGAAAAACATTTCCGGAAAAAGTGTTTTTTACCATTTTTCACTTAGCTTTGTATCCGAAATCAAAAGGGGGTGCCTGAATAAAACGGGCTGAGATCAAACCCATCGAACCTGTCCGGATAATGCCGGAAAGGGAAAATGATAAATTCGTCTTTTTAAACTGCCCCCTTAAATATTTCACTATCAAACATTGTAACGTACTGCTTTACAGTATATTATAATATTTAACATTTTATTACGCAATGGGGTGCCTTAAGATTACGGGCTGAGATCATACCCACCGAACCTGATCCGGGTAATGCCGGTGCAGGGATGGCGAACAGGAATTACCTACCTCATTGGTTAGTTATTAACCATTTTAAGTATTTAAAAATGAAACGAATTGGATTAATTTTTGCCTTGCAGTTGCTTGCAGTTCTGGCTTTTGCGCAAGTATCGCTGACAGGAGTTGTTAAAGATGAAAAGGGAGAAGCGCTAAGTGGTGCAAATGTGTTGTTAAGGAACACTTTTAATGGAACTACCTCAGGATCTAACGGAGAGTTTAAATTTTCGAACCTTCGAAAAGGTAAATACAACCTCGTGGTAACGTATATCGGGTACAATAATTTTATGAAGGATCTGGATCTTAATAGTTCTGATAACCTGGATATTGTTTTGGAGCCGTCCCGTGTTTTGACGGAAGAGGTACTTGTTTCTGCCACACGTGCCGGACAGAAATCACCAGTTGCTTATACTACGATTGGGAAAGAGAACATTAAAAAATCGAATCTTGGACAGGATATTCCTTACCTGATGAATTACACACCCTCATTTGTTGCAACCTCGGATGCCGGCAATGGTGTGGGTTACACCAATTTCAGGATCAGGGGAACCGACCTGAACCGGATTAACGTAACAATTAACGGAATCCCGATGTCGGAGGCGGAATCGCATAGCACCTACTTTGTTGATATCCCCGATCTGGCCGCTTCGACTGAGAATATTCAAATTCAGAGAGGCGTAGGAAATTCAACCAACGGAGCCGGAGCCTTCGGGGCAACAATCGATTTGCAAACAAGTAAATTAAACCCTGTAGCAAATGCAAGTTACAGTTCTTCTGTCGGTTCGTTCAGCACTTTCCGAAACAACCTGACTGCAGGAACAGGACTAATCGACGGTAAATTTGCAGTAGATGCCTCGCTCTCGAAGATCACTTCGGCGGGTTTTATTGACCGGGGTGCTTCTGATCTGAAATCATTCTTCATCTCCGGAGGATATTTTACGGCAAATACCATTTTGAAAGCCACCATTTTTTCGGGGTTCGAGGAGACCTACCAGGCATGGAACGGGGTTCCTTCGGTGAGACTCAATAATGACCTGGCCGGAATGATGAAGTACGGAGAGGATGGACTTTATACTCAGGAACAGACGCAAAATATGATTAATTCAAACAGCCGCACCTACAATTTATATACTTACAAAAACCAGGTGGATCATTACCAGCAGGATCATTACCAGCTTCACTTCTCGCACAAATTCAATCCCTTTTTTAACATCAATGCCGCAGCATTTTATACTTATGGACGGGGTTATTACGAGCAATATGAAACAGATCAGAAATTCGCGGACTATCAAATTGCTGAACCGGTGATTAATGGAATTACCGTTAAAACGACCGATCTGATCAGGCGCAAGTGGCTCGATAACGATTTCTATGGGTTCGTCTTCTCGCTGAATTACAAAAAAGGGAACAATTCTTTAAGCCTTGGCGGTGGTGCCAACATTTACGACGGTCGCCATTTTGGGAAAGTGATCTGGGAAAAAATTGCCGGCGATGCAGCATATGATCACGAATGGTATCGCGGCACAGGGTTAAAAAAAGATTATAACATTTATGCCAGGTATAATTACCAGCTTTCGGAAAAGCTGAATGCCTCCGCTGATCTTCAGTACCGATATATTAATTATGAGATCGGCGGGATAGATGATAACCTGCGTAACCTGGAACAACATCATCAATTTAATTTTTTCAACCCTAAGTTTGGGCTATTTTATACTCCGGAGGCCAATCAGGAAGCTCATCTAAGCTATGGCAGGGCGAATCGTGAGCCCAACCGTGATAATTTCGTTGATGCCGACCCGACCGGGAAGCAGCCAACCTTCGAAACTTTAGATGATTTTGAATTAGGATACACCTTTAAGTCATCGAATATGATGCTTGGTACCAACCTTTATTACATGCACTATAACAATCAGCTGATTCTGACAGGTCAGATCAACGATGTCGGTTCGGCCATAATGACCAATGTGGATCAAAGCTACCGCGCAGGAATTGAACTGATGGCCGGGATTAAATTTCTTAAGAATTTTAACTGGCAGGTGAATACGACCCTTAGCCGGAATAAGATCAGTGATTTTACCGAATATGTTGAGGATTGGGACAACGGTGGATTGAAGGCCAATGTGATCGGGAAAACTGACCTGGCTTTTGCACCCAAGCTCACCGCCAGTAGCATCCTCTCTTACAAACCATGTAACGAACTGGACATCAGCTTTCTTTCCAATTATGTCGGATCGCAGTTCATCGATAATACGGCAAATAACGACCGGAAACTGGATGCCTACCTGGTTAGTAACCTGAAGTTTGATTATTCATTAAAGCAAAAACTGTTTAAAGAGGTAAAATTAAATTTGTTGATCAATAATATCTTTAATGAGGTTTACGAGAGTAATGCCTGGGTATATTCCTATTTCTATGAAGGAAAACGGAATAAAATGGATGGTTATTTTCCCCAGGCAGGAACAAACTTCCTTGTGAGTGTCAGTGTTGGATTCTAAATAAACTTTGTGAGGCAAAAAAAAGGATAAAGGATAAAGCTAAAGGACACCCGTCCGATATACACTTTAACCTTTATCCTTCAACCTTTATCTTTTCTATCTTATTCTTCGACGCCTCCAAGGATAGACCGGATTCCGGACTCTGTAAGAATAAATTCTTTTTCATCCTTGATGCAGAACCCTTTTTTCTCATTTTTGTTCAGGCAGTCGCTTGCATTAATCAACTTCTCGATACGAGCCGCTTTTAATGATTTGGAAATAACCGGGGTTGAAAATTTTTCCATACCTTGTGAGTGCAGATAGACCGCAGTTGCAAGGAATTTTTTTACCTGATTCTTATCGGCATTTTTATCTTTCAGAAATTCAAACAATGGATCGCCCGAGGGTTCTTCAACAAGTGGTTCAGCTACCACACGAGGTTTACGTCCCCGCTTGCCTTTCTCTTTCTCCACCGCCACCCGGGTTCCTGTTATAAAACCATCTTCAGTTAATATTTTTGCTACTGATGGTTTCACTGTTTCAGATTTTACCAACAACCCCGGTTTGTTTAGACCTGGGATACGGTTAAGAACCTGGTTTAATTGGGTTTCTACCCAATCCTTATCTCCTTCGCAAGAAAAATGAAGGTTGTCAAACGAAAAATCAATTTTTGATTCAGCCATTGTATTAAATTTTCAAATATTATGAATTATAAAATTACAATATTTATAAATAGCATAACATGACTAATCCTATAAATTTCATATAAAATAACATTTATTTATAATTATTATCCATTTCTTTTAGAATTTTATCGATTTCCTCTTCTGTGTTATGAAGTTTTTCTTTGCATAATGTAACCAACTGAGATACCCTTTTAACTTTTTCGGAGAGTTCGTCAACATCTAACTCGTTGTTTTCTAATTGCCTGAGTATTTCTTCAATTTCGGTGATCGCTTCTTTATAAGAACTATTCTTTTTGCTCATATTCATAAATATTTAATTCGTTTTTAGTTTTCCTTTATTACTTTTTTTATTTCGCTGATTAAATGCCCTTTGTAAAGCCGTGTTTCGATGAGCGCCTTTTCATCAACCATATTGGTATCTTTTAATGCACGGCCATTATATGTAGTTATAGAGTATCCCCTCGCAAGCACTTTATCAGGATCGATAAGCATTGCTTTCTGATGTGATAGCTCAAGATAATGCTTGTTATCGGCCAGTAAACTTCTAACCAGGTTCTCTGATCGTTGAATTCTGCGTTTTAGCTGGTCATAGTTTCCGATTGTTATTTGTCGTATAGTTCCGGATAGGATCATTGTTGTCTTTTGTAAAAAACGTAGCTCCTGTTTAGTGAAATTCCCGAATTCAGTCTTTACAATCTCTTCTTTTCTTTCTAATTGGTGAACCTGGTTTTGTATCGACTTCTTTACGTAAGTATCAAACTTCCAAACGATTTGATTAAGTTGACTACCCATTTTTGAGATTTTCCCGCGCGCGAGGGGAGCTATAACACGGGTAATTTGCTCCATATCATTCTTTGATTCGGCAATTAATCCGGAGATAATTCCGACAAACCGATTTTTTAGCTCATCGAGGTGCAAATCGAATTGGGCAACTCCACTGATGAGAAATTCTGCTACCGCCGTAGGGGTTTTAAGCCTTGTATGCGCAACAAGGTCAACAATTGAATCGTCTTTTTCGTGACCGATTCCTGTTATTACAGGCAACGGAAACTGGGTAATATAATAGGCGAGGTTATAATTATCGAAGCAGCTAAGATCAGCCTGGGAACCTCCTCCACGGATAATCACTACTGCATCGAAAAATTTTTCATAAAGGTAAATCTGCTCCAGTGCACCAACGATGGAAGATTCTGCCTGGTTTCCCTGCATAATGGCCGGGAATAGTTTCATATGAAAATGATAACCGGCAGAATTATTGGATAACTGATTGATAAAATCCTGGTAGCCGGCAGCTGTGGGAGACGAAATAATGGCAATTTTCTGGGGTACAAGCGGAAGCTCAAGCTCTTTATTCATCTCAGCCACACCTTCGGCCTTCAACCGGGCGATTATTTCACGCCGGCGACGTGCCATATCGCCCAGTGTATAGGTAGGATCAATATCCCGAATGTTCAGGCTATAACCATATAATTCATGAAATTCGACAGATACGCTCACCAGTACCTTAAGCCCTTCGGTCAGCTGCTGTCCTGTTGTCGATTCAAAATAGGGTTGCAACATCCTGAAGGTGTAGGACCAGATAGTTGCTCTTGCCTGGGCCACAATAGCATCACCATTCTCCTCTTTTTCAATCAGAACAAGATAGCAATGACCGCTCCGGTTGGTTTTCAATTCGGAGATTTCAGCAATAACCCAGACGGGAGCGGTGAATGCCTCTCCTACAGCTTTCTTGACTAAGCCGTTTAACTCCGATAATTTAAGTCGCTCATTCATCATCTCCAAAGTTAAACATTGGTATTCATTTAGTAGTTTTACAGACAAATATTTTAGTGATTCATCCTTATTTTCTTCTTTTAGGAAATTGGTTGAATTGATTCAGTGAAAGAGTATGAAAAAGATAAACATAAGATGGCCTAAGATCAGTTTAAGCAGGATAATGCTTATCGCCTGGCCTTTTATTCTCGCAGCAATGGTTTTTCTGAGTATCAAAATTGTTGTTCATAACTCCCGTTTAGTCGAATTCTATTATTCGACAGGAATTTATCCCTTTATTGCGAGATTATTTTCAGGTTTTAGCAACCTCTTCCCCTTTTCTTTGTGGGATATTTTCTGGATATTATCGATCATGCTATTTATTGGCAGTTTAGGTTTAGTCGTTTTAAAAAAAATTAAACCAGGAATTTACGTCTTGAGGGTTCTGCAATTGCTCGCTTTACTTTACACCTTTTTCTATTTTGTATGGGGGTTTAACTATTTCAGGCCAAAGATTGAGATCCGGCTTGGCTGGGAAAAAACCAAAGCTGATGAAACAGTTTTCCGATCGATCCTCGATTCAATCATTGTACATACTAATTCAAGCTATATCGCGGTTACACCATCCGATTATCCGACAATTGACCGGTTGGTTGAGGAGTCCTACCGCAAGAACAGCACAGTATTACATATCGGTTATCCCAATGGGACACGGCGTCCGAAAACCATGCTTTTCAGTTCTTTTTTCGCTAAATCGGGTGTAAGCGGTTACTTCGGCCCTTTTTTTAATGAGGTTCATTTGAATTATTACCTGCTGCCCATGGAGTATCCTTATGTTCTGGCACACGAAAAAGCGCATCAGTTTGGAATTACAAACGAGGCGGAAGCTAACCTGGCAGCATTTGTAGTTTGTACCACTTCGGACGACCGGCGCCTTCAGTATTCAGGATATGTGAATCTTTTACTCTATTTTCTTACGGATGCATCTCATCTAAAGGATGTTACCGATTATGTCAGGAAAATTGACAAAAGGGTAATTCTTGATTTGCGGTTCCAGCGCAATCATTGGCAGGGATTGCGCAATAAAACGCTTGATCAGATGCAAACCAAGGCCAACGATGCTTACCTCAAAACAAACCATATCGAAGAAGGGGTAAAGAATTACAATAAGGTTGTGGCACTGGCCATCGGTTGGTACAAGAACCGGAAATAGGATTTATGATTTATGATTTATGATTTATAAATTTGATATCTGTCTATTTTTTAACATATTACGCATTACGGTTTTTCCGGAATATGTTATGCAGTGCACGGTTTTGTAGAGACGCGCGGCCGTGCGTCTTATCAATATGGCAGCAAAATAGATAAGGTATCTGATGCAAGGTGTTTTCACCCATTATCCTTAATCTATTTTTTATGTAAATTCCTTTTGATGGTGAAATTAATTCCGCCCGAAGGAAGGCATATCCTCTGATTATCAATTGATAGCGGACGGTTATCTTTCCTTTTCATTCCCAAATTTTCAAATCAACTAATTTTCAAATTAGCCAATTTTCATTTCCTGAGATACTCTTCCGGATTCTGGCTAAAATCCTGCGGATCTTTCAACCTCCCCCTTGCCCTGTCGAAAGCTTTAAACTCGCCGGACTGAATACTATCGATGACTTCAGGATTCAATAAAACACCCGATTTATACTTTAATTCATACATGACGATCCCGTCCTTGTCCATGAATTTCCAGGTTCCCTCAGAAAGGTCGTTATTATACTGACCAGAAATCTCCAGTTGTCCCGGTTCATAATAAACCAAACTTAATCCCTGACGTTTTCCCTCCCTGTACATGGTCTCGCTTTTCTTTTTCCCCGAAGGATAAAAACTTCGGCTTACGCCGTTCAACACCCCGTTAACCCACCAGGATTCGGAGACAGGTGTCCCATTTTCAAAAAAGGAGAGTGACTTTCCATTTTTCTTTCCGTTGGAGAAGTTTTCAGTACCAACCAACCTGAGGTTGTTAAAATAATTCCAGGTGCTGTCTTTTTCAGTTCCCTTATAGTTGCCTTTGGCATAAAGTACTCCGTCACCGTCGTATAGTTCGGCAGTTACCTTATCAGTGTAGGGGAGATGTACCAGGTTAGCTTTCAGTTTACCGCTCTCATGATATCTCTTCCATACACCTGTCGGTTTATCATCGGTAAAAGAACCTTCATAACGAATTTTTCCGTTGGAATATTTACCGATCCATTTACCTTGTCTGTGCCCATTCGCGTCAAGCTGATTCAATAAATCCTGCGCACTAAGAAATGTAAATGAAAAAATCAGGGATAGAAACAAAAAAATCAGTTTTTTCATCAAGAAAAATTTATACCTGTAAATAAAACAGTTTGTGCTTATTGATATTTTAAACTCTCCGAATCTGGTTGTTAGTGAGATGTTGTCAGGCGGGTGAATCATTGTCGGATTGGACATTTTGACAAACTCCGGGTCCCGCGATTTGGCTGACGCCGATCTTCGATAGCAATCGCAGTAAAATATAAAGCGCCTGAAAATCACCTGATCACACCTGACCAGAAATGAGCGATTGAAAATCGCTCGACCCGATCGCTCGAAATTGTCAAAATTAATAACTCGCTCCCATTTTCTCACTGACTCGTCCTATCGCCCGCATCGCCTCTTCGCCCCATCTCTCCATCTCCGTCTCCCCTTCGCCCTTTCTCCCTTTCGCCCTTTCTCAATTTCTCAATTTCTGAAGTGTTATCCCCCGAAATCGTCATACGCGATATTTTCATTAGGTACACCCAGGTCGTACAGCATTTTTGAAACCGCTGTATTCATCATTGGCGGACCACACATGTAATAATTAATCTCTTCAGGTTCTTCGTGCAAACGCAAGTAATTATCAAATATCACCTGGTGAATAAATCCTTTCATTCCGGTCCAGTTATCTTCTGGTTTTGGATCCGAGAGAGCAAGATTGAATGTAAAATTGGGAAACTCTTTGGCTATAGCGCTAAATTCGTCATAATAGAATACCTCGCTCCTTGAACGGGCGCCATACCAAAAAGTTACCTTCTTGTTTTTCTCTTTAAGCGTACGGAAGATGTGGAACAGGTGCGACCGCATAGGTGCCATCCCGGCTCCTCCACCGATAAACATCATTTCGTTATTGTTGTCTTTGAGGAAGAACTCGCCGTAAGGTCCGGATATTGTAATTTTATCGCCTGGCTTAAGCGAATAGATGTAGGAAGAGCAGATTCCCGGATTTATCTTCATAAAGCCTCCGTTTATACGATCAAATGGCGGTGTTGCAATACGAATATTCAGCATTACAATATTTCCTTCAGCAGGACTGTTGGCCATTGAATAAGCCCTGAAGGTTGGCTCCGGATTTTTCATTTTAAGATCAAACATCTTATTTTTCTCCCATTCAGGCCTGAATTTTACGCCAATGTTGAAATCGTTAAAATCAACCTCGCATTCAGGAACATCTATTTGAATATAACCTCCCGATTTGAACTCAAGAATTTCACCTTCCGGAAGTTTGACGATAAACTCCTTGATAAACGTGGCTACATTTTCGTTCGATGTAACCGTACATTCCCATTTTTTGATCCCCAGGATCGCCGGGGGAACATGCATTTTAATGTTTTCCTTTACCTTGACCTGGCATGCAAGACGCCAGTTTTCACCTTGTTGCTTACGGGTAAAAAAGCCTGTTTCGGTTGAAAGGATCGATCCTGCACCCGAATTGACCTGGCAACGGCACATTCCGCATGTTCCCTTACCGCCGCAAGCCGAAGGAAGTAATATTTTGCTGATTCCAAGGGTCGTGAGTAATGTTCTTCCCGGGTCAACTTCAAGAGCAAGTTTTCCGTCATTAATATCGATGACTACTGTCCCTTCAACAGTCAGTTTTTTCTTCACGTAAAGCAGAATTCCCACAAGGAGCAGCGTGATCAACAGGAAGATAACTACTCCGGAGATCAATATTGTGATTGTTGTTGCTGATATGATCATTATTCGGTAAAATTTACAATCGTTTGTTCTTTCGGAAGGTTACAATTTGATGCCCATAAAACCCATAAAAGCCAATCCCATGAGACCGGTTATTATAAACGAGATCCCAAGTCCCCGCAAAGGAGCAGGAACGTTCGAATATCTTAATTTTTCGCGGATAGCTGCTATCGAAATAATTGCCATAAACCAACCTGTACCTGAGCCAACCCCGTACACAGTTGCTTCGCCTATATTGATGAACTCCTTTTGCTGCATAAACAGTGAGCCTGCTAAAATGG
>Ga0208789_1001591_pt1 | contig 12138 bp, 4 predicted proteins | sample Methanotroph_Enr_FD_187368 | JGI IMG/M metagenome (GOLD analysis project Ga0208789, IMG submission 187368) | Enriched soil microbial communities from Old Woman Creek wetland in Ohio, USA - Methanotroph_Enrichment_5 (SPAdes) (version 2) | ecosystem: Environmental > Terrestrial > Soil > Wetlands...
GGCGAAGACCTCCGTCGTCATGTCGGCGATCTTCTCCTGGATGGCGCCGAAGGAGGATATGGGCTGGGAGAACTGCTTGCGCAGGTTGGCATACTTGATCCCCACCTCGAGCGCGCGCTTGGCCGCACCGGTGACGGCCGCCCCCAACTTGAAGCGCCCCACGTTGAGCACGTTGAAGGCGATCTTGTGCCCCTTCCCTATCTCGCCCAGTACGTTTTCCACCGGCACCCTCGCGTTGTCAAGGATGATTTGGGTGGTGGAGGAGCCCTTGATGCCGAGTTTTTTCTCTTCCGGGCCTACGCTCAGCCCCTCGGTGCTGCGCTCCACCAGGAACGCGGTGAAGAGCTCCTTGTCGATCTTGGCGAAGATGGTGTAGAGGTTGGCGATGGCGCCATTGGTGGTGAACTGCTTGGTGCCGTTCAGGAGGTAGTACTTGCCGTCTTCCGACAAGGTCGCGGTGGCCTTGGCGCCGAGCGCGTCGCTGCCGGAATCGGGTTCGGTCAAGCAGTAAGCGGCAATCCATTCGCCGCTGATGAGCTTTTCCAGGTACATTTCTTTCTGCTGCTCGGTACCGTAATAGACCAGCGGCAGCGTTCCGATCCCGGTATGGGCCGAATATGCGACGGAAAAAGAACCCGCGGTGGAGATCTTCTCGGCAGCCAGCATGCTGGTTGCCTTGTCCAGCTCGAGGCCGCCGTACTCCTCAGGGGCGTCGATCATGAGGAGCCCCAACTCGCCGCATCTCTTCATCAACTGCACCACGTGTTCGAAGTGCTGGTGCTCGATCTCATCGCGCAGCGGCGCCACCTCGTTTGTTACGAACATCTCAGTGGTGCGTCCGATCTCCCGCTGCTCGTCGGTGAAATCCTCCGGCGTGAAGACGTCATCCTTGGGCGTTTCCGTTATCAGGTATTCCGCGCCCTTATACAATTTTGCCGACATGCTGCACCTCTCGATATAAAGTAATTTACCCTCACAGCCCAAGGCGCTCCACCTGCAATCGGTACAGCCGCAAACCGCATCCAGCTACCGATGGTCCATGCTGCCCAGTTCACCGCTTACCATGGTCAATGGTCTACTGTCCATAGCTTCACATCTTTTCGAAGATACCCGCGGCTCCCATGCCGCCACCGATGCACATTGAGACGCAGCCGTAGCGGGTGTTTATGCGCTGCATCTCGTGCAAAATCGTCGTGGTCAGCTTGGCACCGGTGCAGCCGAGCGGATGCCCGAGCGCGATGGCGCCGCCGTTCACATTGGTGCACGCCGGGTCCATCCCCAGTTCCCTCATGCAGGCGAGCGACTGGGCCGCGAACGCTTCATTAAGCTCAAAAAGCCCGATGTCCTCAAGCTTCAGCCCGGCCATGGCCAGCGCAGCGGGAATCGCCTCGATGGGGCCAATCCCCATGTATTCGGGTGCGACCCCTCTCACGGCAAAACCGAGAAAGCGCGCCAAGGGTTTGCTGCCGGTCCGAGTCAGGAACTCCTCCGAGACCACCAGCACGGCAGCGGCCCCGTCCGTCATCTGCGAAGCGTTGCCGGCGGTTACGGTGCCGGTGGCCTTAAACGCAGGCTTCAGCTTGGCCAGCCCAGCGGTGGTCGTGTCCGCGCGCACCCCGTCATCCTCGCTGACCAGTTCTTTGGAACAGACCATCTTCCCCTTCACTAACCGGCAGAGTTCGGCTCCCACCGGGATGATTTCGCCGGTGAACTTTCCCTGCGCCAAGGCGGAGGCGGCCTTCTGGTGGCTTGCTGCGGCGAAGGCATCCTGGTCCTCGCGTGAAACCCCGTACTTCGTGGCCACCAGTTCCGCCGTAATTCCCATCGATGCGTACGACTCGGGCCAGGAGGCCACCAGCCCCGGGTTTGCGCTGTACTTGTTGCCTCCCATGGGGATCATGGTCATGCTTTCGGCGCCTCCTGCGACGATGCAGTGGGCGAACCCGGCCATGATGCGTTCGGCGGCCGAGGCAATGGACTGCAAGCCTGAGGAGCAGAACCGGTTTACCGTCTGGGCTGGCACCTGGTAGGGGATGCCAGCCTTGAGGGCGGCGATTCTCGCCATATTCATCCCCTGCTCAGCTTCGGGGAACGCACAGCCGATGATGACATCGTCGATGCCGGCGGGATCGATGCCGGTCCGGTCCAGCAAGCCCCGGATCGCCGCGGCAGCCAGATCGTCGGGACGCACATCTTTTAGTTTTCCTTTTTTCGCCTTGGTACCCGGTGTTCTAAAAGCTGCGAGTATATATGCGTTTGACATTGTTTCCTCCGTCAGGTGGTCGGCCACTGTTGAATCTTAGTTAGCGTGAGACCTTTACAGCAAGCAGGATGATTGGCTAGTCTGGGACCTCTTTCCCCCTGCCATTCCCTAAGGGGAGAGTGATCTATCTTGTGCTGATCCAGCCGAGGTGGACGGCCCACTTAGGCCCATTGTCAATCGTCCACCGTCTATCGTCCGTTGCCTTGCATCGCCTTTTAGTTCCTCAGTGGCCTGCCCTTTTTCAACATATGCTGAATCCGCTCTGCGGTCTTCTTCTGCCCGCAGAATTTGAGGAACATCTCGCGTTCCAGGTCGAGCAGGTACTCCTCGCTGATTAGCGTCCCGGCCGGAACGTCGCCGCCGGTAATGACGTCGGCGATGCCGGAGGCGAGATACTTGTCGTGCGCCGAGATGAAACCGCCCTGCTCCAGGTTCCACAGCTGCGTCTTTATGCTAGAGGCGATACCGCGCCCCGGCGCTTTGATGTCGGTGAGCGGACGCGACGGCCGGTAGCTCGGCGCCAGGGCCAGCGCCTTCAGTTTGGCGTCGTGGATGCGCTGGTCGGGGTTCAAGGTGATGCCATCGCCGTGGCGCAGGTAACCCATGCCGTACAGCTCCGCCGCCGAGGTGCTGACCTTGCCCATGGCGATGTTCTGGTAGTTCTTGATGATGAAAGGGGTAACGTCGGCACTGTTCTCCTCGGCCAAGGCGACCGCGCGGATCGCCATCTCCTTGGTGCCGCCGCCTGCCGGCAAAAGTCCAACGCCTATCTCCACCAGCCCCATGTAGGTCTCGGCGTGCGGGTTGACCGCATCGGAATGCAGGCAGGTCTCGCAGCCGCCGCCCATGACGAGGTTATGCGGCGCGGCGACCACCGGGATCTTCGAGTACTTGATCGCCATCATCGCCTTCTGGAAATTCTTTACCATTACCGCGATCTCGTCGAAGGCGCCCTCGGCAATTCCCATGGCGAGCAGCATCAGGTTGGCGCCGGCCGAGAACATCGGCCCCTCGTTGGCGATCACCATACCGATACCGTCCTGCTCGGTGCGGTGGATCCCCTTCTGGATCATGGCCAGCGTGTCCGCGCCGATGGTGTTCATCTTCGAGTGGAATTCGAGGCAGAATACCCCGTCGCCCAAGTCGAGGAGCGAGGCGGCGCTGTTGTGTTCAACCAGCGCTCCGGCGTCCTTCAACAGGGTGAGCGAAACGCTCGACGCCGGACGGGGCACCTCGCGGTAGTCACGCTGCACCACGTCGAAATAGTAGTCCCTGCCCGCCTCCCGCTTGTAGAAGCGCTCGACATCCTTCAGAAATTCGGGGACGCTGACTCCGTCGGCCTCGGCGCGTGCCACAAACTTCGCCACTCCGATGACGTCCAATATCTCGAAGGGGCCGAGTTCCCAGTTGTACCCCCACTTCATCGCGTTATCGATGTTGACCACGTCATCCGCGATTTCGGGGACCCGTTTGGCGCTATAGATCAGGGTGTCGCGCAGCGTGACCCAGGCGAACCGGGCGGCCTGGTCGCTTCCTTCGAGAAGCGTCCGGATGCGCTGGCCGGGATCGTCGGTCTGCTTGGTGGCGAGCACCGAGGCGAATTTGGGGGAGGTCGCCGGATGGTAGCTTTCGCTCCGGTAGTCGTAGTAGAACTTGACACTCTCTCCGTCGACGGTCTCCCTCTTGTAGAAGCCTTTTTGGGCCTTCTTCCCGGTAAGCCCCGCCGTCACCATTCTCTGGATGCTCTCCGGGATCCGAAAGATCTCGCGCTCGTCGTCATCGACCAGCAGTTCGTAGCTGTTGGCCAGCACGCGAACCACGGTGTCGATGCCCACCAGGTCCCACAGCGCGAAGGTGGCGGTCTTCGGGCGCGCCAGTGCGGGGCCGGTGATGGCATCGGCCTCCTCGACGCTTAGCCCCATTTCGCCCATGTGCTTTCCGGTGACGGCGCCGGCATAGGTTCCGATACGGTTTGCGATGAAGTTGGGCGTGTCCTTGGCGTAGACCACGCCCTTACCGAGCCTTGTGGAAAGGAACCTGGCCATGAACTCAACCACCTCGGGATCCGCCTCGACGCAGCTGACCAGTTCCATAAGCCGCATGTAGCGCGGCGGGTTGAAGAAGTGGGTCACCAGGAAATTGCGCCGGACTGCCTCAGGAAGCACCTGCGCCAAGGCGTTCACCGAGAGGCCGCTGGTGTTGGTGGAAAGGACGGCGCCTTCTTTCAGGTTCGGAAGCACCTTTTCGCTTAAGAGGCGCTTTTTCACCTCCAGGTTCTCGAGCACCACCTCAATGACCCAGTCGCACTCCTTGATCCGCGCCATGTCGTCCTCGAAGTTGCCCACCTCGATGCAGGCGGCGTAGGACGGTAGGTAGAAGGGCGCCGGTTTCATGGTGAGAAGCCCCTCAAGAGCCTGGATGGCGACACGGTTGCGCGCCGTGCGGTCGCCTGCCCCACCTCCCTCCCCTTTCCCGGTTACGGTAAGCTCGTTCGGCACGATGTCGAGCAAGAGCACCTCGATCCCGGCGTTGGCGAGGTGCGCGGCGATGGTGGCGCCCATGACGCCCGCCCCTAACACTGCAACCTTATTGATCTGTCTCATCGTATCCCCCGGATCTCTCTATCTCAGCAGACCTCAGCTTTCGGCGTACATCTGCTCGATCTTCTCTTTGTACGTTTCGGCGATCACCTTGCGTTTGAGCTTCAGCGTCGGCGTCAGTTCCCCGGCCTCGATACTGAAGTCGCGCGGCAGCAGCACGAATTTCTTGATGGTTTCGTAGTGGGCCAGATCCTCGTTTATGGCGGACACCCGCTCCCGGTAGAGTTGCAGAACCGGTTCGTGGACCACCAGGTCCGCCAGGTCGTTGTAGGTGATGTTCTTGTCCCGCGCGAACTCCAAGAGCCGCTCGATGGTGGGCACCAGCAGTGCTGTCAGATAGGGCTTGCGGTCGCCGTAGACGTAGGCCTGGGAGATGTACTTGTCGCGTTTTAGGAGGTTCTCGATCGGTTGCGGCGCGATGTTCTTGCCTCCGGCGGTGACGATCAGTTCCTTCTTCCTGTCGGTTATGAAGAGAAAGCCGTCTTCGAGGCGGCCGATGTCGCCGGTCTTGAACCAACCGTCCTGGATCGCCTCGCGGGTGGCAGCCGGATCCTTGTAGTAACCCGACATCACCTGCGGCCCGCGCACCATGACTTCGCCGTCCTCGGCGATGGCGATCTGGGTCGACTCAAGCGGAGTGCCGACCGAGCCGAAGCGCAGCTTCTCGAAGGTGTTGATGCTGATCACCGGGCTGGTCTCGGTAAGCCCGTACCCCTCGATGATCGGGATGCCGATGATCCAGAAAAACTCGTTGATCTCCTTGTCGAGCGGGGCTCCCCCGCAGCAGCACAACTTCAGGTTCCCGCCGAAACGCTTGCGCAGTTTGCTGAAGACGAGCCGGTCTGCCAGGGCGTACTGCATCTTGAGCAGGAACCCGGCATTTTTCTCAAGGTACGTCGCGTAGATGTAACGCTTCCCCACGGCGAGGGCGCGACGGAACATGGTGCGCTTGAACAGGGAGAGCTGGTGCACCATCTCGAAGATGCGCGAGTAGATCTTCTCGAAGAGCCGGGGCACGCTCACGATGAGTGACGGCTTTATCTCGATCATGTTCTCCGCGATTTTTTCGAAGCTGTCGGCGAAGGCGATCAACCCGCCCTTCATGACCGGGAGGTAGTAGCCGACGGTCCGTTCCAGCACGTGGCTGAGCGGAAGAAAACTCAGCAACACCTCGTGGTCGGTCAGCACCGCCGCCTTGTGGATCGTGTGCCAGGCGTCGAAAAGGATGTTCTGGTGGCTGAGCATCACACCCTTGGGGATGCCGGTGGTCCCCGAGGTGTAGATGAGCGTCATCGCGTCGTCGGGGCCGATGCTGTCGATCACCGCTTCGAGCTCTTCCCGCTCCTGGTCGGTGATGGGGTCGTCTATCTCGGAGAGCTGGTAGAAGGTGGTTACCGGCAGGCCCGGCTCGCCGAGGAAGCGTTCGAACGAGACCACCAGCTGCAAAAGCGGCAGGGCGTCGCGGTACTTCAGGAGCTTACGGTATTGTGCGCGGCTGGAGACGAAGATGATCCGGGCTTCGGAATGGGTAAGCTGGTAGGCAACCTGCTCGGGGGTGCTGGTGGCATAGATAGGGACGGTAACGGCGCCGGCGCTCAGGATGCCCATGTCGGCGATGATCCAGCCGGCACGGTTCTCGGAAAGGATGGCGACCCGGTCGCCCGGCTGCACCTGGAGCTTGCGCAGGCCTCGCGCCACCATGAGTGCACGGTCGTAGTACTGGGCGTAGCTCAGGATGACGAAGCTACCCTGCTTCCGGAACTTGACGGCAGGCTGGCTGGAAAACTTCCCGGCTTGCTTTCTTAGCATGTCTGGCACTGACTGATACGGTATCTTGTCCATATGAGCACCCACTCTTAAAATGCGGCACAAGGACACATCCCTGTGTCCACGATATAGAATCCTTGACGTGCGTGTCAAGTTCAATCTTAATGAGTCATGCTCGGGGTGCTACGGTACAAAAAGCGGCGCAGGCGCCGGGGTCGAGGCGGAAGCATCGCGGCTGGAGCCGCTCCCGCAAGCGGTCGACAGCTGGCGACGTCGGATCAGGGACGGGCCGTGCCCCGCTCTGCGGCCTGGAGCAACTGGGTCTCGGCCCGCTCGGTCCAGGACGGGATTTGAGCCTCGCGTCGTAGCCGGGCCTCCCGGATCAGGCGCAGGTTACGGGCCGTGGTCTTCGGTTCCCAGGCGGCACGGACCCAGGCAAGCGTTCGGCCCAGGGCATCGGTCCCCTTGGCCTCGTCGTTGGCGAGGACGGTGAGTTCCAAGAGGGTCGAGTAGTCCCAGTAGTCGGCGGCACCGGCCCGGATGCGCTGCTCGACCGCGTAGAACACCACCGGCAGGATCTCGCGGCGGCGCGGGTCGGGCGGTTCCTTCAGCTCCATCAGGGTGACCGCGTTCACTCCCGGGTAGGCGTCGCGCCAGTCGGCCTCGAATCCTTTCAGGTAGGCGTCCACGGCTCGATCCAGCAGTTCCTTGGCCGCCTTCTTTTCCCCTGCGTTGAGCGCTGCCTCCCAGCGGTCCTTGAGCACGCGTCCCAGCAACCCGTAGGTCTCACTGCAGGCTCCGCGCCGGTAGATCAGATCGCGCAGCAGCTTTTCGGCCTCTTGCAGGCGGTCGGACCGGCTCAAGGCAAGTCCCACCTGTTCCTGCACCTGCACCGTGGCAGCCAGTTCGGGCGGCATGCGCTGGGCCAGATCGACCATCTCGTTCCACCAGTTGACGGCGCGGTAAGAGAGGAACAGGTCGATGACGATACCTGACTCAACCAATGCCAGGTCGCCCATCTGGCGCTCCACCTCGCGGATCGCCTCGCCCCCCTGGGCCCTGGCCTTGGCCAGGCGCTGTTTCATCTCGGCCTGGTAGCTGAGCTTGGCCCGGAGTTCCGGAGGCTCGCCGGGATCGATCCACGGCTGTTCCGGTATCAGCTGGAAAAAGGGGCTATCCGTGGGACCTTTACGGGCTGCCACCAGGCGCTCGGTCAGAATGGCACGGTAACGCGCTTCGTATTCGGGCCGTCCCTGGGCCGACACGCGGTAGTGAACCCCGTGCAACAGGTCCGGATCGAAAGGTATCCGGGCGCTTTTGGCGGCCAGGATAAGGACGGTGCAGCGGGGGCGCAGCGCGTGCCGGACCCCGAGCTGGTAATAGACGCCGGCGTCGGCCGTGGTGAGATCGGCCACCAGGTACTCGCACTGCATGAGGCGCTCGTAGGTGTGCCTCTGCGTGATGCCGCCCGTCCTGGCGTCCTCGGCGCGGACCGGTTCGAGGCCCGCAGCCCGGACCGCCGGCACCACCAGCCGTTCGTAGACCGCATCGAAGTCGACGGCACGGCCGGTCGCGTCCTTCTTCCTGCCAACCGGCATCACGATGAAACACAACGGCTGCTCGGTCATGAGGTCCCCCTGTGAGAGAGGCTTATCTGTTCTAAGGCAGCGTTCAAGGCCAGTTGCCGCCCGCGTCAGGGGCATTTACTCGGTGCTGCTCGGCATCATCACGAATTTCTCCGGCACGATCTTCACGAACCGGCTGCGCAGATGGCTGATGACGCCGGCCAGCCAGTCCGCCTCTTCTTCCTGGTGCGAACGGTAGAGTTCGCGCTCGTACTTGCCGAGCAGTTCCTCCACCTGGGCGGCGTCCTCCTCCTCCAGATCGCGGATTTCAACCCCGGCTCCGCGTGCCAGGCGGTGCCGGAGCACCTCCCTGTCAAACCCCATCTCCTGGTCGAGATGGCAGTAGACCACGCCACCGGTCATCCCGGAACAGAGCCACGGGCCGGGATCGCCCAGTACCACCACGCGACCGGCGGTCATGTATTCGCAGGCAAACCCCTTCAGGTTCGCGCGGCCGGCCAGGTTACCCAGCGCATCGTCGACCGGCGTGCGGATGCGCCCACCGAAGACCACATCGGCGCCGGAAAGCCGGATGCAGGCACGGCTGTCGGCGTCCCCCTGGATGATGAAGGTGCCGCCCACCGCGCCGTAGGCGAGCCCCTTGCCCACCGACCCGCCCACGCGCGAACCGAAGCGGTTCTCGCCTTTGAGAATGACGATCTTGCCCCCCTGGGTCGATTTGCCCACGCCGTCCTGGGCGCCCCCTTCGACCCGGATGGCGATCTGAGGGACGGTGAAGGCGGCAAGACCGTTGCCCGGGATGGAGTCGTGGTGGAAATGGAGCAGCGCCTGGCACTGGGTGGCGAAGCGCCCCTGCTGCCAACCGCGTACCATGGTGCCGGCCAGGTGTGTCCCGATGGCGCGGTCCGAGCTGGTAGCCGCGTCGTCGTCGTAGCGCACCCGCTCGTCGCCTGCTTCGAAGGCACCGGCCACCAGCCCGGAGATGAGCGAGGTCAGGTAGTTGAGCGGTTTCCGGATGATGCGCACCTCGCTTTCGAACTGGCGCAGATCGCCTTCGACCGCCGGGGCCAGCAGGTCGGTCAGGTCGAGGCGGTCCAGGCCGCGGGTCTGCTGCAAGAGGTCGGCGCGCCCGACCAGGTCCTGGGTGCGCCGGAAGCCGAGCTTTGCGGTGAGGATCTTGATCTCGCGGGCCATGCCGCGGAAGAAGGTGGTCTCGTAGATGACCCCGTTTTCCAGGACCCGCGGCACGAAGCGCTTGAGTCCGCGCAATTCCGCTTCCTCCGGCGTCTCGATCTGGGTCGCGATGCCGACGTGGCAGGTGCCCAGGTGGCAGCCGCGGCAGGTGGTGCAGCCGATGATCACCATCGCCATGGTGCCGAAGCCGATCCGGTTTGCACCCAAAAGCATGAGCTTCACCACGTCGCGGCCGGTGCGGGCACCGCCGTCGGCCCAAAGTTCCACCTTGTGCCGCATCCCAGCCTCGACCAGCGCCCGGTGCGCCTCGCGCACGCCGATCTCGGCCGGAAGGCCGACGAACTTCACCGCGTGCTTGCGGGCGGCGCCGGTGCCGCCGTCGTAGCCGCTTATGGTGATGATGTCGGCACCTGCCTTGACGATCCCCAGGGCGATGGTGGCGATCCCCGCCACCGCGGGCACCTTCACCGAGATGCGGGCGGACGGGTTGGCCGTGCGCAACTCCTCGATGATCTGGGCCAGATCCTCGATGGAGTAGATGTCGTGGTTGTTGGAAGGAGAGATGAGCGACACCCCTGGCGTGGCGTTTCGGGCAGCGGCGATCTTCGCCGTCACCTTGAAACCCGGCAGATGCCCGCCTTCGCCAGGCTTCGCCCCCTGCCCCACCTTGATCTCCAGGATATCGGCCGAGTTGAGGAACTCCATGGTGACCCCGAAGCGTCCCGAGGCGATCTGCTGGCCGCGGTTGGCTCGGTACTTCCCGAGCATGTCCGCGATCTCGCCACCTTCGCCGTTCATGCAGACGATGTTGAGCCGGCGCGCCGCCTCGGCGTAGATGCGAAACGGCGTCTCCCCCTGGGAGCCGAAACTCATGGCGGAGAACAGAATGGGAAGATCGTGGGTGCCGACGCCGGTGTCCACCTCCTCCGGATCGACGCTCAGCTCCTCCTGGTAGCGCAGGTCGACCAGGTGCCGTATGGCGAGCGGGTGCTCCGCCTCCAGGTTCTGAATCAAACGGGAAAGGTCGGCGTAGCTCTCCTCCATCTTCGCCACCTGTCCGACCATCTTCCAGATACGCGGGTACACCCTGAACTGCACGGGGACCGGCGCCTGCTCGCGGCTGCGTGCCACCGCGCTGCGGCTTAAGTTCTCCGCCTGCAGAGCCTCTAGGGTGAGACCGCCGCGGCCGGACCCGCAGAAGTTGGGGGTCTCGAAGATCTCGGCCAGGTGGGAGCACAGGCCGATGGACGCGAAATACTTGCCGTATCCGCCGATCTCGTGGGTGCCCATGGTGGAGATCACCTTTTCCAGGCCGTGGCCCAAGACCCGCATGAGGTTACGCTTGCCGTGCTCCTCGAAGGAACCCTGTTCCCAAATCAGGTAGGGGCAGAGGGCATCGGCCCCCATGCCGAGGGCGAAGATCAGGTCGTGCAGGTTTCTGAGCGCCCCCGAGCGGAGCACGACGGAAACCCGGCGTCTGAGGCTCTCGCCGCTGGTGGTGGCCGTTTCCTTGAGTGCCTTGTGCAAGACTGCCACCGCCAGGTAGGGATCGAGAAAGGCGTTGCCGCGGGCGAAGGCAAGGGTGTCGTCCAGGACGATGAGGGAGACCCCGCGACAGACGGCCACCACGGCATGGCCGGTGATGCGGTCGAGGGCGCTTGCCAGGGTCTCGCCCTGGCCGATATGGCAGGCGATGGTCCGGCTCTTGCCGCGGCCCAGTCCCTCCTGCAGCGCTTCCAGGGTGCAGGTGCCGTACTCGGCGGCCAGCGCGTTTTCACCAAGAGCCGAACCGTCGCGCGCGCCTCCCAGTAACAGCGGGAGGGCCAGTTTGACGGCGCTTTGGCGCGGTCCGCGCAGGGACGGGCGGGGTCCCAGATAGACCCTGGTGGAAAAATGTTCCGCCTCGCGTTCCTGGTCGATGGCCGGATTGGTGACCACCGCCACCTGCTCCTTGAAGTAGTCGGAGAGGTTCTGGCGCGACAGGGACAACGAGGCGAGCGGCCCGTCGTAGCCGAGCGAGGTGATGGGGTCCTGGCCTTTGCGCGCCATCTCGGTGACGTTCTGCACGTCGGTGGATTTCCAGGCCAAGGCAGACATGAGGTTTTCCCGCACCAGCGAGCTCACGCCCCCCGGCAGCTTGCGGGGAGTCTGCTCCGCGGCGCGGCGCGCCAAGTCCTGTCCCCGGATGAGGCTTTTACTTTGGGCCGCAAGACTGGTGCGACGGCGGAAGGTGGCGAGCACCTCGCGCCTGAGTTCGTGGTGTTCGAAGACGCGGGGAGCGGCGCCCGACCTGAGCCGTACCCCCATCTTTTCCCCGGGGGCCAGAGGCTTCGGGTCGTAGAGGATCTCTTCGTGGGGCACCACGCCTAATTCCGAGGAGGCGAAGAACTCCTTGTCGGTCTCCCCGACCCACAGGGGCCTAAGGCCCATGGCGTCGACGCTGAAGACGCACTCGTCGCGGTGCCGGGCGATGATGGCAGCGGGGCCCTGGGCGCTTGCGGTCAGGTAACGCCTGAACCAGCCATACATGGCGGCAAGTTCCGGTTCCATGCGGTCCATGGCGCTGAAGACCGGCGGGAACACCAACTCCATCGCCTCAAAGAGGGTATAGCCGAAGGAGCAGATGAGCCCTTCGAGGGTGCGGTTCAGGTCCTGGGAATCCGAACCCCCGGTGCCGAGCTCGATCCCCAGCATGCGCGCTTCTTCGCGCAGCCTGGCAATGGTGTTG
>Ga0208789_1001592_pt1 | contig 12136 bp, 10 predicted proteins | sample Methanotroph_Enr_FD_187368 | JGI IMG/M metagenome (GOLD analysis project Ga0208789, IMG submission 187368) | Enriched soil microbial communities from Old Woman Creek wetland in Ohio, USA - Methanotroph_Enrichment_5 (SPAdes) (version 2) | ecosystem: Environmental > Terrestrial > Soil > Wetlands...
TTGTAGAGACGCACGGCCGTGCGTCTCTACATTGTACGTTCCTTTTTGATGGTAAAATCCATTCCGTCCGAACGAAAATAAAATTCTTGATTATCAATTGATCGCGGAGGGTTTTCTTTCCGTTTTTTTATGAAAAAGTTTCTTTAAATTAGCTAACTGAATTTCCTGTTTTTTTTTGAGGTATAATCCTCTTCCAACTTTCATCGGCGATTGATTAAATTAAACTTAAATTTAAAATTAATTGTTATTGTGTAAACTGTATTGTTATTTGATCGTATAATGTTCTGTTAAAATAACTTGTTTAAAATTAAACTGTTATGAATGAAAGACTTCAGGAACTCACCGATAAAATTTACAAAGAAGGAATAACAAAAGGGGAGGAGGAGGCTACGCGGATTAAAGGAGCAGCTCAGCAACAGGCTGCGCAAATTTTGGCTGGTGCCAGGGATGAGGCAAATCAGATTATTGTCGCGGCCAATAAGAAAGCGGATGAAATCAGGGAGAACACAAATTCAGAAATTAAACTTGCCGCCAGGCAGGTTGTTGATGCTTTGAAGCTTGAAATTGTAAATTTGATTAATGGTTCAATAACCTCACCTGAGATCAGGGCCGGAATGGGTGACATCCAGTTTATTCAAAAAGCGATCGAAACTGTAATTAAAAATTGGGCTGCCAGTTCTGAAGCCGATCCTGACTTAAAAATTCTGATTCCTGAAAAGGATGAAAAAAAGATTAAAGCGTATTTTAGTTCAGTAGCCAGGGGAATTTTGGATAAACGCTTTTCAATCGAGACTGTAAACGGCATAAAATCTGGTTTTCAGGTTACTTCGGGAAAGGGAGGGTACAAAATCAGTTTTACAGACCAGGATTTTATTAACTTTTTCCAGGCGTTTCTTCGTCCTAAAGTGGTTGAACTTTTATTCGATAAGAAATAAGTAAAATATATTCCCGTGAGTAAGTATTATTGTCTTATCGCCGGTCTTCCCGATATCCGTTCCGAAGAATATAAACTACGGTTTAATCTGCTGGAATTTAAAGAGTTGCTCAAGATTGAACTCGGGCAGAGAGATTTTGACCTGGTTACATTATTTTACAGGAAGTTCGATAACGCTAACCTGATAGCATTTCTTCAAAATCCTGATGTATTATTCGATCCCCGGGGATGCATAACGGCTGAATCTTTTACCGCATTTATAAAGCTATTGAAGGAACAGGAAAACCCAAAGAATGGGATTTTACCTTCCTTGTTTAAAAAATTTATTTTAGCCTATAAAAACGAGGAGCCATTATATCCTGGTCTGAGTTGGGAAGACCAGTTAACAACATTATATTTTGAAACAGCTGTTCATTGTGGAAATCAGTTTATTTCGGCCTGGTTTGAGTTTAACCTTGCCATTTCGAATATTCTTACCGCGATAAATTGCCGTAAATATTCAATTGATTTAAGAGGTGCAATTGTAGGTTCAACAGAATTATCTGGTATCATCAGGAGCAGCAGTGCCAGGGATTTTGGGATCACGCATATTTTTCCCTACCTCGACGATGTGATCCGTATTGCAGATGAGACCAATCTTTTGGAAAGAGAGAAAAAAACTGATCTTCTTAAATGGTCATGGATTGCAGAAAACACCTTTCATTTTTTCTTTAGCATCGAAAATATATTTGCGTATTTACTGCAGACAGAAATTCTTGAGCGATGGATCCATCTTAATCAGGAAACCGGCAACCAGGTTTTCAAAGATTTTATCGATCAGCTGAGAGGATCATTTCTTTTCCCCGAAGCGTATAAACTAAACAAGTAATCAAGGCATATGTCAACTAAAGGTAAAGTTAAAGGAATAATCGCCAACCTGGTAATTGTCGAAGCCGATGGCCCTGTTTCCCAGAATGAGATCTGTTACCTGGAGACGCGCGGTACCCAACTGATGGCCGAAATTATAAAAGTAATTGGTTTAAATGCTTACGTCCAGGTTTTTGAAAGCACCCGGGGACTCAGAATCAATGATACAGTTGAGTTTACAGGGCATATGCTTGAAGTCACATTAGGTCCTGGTATTTTATCGCGAAACTACGATGGATTACAAAATGACCTGGATAAGATGGAAGGGGTTTTTCTCAAACGGGGCGAATATACTTATCCGCTTGATGTCGATAAACTTTGGGATTTTACCCCTTTAGTGGTTCCGGGTGATATAGTGGAAGCGGGCTCCTGGCTGGCACAGGTTCCTGAAAATAGTCAACTTCACAAAATCATGGTTCCGTTTGTTTTTAGTGGAAAATACACAGTGAAATCCATTGAAGCCGAAGGGCAGTATAATATTAATAAACAGGTCGCTTTACTAATTGACCAGGATGGGAACGAAGTCCCTGTAACGATGATACAGAAATGGCCTGTAAAGAAGGCAATAAAGGCATATCGTGAGAAACCGCGTCCGTTCAGACTACTTGAAACAGGAGTTCGTACGATCGACACGATTAATCCGATTGTTGAAGGAGGAACCGGCTTTATCCCCGGGCCATTCGGAACAGGAAAGACTGTTTTACAGCATGCAATCTCCAAACAGGCTGAAGCGGATATTGTCGTAATTGCCGCTTGTGGCGAACGAGCCAACGAGGTTGTCGAATTATTTACCGAATTCCCTGAACTCGAAGATCCGCACACGGGTCGCAAACTCATGGAACGCACCGTGATAGTAGCCAATACCTCCAATATGCCTGTTGCGTCGCGTGAAGCATCGGTCTATACAGCTATGACTATTTCGGAATACTACCGGTCTATGGGGCTCAAAGTGCTGATGATGGCCGATTCTACATCGCGCTGGGCCCAGGCATTACGCGAAATGTCGAACCGGCTTGAAGAACTTCCGGGACAGGATGCATTTCCAATGGATCTTTCGGCCATAATAGCCAACTTCTATTCCAGGGCAGGTTACGTCTATCTGAATAATGGAGAAAACGGTTCTGTCACTTTTATCGGAACGGTTTCTCCGGCGGGAGGTAACCTGAAAGAACCTGTAACCGAATCTACGAAGAAGGCCGCGCGTTGTTTTTATGCGCTTCAGCAAAGCCGGTCCGACAGTAAGCGTTACCCGGCAATAAACCCGATTGATTCCTATTCAAAATACCTCGAATATCCTGAATTTGAGGAGTATATCGAAAAACATATCGGGGCGGAATGGATTCCCATGGTAAATGAAGCCAAAACAATTCTTCAGCGTGGCATGGAGGTCAGTGAACAAATTGATATCCTTGGTGATGACGGTGTACCCATCGATTATCACCTAAAGTTATGGAAATCAGAAATTATCGACTTTGTAATTCTCCAGCAGGATGCCTTTGATAAGATAGATATGCTAACCCCGCTCGGAAGGCAACATTTTATGCTTGAAAAAGTGATCGGGATTTGTAATCTTGAATTTACATTCGATACCTTTACTGAAGTCTCAGGTTATTTTAAGCGAATAATCAATGTGTTACGACAAATGAATTATTCGGAGTTTGAATCTGAAAAATTTACAGGATATGAAAATGAGTTGAAGAATATCATAAAAGAGAGGGGAATAGCATAATGGCAACAAAAGCTTTTCAAAAAATATATACAAAAATTACCCAGATTACAAAGGCAACCTGTTCTTTGAAAGCGGCAGGAATTGGCAATGAAGAACTTGCCGAGGTTAATGGCCGCCTGGCCCAGGTTGTGAAAATCATTGGTGATGAGGTTACCCTTCAGATTTTTGGCGGAACAGAGGGAATCCCCACAAATGCCGAAGTGACATTTTTCGGAAAATCGCCAACACTAAAGGTGGGCGAACAACTTGCCGGGCGTTTTTTTAATGCATATGGTGATCCCATTGACGGTGGTCCTCAAATCGATGGTGAAGAACGCGAAATTGGCGGACCTTCGGTTAACCCGGTCCGGAGAAAGCAACCTTCGGAACTGATCGCAACAGGAATTGCGGGGATCGACCTGAATAATACGCTCGTTTCGGGTCAAAAAATCCCATTCTTCGCCGATCCCGATCAACCTTTCAACCAGGTAATGGCAATGGTGGCACTACGTGCAAAAGCCGACAAGATTATCCTTGGAGGGATGGGGCTTACCAACGATGATTATCTTTTTTATCGTAATGTTTTCGACAATGCCGGGGCATTAAATCGTATTATTTCATTTGTTAATACAACTGAAGATCCGCCTGTTGAGCGATTGTTGGTACCCGAAATGGCGCTAACTGCTGCCGAATATTTTGCAGTCGATAAGAATGAAAGTGTACTGGTGCTGTTGACCGATATGACCCTTTATGCTGATGCATTGTCAATCGTTTCGAACCGTATGGATCAAATCCCTTCGAAAGATTCTATGCCGGGATCGCTCTATTCCGATCTGGCAAAAATCTACGAAAAGGCTGTTCAGTTCCCATCCGGAGGATCGATAACGATCATAGCAGTGACAACGCTATCGGGCGGTGATATTACGCACTCAATACCTGATAATACAGGCTATATTACTGAAGGACAATTATTTTTACGACGGGATACAGATATCGGCAAGGTTATTGTCGATCCGTTCCGTTCATTATCACGGCTTAAACAGCTTGTGATTGGTATTAAAACCCGTGAAGATCATCCCCAGGTAATGAATGCGCTTATTCGTCTTTTTGCTGATGCGGCCAATGCCAAAACCAAAATGGAAAATGGTTTCGATCTTTCAGAATACGATCTGCGTACATTAACTTTTGCCAAAGAGTATTCCAGGCAGCTTCTGGCCATTGATGTCAATATCAGTATTGATGAAATGCTCGACAGGGGCTGGAGCCTGTTTGCCAAAAACTTTAAAAAAGAAGAAGTAGGTATCAAACAGGCATTGGTCGATAAATACTGGCCAAATTGAATAAGGTTATTTTGCTGATAATTTGAGGTTTGATTTTATAAAAGCATTATGACAATAAAATTTCAATACAATAAAACCTCGCTTCAGGGGCTCGAAAAGCAGTTTAAGATGAGAGTCAGGGCTTTACCGACAATCAAAAACAAAGAATCTGCGCTTCGATTCGAAGTTAAAAAGGCGAAAGACGAAGTATCCCGACTGGAGTTTATTCTTCATAAAAGGATGGAAGAATATGCGTCAATGGCAGCACTTTGGGGTGAGTTCGATACTTCGCTCGTTAACGTGAAAGATGTGAGAATGGCAATGAAGAAAATTGCAGGAGTTAAAACACCCGTATTCGAAGGTGCTGAATTTGATATTCATCCGTTTAGTATTTTTAATCAGCCGAAATGGTTTCTCGATGGAATTGCGCTGGTTAAAGAATTGGCTACTATAGGTATAGAGCGGGAATTTTTTGCACAAAAAGTGATATTGCTCGATTTTACCCGCAGAAAGACAACGCAGAAAGTCAATCTTTTTGAAAAGGTGCAGATTCCGGGATATGAAGATGCTATCCGGAAAATTAAACGGTTCCTGGAGGATGAAGAGAACCTGTCCAAATCGGCCCAGAAAATCGTTAAATCACGACAGCAAGCAAGAAAGGAGGCTGAGTTATGATCGTAAAAATGAAAAAATACACTTTTCTGGTTTATCACAAAGATTACGGGCACTTCCTTGATTCGTTACAGGAAAAAGGTGTATTGCATGTAAAGGAGAGAGGCAGCACTAATATTGAGGGGGGGGAGCAACAAGATAAACTGCTGTTATTGAATCGCATTCAGGAGGCGATCAGATTTCTTGAAAAAAAGATTGATCCAAATTTAAATGGCGGACTCGCCCCGATAAGGCAAGGTAATGAAATCCTGCAATACCTCGACAACTTAACTCACCAATATGAACTGATGGAACAGTCCATCTCATTTATCAAAAAAGATGTTGCTGTATTGGAACCCTGGGGAAGCATAGACTGGAGGACGATCGAAAAGATGGAAAATGAAGGCTGGAGTATCTCTTTCTTCTCAGCGCCAATCAGAAACTGGAAACCTGAATGGGAAACCAATTATAATGCTTTTCAAATAGCGCAAAATAGTGGAAATGTGTTGTTTGTAACAATTACCAGGAGGGATGAAAAATTTGAAATTGAAGCAGATAAAGTAAATTTGCCCCGAAAAGAGCTGGAAGTTGAACGTACAGAAATTGCAAAGTTACACCAGGAAAAAAATAATATTGATGGTGAATTACGAAGTTTTGCAATATTAAATATTTCGTCTTTAAGGCATTATAAAAACCAGGTACTGCAAGAATTTGATTTTGATAAAGTAGTATTGAATACCAATAAAGTGGCTGAGGGAAAAATTGCATTGCTTGAAGGCTTTATACCTGTTGACAGGGAGGTTGAATTTCAGAAATTCCTGGATAATGAAGCTCTCTTTTATGAAGCGGGAATCCCGGAAGTAACAGATAAAGTTCCGGTTTTATTAAAAAACAACAGGTTTGCCAGGTTATTCGAACCTATAGGGGATTTATATACGCTGCCTAACTATCATGAATTGGATTTAACAGCGTTTTATGCCCCTTTTTATTGGCTCTTTTTCGGTTTTTGTGTTGGAGATACGGGATATGGATTGGTTTTAATGTCAACCGGGTTTATTATGGCCCGGAAAGTCAGCCTTCGTTTTAAGCGGATTATGATATTGCTCGGTTTTTTGGGGATTTCAACAATTCTCTTCGGATTGATTTCCGGAACCTTCTTCGGAATGAATCTTTATGAGTTAAGAATTGGCTTTTATGCCAGTTTGGATGATTTGCTTAAATCGAAGAATACTGATATCAACCAGGCCCTTTTTAAACTCTCTTTACTTTTAGGCGCTATTCAGGTCATTTATGGCATGTTTGTCAAGGTGGCCAACGAGATCCATCAAACCGGTTTTCGCAGTGCTTTCAGTACAATCGGTTGGATAATTATCCTTTTCGGGATTGGCATTCATTTGCTGATGAAAAAGATTGGTATAGATCTTACAACTGTCGCCATTGTTTCGGGAATCATTTTATTTGTTGGTTTTTTGGGCGCTTTTATCTTCAGCAATCCCGAAAGGAATATTCTGATCAACTTTGCCCTTGGGTTCTGGGGTGCATACAATATGGCGACGGGACTGATGGGAGATATTCTTTCATATATCCGCCTTTTCGCATTGAGCATCTGTACAGGAATTTTGGGATATGTCTATAACAGCATTGCATTTTCATTAGCCCCTGACATACCTGTGGTGAGGATATTAGTCATTGCCCTGATTCTAATTGTCGGGCATTCCATAAACCTGATGATCGGGATCCTGGGTGCTTTTGTCCACCCGATGCGTCTTACTTTTGTTGAATTTTATAAAAATGCAGGCTTTTCGGGTGGCGGAAAGAAATATCTTCCTTTTAAAAACAGGATAATAAATTAAATACTAACTTTTTAAACAAAAAATCATGGAACCAATTACGTTCGCTTATATTGGAATTGCTTTGATGATCTCACTCTCAGGGGTTGGAAGTGCCTATGGTACTACAATTGGTGGCCAGGCTACGATTGGTGCAATGAAGAAGAATCCTGATGCTTTCGGCAGTTATACGGTCCTTTCAGCACTTCCCGGAACACAGGGGTTGTATGGTTTTGCAGGATATTATATTTTCTCTTCCGGAGGTGTGCTGTCAGCAAATATCACGATGCTGCAGTCTGCTGCTGTTTTTAGTGGCAGCCTGGCATGCGGGCTTGTCTGTTTCTTCTCAGCCATTCGACAGGGGCAGATTGGAGCCAGCGGGATTGCTGCGATAGGGTCTGGTCATGAATTTTTCGGTAATACGCTGATATTGGCTGCTTTTCCTGAGTTATATGCCATTATTTCTTTAGCCGGGGTTTTCCTGATCAACGCTGCCATTGTATAATTTAATATGAAAAGAACCGACTTTTAACAATCTTTAAGCTCTGTTTTGTCGGCTTAACTAAATTCTGATGCATATTTGTGAGGTAAGAGTAAAGCACTTTTTTTCATAGATTTTGGTTAGGTTAACATAGGGCATCCTCAAAAAGGGTGCCTTTTGTTGTTGGATAGGTCTTGTTTGTAACCCAGGGAATTTTGGATACGGGGAAAGTTGGTGGATTAATGTCACCGGGAAGTGCTTTGTATTTAGTGCGTTTGTTTTTCAAATCCGGAGGATTTGCATTTAATTAAATTCAACTATTTCAGCAAATCGGAATAATATTAATGTTTGTCCAATTAATCTATCCATTCAAATAAAAATTCGTCTTTAAATTCAATCTCAAAAGCTTTCAAAAAACCTTTGTATTCGTCTTTGAAGGAACGTTTTTTATGGTGTACCTTTTGGTTTGCAATATATTGAATTACATCGGTTAGTTGGGAATGGCTGTATGAAAAGGCCCAAAATCCTTCCTGCCATTGAAATTTGAAAGGGGTGAATTTCTTCTCATTAATAAATGCATTGGAAGATTTTTTTATCTCACGTACCAAATCTGAAAGACAACAAGTCGGTTTTATCCCAATAAAAAAATGAATGTGATTATGAATCCCATTGATGGCAAGCATTTTTTGCCCCTTGTTTTGCACAACTCCTGTGATGTATTTATAGAGTTCTTCTTCCCATACGGGTGGTTGTATAAGGGCTTTGCGATTTTGCACGGCAAAAATAACCTGGACATAGATTTGTGTAAACGTATCAGCCATATTTTTAAGATTTAATGAGATTTCTAATTAATCAATAGGATTTCCATGTTTGTTAAAAATGATGGGATATTTAATAATATTTGACCTAATAAAGCTATGAATAATATTACAATTATGCACTTCAAATACTAAATTTTGGGATACAGACACATGATATTTCTAAAGTCGGATTTTACGTCATCATGTTTTTAATCCCGGAGGGATTATATGTTTATAGAAAAATGGTATGACAGAGGAAAGTTGGACCCCGGCCGGGGTCGAATGTACTTAACTGGATTCACGTTCTATAAACATATGACCTCTCCGAGGTCGGGTTTGTTTCATAATTGCGTAATTAACCCCAGGAATTTCAAGATCTGATTACTCCGGAAGTATTTTGTATTTGGTGTGTTTGTTTTTCAAATCCAGAGGATATCAAATAGATATTTCGCCATGAAAGGTCAATATAATTATTTGATTCACAATTATATTGTCCTTGCAGGGCGAATGCGTATTCTTCTACAATCCAAGCAATTGCTCTCCAGGGCTCTTGCCATCGAAAAGAAGTTTTGCCGGATCTTCGATTAACTCCTTTAATTTTACAAGGAATCCAACCGAATCTTTACCATCCACGACCCGGTGATCATAGGAGAGGGCCACATACATCATCGGCCTGATCTCCACCTTGCCGTTTACAGCAATGGGTCGATCTTTTATGGCATGCATACCCAGGATCGCACTTTGGGGTGGATTGAGTATTGGTGTCGACATCAGTGAACCAAATACACCACCATTCGTGATCGTAAATGTGCCGCCCGTCATCTCCTGTATGGTCAGTTTTTTATCTCTTGCTTTCTCTGCAAGATCTTTGATCTCCCGTTCAATAGCCTCAATATTTTTGGTTTCAGCATTACGGATGATAGGAACCATCAGCCCTTTGGGCGTTTGAACGGCAATGCCAACATCATGGTAACGTGGTGTAACGATTTCTTCACCGTCAATCATTGAATTGATTGCCGGGTGTTCACTCAATGCAATACTTACCGCTTTGGTGAAAAACGACATAAACCCCAATTTAAAGCCATACTTATCCACAAAAGGTTGCTGGTACGTTTTTCGCATGTACATGAGCTGACTCATATCGATTTCGTTAAAGGTGGTGAGCATAGCTGTCTCGTTCTTAACAGCGACAAGCCTTTGACTAAGTTTTCGCCTCAGGGGTGACATCACCACACGATCTTCATCACGCGTTTTTTCAACCTTCGGTTCCGGAGATCCTGCTTTTCGCAACGCCAGTACAGATTCCACATCCTTGCGACCGATCCGGCGAAGTCCGTTCAGAAGTTCATCAATGCTTAAACCTTCTTCTTCCATTACTGCTTTGGCGGCAGGGGTAAGTTTAACCTGGTGATTTTCTTCCGGGGCAGAGATTTTTTCGTTTTCTTTTACACCAGGTGCTTTGGCTATTATTGCCGATGGTTTTTCAGCAACTGATGGTGTTACTGGTTTTTCAACAACTGGTTGTGCAACTGGTTTTTCAACAACTGGTTGTGTAACTGGTTTTTCAACAACTGGTTGTGTTGCAGTTTTTTCTTTTACAACAGGCGAGCCGATCTCCGTAGACTGTGTTTGTTCTTCAGTGTCCAGCGTGCAAACTACCGTTCCAACAGCAACTCTTTCTCCCTCCTTAGACAAGATTATCAGTTTCCCGGCCGATGGGGCAGTCAATGACAAGGTTGCTTTATCCGATTCAATTTCAGCAATTTCCTGGTCCTTTTTCACAACGGTGCCATTTTCAACAAGCCATTTTCCAATTTCAACTTCCGTAATCGATTCTCCGGGAGAGGGTATTTTGATTTCAAGAATCATATCAGATAATTTAATAGCATAAAACTAGTTAAAAACAGCATTCAGAATTCGCTCAAGGCTTTTTTTGTGCTTCTCTAAAAGTCCGTTGGCAGGACTTGCACTTTCAGCCCTGCTTATCAACTCCAGCTGAAGTTCGGGATATTTTCGGAAGATATAGGGCCACGCACCCATATTTGATGGTTCGTCCTGAACCCAGAGAATCCGAGATGCATATGGATTCTCAAATTTAATCCTTCGGACCTCCTCTGCCGGAAAGGGGAAAAGTTGCTCAATCCGGACAATCGCAAAATTTGATCTTCCCAACTTCTCGCGTCTCTCTAAAAGTTCGTAATAAATTTTACCCGATGTAAAAATAAGTACTTCTGCTTTCCCAGCCGGTACTTTATCATCAGGAATTACCTCCATAAAATTATTCGAAGTAAGGTGTTTAAATGGTGATATTACCATTGGATGTCTTAACAGGCTTTTGGGGGTGAAAATCACTGTCGGAATCCGGATATCCCATAACACTTGTCGCCGTAAAAGATGAAAAAGATTTGCCGGTGTTGTTGGGATCATTACCTGCATATTGTAATTAGCACACAAAGACAGCATTCTTTCAATTCTTCCGCTGGAGTGCTCCGGACCTTGCCCTTCGTAGCCATGAGGCAGCAACAACACGAGACCATTCATCAAACCCCATTTTTCTCCGGCAGAACTAATATATTGATCTATAATCACTTGTGCAACATTGCTAAAATCTCCAAACTGCGCTTCCCAAATAGTTAATCCTTTTGGATAGGCAAGCGAATAGCCATATTCGAATCCCATAACACCATATTCGTTGAGCGGTGAATTATAAACATTGAAGGGCGCCTGGTCGTCAGCAATATTTTTTAAAGGGAAATACTTTTCATCTCCCTCTTCCATGACAATGGCAGCATGACGGTGCGAAAATGTTCCCCGCTGACTGTCCTGCCCGCTTAAACGGACGGGAATACCTTCAGATAGAAGTGTTCCGAAAGCCAGTTGTTCAGCCAATGCCCAGTCAACCTTATTGTCGGCGATCAGTAGTCGTCGATCGTCCAATACTTTAATAATCTTGCCAAAGAATTTTTTATCGGCTGGCAAGGTATTTAATTTTATGGCCAGCTCCTTTAGTTTCAATTCGGAAACTGCAGTCGGAGTTGAATTTACCTCTGTCGGTTCGGGGAAGCGATACGGTTTATACTCATCAACCAGGAAACTTTTAATTTTCACCTTTTCGATGCTCTTGCTGATTTCGAATTTCTCTTCAAGATGCTGGTCGAAATCCGCAATTTGGAGCTGAACCTCCTGTGGAGTCAGAATACCGGCTTCTATCAGTTTTTTTGCATAAATATCCCGTGGATTAGGGTGTTGTGCAATTGCCTTATAAAGAAGAGGCTGAGTAAATCGTGGTTCATCACCTTCGTTATGACCATATTTACGATACGATAAGATATCGATAAAAATATCGGCATGAAAATGTTGTCTGAACTCGAGTGCCAGTTTCACAGTAAAAATAATAGCCTCTGCGTCATCGCCATTGACGTGGAAAACAGGTGAACGCGTAATTTTAGCTACATCGGTACAGTAAGTACTTGATCGCGCATCGAGGTAGTCAGTGGTAAATCCTATC
>Ga0208789_1001593_pt1 | contig 12135 bp, 10 predicted proteins | sample Methanotroph_Enr_FD_187368 | JGI IMG/M metagenome (GOLD analysis project Ga0208789, IMG submission 187368) | Enriched soil microbial communities from Old Woman Creek wetland in Ohio, USA - Methanotroph_Enrichment_5 (SPAdes) (version 2) | ecosystem: Environmental > Terrestrial > Soil > Wetlands...
TAGATTCAGCGTCGTCGCGCGAACCATAACCAAAACTCATTCCCATACAGCCAAGTCCTATAGCCGAAAGTGAAATCCCTGTTGATCCTAATTGCCTGTATTTCATGCAAGTATTCGTATTGTTTTTTTTATAGATTTGATTCTGCCTATGTTCTTGATGGAGCTATTTTTATTCATTCCATTGCGGAGGTATAGCGCCAAGCAAATAGTTCACGAAGAAGTCTCTGCGTTTTCGTTCACCATATTTTCCCCCACTTGTATGGTTCATTCCCGGAAGCATCACAAGTTCAAACTCTTTGTTTGCTTTTATAAGTGCATCACAAACCTGGATGGTTGAAGCCGGATCGACATTATCATCAAGTTCGCCAACCAACAGCATGAGCTTTCCCTTCAGCAAATGAGCGTTGGTAACATTTGAATTCTCAGCATACCACGGCCCTACCGGGTAACCCATCCACTGCTCATTCCACCAGATTTTATCCATGCGGTTGTCGTGGCAACCACAAGAAGCAACTCCAACTTTGTAGAATTCAGGATGGAACAACAGTGCACCCATGGCGCTCTGTCCTCCGGCGGAAGTTCCTTCGATTCCGACACGCGTAGTATCCATATACGGATATTTTTGTGCAACAGCTTTAATCCATAGAATCCTGTCGGGGAAACCGGCATCTTTAAGGTTGCGCCAGCATACATCATGAAAGGCTTTTGAACGGTTAGAAGTTCCCATTCCGTCAATTTGTACAACGACAAATCCAAGTTCAGCCAGAGCTGCATAGTTTCTGTATGAAGCACTAAAGCTTTTTGGCACAAATGAACTGTGAGGTCCTGCATAAATATATTCAATGATGGGATATTTTTTAACCGGATCAAAATTAGTTGGTCGATAGATTATTCCCCAGATATCAGTTTTGCCATCCCTGCCTTTAGCTGAAAACACTTCAGGCATTTTCCAGCCTGTTTTCATAAGTTCGCTTATATCGGATTGTTCAATAGTCATCAATACTTTACCATCGGCAGCATCACGAAGTACAAAAGTTGGAGGCTTATCAACACAAGAGTAGTTATCAGTTAAAAAACGATAATCTGTCGAAAAAACTGCCTGGTGATTAGCCTCTTCAGGCGTTAGATCAACCAGGTTATTCCCATCGAAATCAACGCGGTAATAATGAACCAGATAAGGATCTTCACCCGGGTTCCGGCCACTGGCGGTAAATAGAACCTGCCTGGTTGAATCAAAAACTTTAATGATGTTGCGAACAACCCATTCGCCTTTAGTTACCTGGTTTTCGAGGGTTCCGTCGCCTTGATATAAATAAATATGGTTCCAGCCATCACGTTCCGAAGTCCAGATAATCTCTTTGCCATCGTTAACATCACGTCGGGTAAGTTTTGAGCTGTAATCAATAAATGTTCCCGATTTCTCGTCAATCAATATTTTGCAAATTCCTGATGTGTCATTTACTTCAACTACCTGGTAACGTTGGTGCCCGCGCTGGTTAAACTCGAACGTGAATGAACGGCTATCTTTATGCCACGCTATTTTTCCCAATTCATACTGGTTGAGAAATGGTGCTCCATCAACTTCAATCTGTTTTTTTGATGGTATATTGAAAAGCACCGGGCTACTGATGGGTAATGCATCGCCGGCTTTGGGATAATATCTTTTCTGGAGTTTTGGCTGAAGTTGGTCCGATGGCGATGATTCAATAAAATAAATGTAATGAGGGATTTCAGCACGAACTTTTGTGCCTGCGAGTTTCTTTGAATCAGGCGACCAGAATAATTCAGCCGAATAATATTCTCCAACAGAACCATCAAAACTCATTTGAATTTGGTTTTTACCGAGCGAATCTTTCACAAAAACATTATTCTCGCGAATAAATGCAAACCATTTGCCATCGGGTGATTTCACAGGAGGCCCTGTATGATCTTCTGCCTTTTCTCCCCAATAACCTTCTGGTTTTTCTAATGGTTTAGTTCCAGTTTTTATTAATTCGTTTTTGATCCGGTTCCACTCGAACAGCAAAGTATCAATTTGAAATGTAAACAATTTGGTATCTGCTGAAAGTTTTGGATTTACTGGTGAAAATTCCTCATTTTTAACCGGCTTTTTGGTTAGTACCGAAAGTTGACGAACCAGTTTATCGGTTTCAAAGAGTTTCTCTTTGTTTAGCTTTTCTGCATTTACAGTCCAGAATTCTTTACCCTTTGCTGTTAAAGTCGAATACCAGAACACCGGTTTACCTTCAACCCAGTTCGCTTTTTGTATAGCATGAAAAACTTTATTATTGAAAAGATCAACTAGCGAATCAGCTTGTTTGTAATCACTGGTAGTAAATACTTTTTGAGCGAAAGTTGCTGAAGAAAAAGAAATGGCAAACGCGGAGAGAACAACGTAACGGATGTAAATATTCATAAGATGGCGGTTAGTATTATTTATGTTTCATTCATTTATAGGACACAAACAGGTTTCGGCAAAACAAACTTCGTTCTTATTTATATGATTGCGTAATTTACTCTTGGGGGTGGAAAAAATTCTTTCTCCTAAGTTTATACGTACCATAATAATGAGGCAAACTATGAAATTAATACTGAAATTTTTTCATTTTTAATGTATCCTCAAAAAACAGGGATAAAGGTAAATATACCAATGATTTAAAATAGCATCGGGACAAAATTTACTGGGGCTATGGGGCACCTTCCCTAAAATTAAGGGAGGATGATATTATACTTCGAACGGGATAAATGGTGACATTCTGATTTCCAAATTCCAGGTTCTAAGTTCCAGTTGCAGGTTTCAAGTTGCAAATTCCATGCATGAATCAGGCGCGTAAGTCATTGCATTCCAGTATTATAAAACTATGATTCTCTTTAGTTTTCTCTTGGGATTTGGGTCTTGGGATTTGGGTCCTGGATTTTTAAAATGTACGATTTTATCCCGTTTTTAGTTTAATTAAAAGTACAGTAATTTTTTAAAGTTTGTACTATGACATGCTGAGAAAGTGTTTTGTAGTAAGCCACCAACTTTTCAAAGTTATAGTCAGCTAACAGCGGAGGACTGAGGGGAAAATTCCTCATCCGGCATATTGAAAGCAAATGCCTTTTTCCGGCTTTTAAAAAATATATCTGTAAATCAAATTATTACCCTTGACGATCAACAAAATATTTTTTAAAACAGAAACCAAATCAAAGAAAATCATTGTAAATTTAGGCGTTATTAATCGCAATTATTTCTATTTACAAGTATAAAAAAGGAGTCATTATGAGCGAAAGTTTTTCAATCAGTCCCAGCGGAGAAAAATTTCCATTACCAAAACCTGAAGAGTATAAGGCTGAATTTGAAAGCCTTAAGAAACGCATTGAACAGGAGCGAGCTAAGAATCGTGAAATTGTAGTAGTTATGGGCGTAGGATTTGTCGGCGCAGTAATGGCAGCTATTGTAGCCGATACGGTTGATAAGGAAGGTGAGCCGTCCAAATTTGTAATCGGGATGCAGCGCCCGAGTGCGCGAAGTTTTTGGAAAATACCCATACTCAATCGTGGTATATCTCCCGTAAAAGCTGAAGATCCGGAAGTGGATGTGATCATCTCGCGTTGTGTAAACAAGAAAAAAACCTTGATAGCCACCTATACCTACGAAGTTCTTAAACTGGCTGATGTTGTTGTAGTGGATGTACAATGTGATTATATAAAAGAGGATTTGGGTAATGTTCGGAATGGACATACCGAGATGGCTGCGTTGGAGGCTTCGCTTGGTGTAATAGCCGAGCACATCCCCCCTACTGCACTGGTTCTGATCGAAACAACTGTTGCCCCCGGAACTACTGAACAGGTTGCCTATCCCTTGATGAAGAAAGTCTTTAAAAAACGCGGGATTGAATCCGATCCACTGTTGGCTCATAGTTATGAAAGAGTGATGCCGGGCCGTAATTATGTTGCCAGTATCCGTGATTTCTGGCGGGTTTGCAGCGGAATTAATGAACCGGCAAAGCAACGGGTTGTAAAATTTTTAAATGAAGTTTTGAACACCGATAAATATCCGCTGACTGTTATGGATAGGCCCATAGAGTCAGAAACAGCTAAAATTATTGAGAATAGTTACCGGGCTACTATCCTCGCTTTCCTGGATGAATGGAGTTTATACTCGGAGCGCAATGGCGTGGACCTTGTAAAAGTTATAAAAGCAATTAAGATGCGGCCGACGCACAGCAACATTATTTTTCCCGGACCCGGCATAGGGGGCTATTGCCTACCGAAGGACGGAGGCCTGGGAGTATGGGCGTATAAACACATCCTTGGCTTTGAAGATGATATCTTCAAAATTACGCCTATGGCTATTGATATTAATGATACGCGTGGTTTACATGTCGGGCAGCTTACCCGTGACGCATTGCGTAATATGGGTCAGCCGATTGCTGCGGCAGATGTCCTGGTGCTTGGCGCCGCTTACCGTGAGGATGTTGGTGATACCCGTTACAGCGGTTCGGAAGTGGTAATACGGAAACTTGCCGAAATGGGCGCTGAAATCAGGGTGCACGATCCGTATGTGGAGCATTGGTGGGAATTTGAACAACAGGACACCTATCCGGCAACAGGACAAAGCAAAGCGCGGTTTTTCCGAAACCAGGAAAAACTGAAAGAAATTCATATCGAACAGGATTTGAATACAGCCCTGCACGATGCCGAAGCAGTTATTTTTGCAGTGCCCCACGAAGCTTATATGAACCTGGATCCCGACGAAGTGGTGAAAACGATTGGCCATCCCGTAGCCATTATCGATTGTTTCGGAATCTTAACCGATGATAAAATCCGGCGTTATTTTCAGCTAGGCTGTGAAGTTAAGGGGCTGGGACGTGGGCATATTCAACGAATTAAAGAAGAAATACGTAAGGGGTAGAAGCCTTTTCTATAATAATTGTAAGGCTCAGGAATCAACAAACATTAACATTTTAAAGTACCAGTTCGCTGAATTCAAAAAGATTTAGTATTGGTTAATATTAGGTTTACCGAATCCTACATTAACTTAGAGGAAAGATGAGGTAGGCCAGGATCAATTTGATATAACGAATTATTTGAATATCTAATTTCTATTGCTGCCGGTAACAGGATTAGTGCTGACGCAAAAAAAACTCAGCCGGCAAATTTCCGGCTGAGTTTTATGAAACCTCAATCTGTTTCATTGGCTTCGGCTTTGCTTCTTCCTTTTTCGGAATATTTACCCTTAGGAGTCCATTCTCATATTTTGCAGTGATACGTTCAGTTTCAACGATAGCCGGAAGAGTAAACGAGCGGCTGAATGACTGATAACTGAATTCCCTGCGCGTTACATTTTTGCCTTCTTTGGTTTCATTTTCACTTTGTTTTTCGGAAGAGATCGTGAGAACATTGTTATTAAGTTCAATTTTAAAGTCTTCCTTGCTCATCCCCGGTGCTGCCACATCCACTTCAAATTCATTCACTGTTTCCTTAATATTAACCGCCGGAATTGTAGTGTTTGTAAGTGAGTAATTCTGATTGTTCCAGTCGAACCAGTCGCGGTTCAGGAAATCATTAAATAAATTTGACCAGGTGGGTTGATAATTTTCTCTTTTTACGAGTGACATAATAACCTCCTTTTTAAAAGTTGAACATTATTTCTTTAACCGTAAATCAAAAATTCAAAAAAAATGCCAACTCAAAAATATTCTCCTGAAAATTTCTATATTATTGTTTTTCAGATTTTTCCACTAAATGATATGGTCATGATCCTGTGTCAAAATGTCGCAAATATTAACATTTTGTCAGAGTAAGCGTTAGATTTAATTCGTGTTTAACCCTGAAGCAATCTAAAGGATTTCAAGCACAGCAGAAGCGGCTTTCACACAGTCTGGAACATTGATAATCATGCTATTAGCATTAAAGGATTGAAAATCAAAATATTTGCATTTTTGGTGGCAGCTCTTCTTTGAATTCCCAGGGGACACCAACTGATGAATTTTTAACATTGTTTCGAAATCTCTTTCAATAATAAAATCAGTATCTTTGCAAAAGTATATTAACCGATCACATAATTTATAACAATATGTCAGACAAAGTGTTACAAAAAGTTGCCCCTGGTGTGGTTACCGGCGATGGCGTTCAGGAGATTTTCCGTATTGCAAAGCAAAATAAATTCGCACTTCCTGCGGTTAACGTAGTTGGAACCGACTCAATCAACGCTGTATTACAGGCGGCAAAAGAAGTTAATTCCCCGGTTATTATTCAGTTTTCGAATGGCGGCGCTCATTTTTATGCAGGTAAATTCCTGAGTAATGATGGTGAAAAAGCAGCTATTGCTGGTGCCGTTTCAGGCGCAAAACATATTCATGCTATGGCTGAAATATATGGTGTTCCTGTACTCGTGCATACCGATCATGCAGCTAAAAAACTTCTGCCCTGGATTGACGGTCTTCTAACTGCCGGCGAAAAACATTTTGCAGAAACAGGCAAGCCGCTTTTCAGCTCACATATGATTGATCTTTCGGTTGAGTCCCTTCACGAAAACCTTGAAATATGCAAACAATATCTCACACGCATGAGCAAGATGGGTATGACTCTCGAAATCGAACTCGGTGTTACCGGTGGCGAAGAAGATGGCATTGATCATTCGGATGTTGACAGTTCGAAACTTTACACTCAGCCCGAAGATGTAGCTTATGCATACGAAGAGCTTCTGAAGGTCAGTGACAAATTTACAATCGCAGCTTCCTTCGGAAATGTTCATGGTGTTTACAAACCGGGTAATGTAAAACTTCAGCCGATTATACTCAACAACTCGCAGAAATATGTTGAGAAAAATTTCAATACAGTTCCTCAGCCACTCAATTTTGTGTTCCATGGAGGATCAGGTTCTACAAAAGAAGAAATTCATGAAGCTATTTCCTACGGCGTTGTGAAAATGAATATCGATACCGATACCCAGTGGGCTACCTGGAAAGGCATTATGGAATTCTACAAGAAAAACGAAGCTTACCTGCAAGGTCAGATTGGCAATCCCGAAGGTGACGATATGCCTAATAAGAAATATTACGACCCGCGCAAATGGCTGAACGAATCACAAAAAACACTGATTATTCGGGTTAAAGAAGCATTTGCCGACCTGAATTGTATTGATAGGAATTAATCGATTAGTTTACGCTCAACCAGTTTTTTCAAACCAACCGACCAGCATAAAAAAAGCTCCGTAAAGGAGCTTTTTTTTTGCTATTTCATTCAATATCTAGCGTGTAGAAATCTGCATGGTATCAAATGGGTTGATACTCAGAACCGGATATGGTGAGTTGTTAACCATCTGCTGGGCATACGGCCCTACAAGCAGGTTAAACGGACTTGTTTCCTGCTCGGTCATAATACTGATCAGGTTGGCCCTGATCCGTTTTGCATATTCAATGGTGCCTGTAGTGAGATTATCGCAACTTAATATATCACGATGGAATTTAATCCCTTCTTCTTCAAGGTAACTGCAAACCTGGTCGGTATATAAATCTACTTTCTTTTGAATGCTTTTATATTTAGAAGCATAAATTGAAAGAACATAAATTTCAGATTCAAAAAGATGGGCAAGGTAGGCGGTGAACGGCACTTTCTGCCTGGTATCGAGGGTGCTGTCAACTGGCATCAGAATTGTCCTCATTTCAGTTTTGACATCGACACCTGTTCGTAAGGTGATTACCGGGCATGGTGATACTGAAATTAGCTTATTGGCGTTGCTTCCAATCCAGAACTGCTCAAAACCGGAAATTCCATGTGTACCCATAACAATGCACAGGCTTTCCATTTCTTTTGCCTCATCAATGATCTCGCGATAAACCTTTCCTTCGCGAATTACAAAATCGATGGTTGAGTCGGGTAGTTGAGGGCTGTATTTTTCAACAAGTTTGCCGAATTGATTCCTTATTTCATCAATCAGATCTGCTGCAGTGTCTGAATAGATAGTGGTTTTTGTAACACTTGGGTTATTAACCCAGATCATATGAACATCCAGGGTTCCACGTGTTGCAATTGAAACAGCATGCTCAAGCGCATTTACTGAGCAGTCAGAAAAATCGATCGCAGCAATAATATTGGCCATATAGTAACTATTATTACAGGTTGGACAGAAATAAGGCAGGCTAAGATAATGAAAACTAAGTGGTAAAACAAGTTAATTTTATCCCCAGATAAAAGTAACGAATTTTTGGTATTCCAAGTATGTCAGTACTTTATAATTTTCGAATCAACTGAAAACCAAGTTTATAAAGTTGCTATGATTAAAATTCCTTTATCACAAATAATGTGCGGCATGAAAGGTTTTGCATTTGATCAGTTTATAATCTGGCACTACGTTAAATAATTATCACTTACACAAGCCAGGAATGAAGCCTGGGTAGAGAGTATTATTGTATTATTTTATCCTTAACCGGAAAGGAATTCGGGTAATCGGCGGTAATTTTTTTCTGAAAGCCTACAGCCTCAACCAAGGTTCGGAAATTTCCCACCCTGACACGATAATATGGTTCCTTATACGATAAATACGATCCAATTTCAGGGTAAACTGCATTAAATTCATCTTGGATATTTGTAGCCCTGCTCTTGGAATTGTTTCCCGAATCAAAAAATATCTGAACCCTGAAACCATCTGTTTCCGGATTATTCAAACTCATTTTACGGTATTGATCAGCGAGTTGGCTGATTTTTACATCCTGAACCACTTCAACATTTCCATTCGCAGGAATAAGTTCCTGAGCAATTACATCCCGGTGAAGTAACACTAACATTATTAAAGCTGCACAAATATATTTTAGCATTGCGGTCAGGCTTATTGAATTGTTTGGTTATCCTTAGGGTGTACACTTAATATAGGAATTGGTGAATAGTTAACCAATTGCTGTGCAAAAGGGCCCAAAAGGATAGAACTAGCCTGATCCTGGATATCGGTCATGATCGAAATAAGGTCGGCATCGACCAAATGGGCATGTTCAATTATATCTCCGGCTATATTTTCACTGCTACTGCTATCCACAATATAATTAATGCCCATGGCATCGAGGTGCTTTTCTATCTTTGCCACATGGCTATCCACTATTTTCTGCATCGACTTGAGACCGCTCGAATTTAATGCCAGAATATTTATATCAGCGCCGGTCAGTTTAGCAAGTTCAGCAGTATAAGGAACCTTATGTAAAGTTTGTGCTGTATGGTAAACCGGTAAAAGTATTTTACGGAATCCCCGATTATTATTGTAAATGTTTTTAATAGTAATTACAGGACATGAGGCGCTGGATACAATCCTGAATGCATTTGTTCCAATCCAATATTCTTCAAATCCCGATGAACCATGAGTTCCAATAACCAATAAACAGCTGTCAGTTTGTTTAACATGATTTGCAAGCTCCTGATAAACCCTTCCTTTGCGAACTTTGGCCGTTAGCTTTCCATGAACCAGTTTATCTTTATATGTATCGAGTAATTCATCAAAATTGCCTTTTGCTTCGTTCCGAAGCTCTTTTGTTTCAATCCGCAAATCTCTTAATTCATTGACAAATGCAATTTCAGTACCGCTGATATTGTCAACCCACACCATATTTATATTAGCATGCGTAAGGTTGGCAAGCTCAATGGCATACTCAAGGGCATGTATTGAGCCCTTTGAAAAATCGATAGCAACTACTATGTCTTTCATGGCCATAGTGATATTAAAATTCTCTGCTAATGTATAAATAATAATAATAGGGCGAATACTTCTGACCTCAATATTTATAATTATATGCATAATTCTGGATTAAAGGCATGAGCTTAATGGTCAGAATCATTTAATCACATTACATCAGTTCCTTTTTTATAACTTTGTGGCATACTTCTACTTCATTATCTTGATCATGAACAAAAACCTTGATGCTGCTCCTGAACACCTCACTCCCGCTGAAAAAGAAATTGAGCAGGTATTACGCCCACTCGATTTCGGAAGCTTTGCAGGCCAGCCGGGAATTGTTGATAACCTCAGGGTTTTTGTAGCTGCTGCTTCGCGCCGCGGCGAAGCGCTTGATCATGTGCTGTTGCATGGCCCACCAGGGCTTGGAAAAACTACCCTTTCGAATATTATTGCCAACGAGATGGGGGTCAATATCAGGGTAACCTCAGGACCCGTACTTGATAAACCTGGTGACCTTGCCGGGCTGCTAACCAACCTCGAAACGAACGATGTCTTATTTATTGATGAAATTCACCGGCTGAGCCCGGTTGTGGAAGAATACCTGTATTCGGCCATGGAGGATTTCAAGATTGATATTATGATTGAATCAGGCCCAAATGCCCGCAGTGTACAGATCACGCTCAACCCATTTACCTTAATTGGCGCTACCACGCGTTCAGGATTATTAACGGCACCGCTTCGCTCGAGGTTTGGAATCAATTCGAGGCTATCGTATTACGATGCAGAAACTTTAAAGAAGATTATAATACGTTCGGCTGGTATTCTCCGCGTTCCGATTGATGAAGATGCCGCTATTGAAATATCACGGCGAAGCCGCGGCACGCCTCGTATTGCAAACCTGCTGCTTCGCCGGCTGCGTGATTTTGCTCAAATAAAAGGCAACGGAACCATTGATCTGAAAATAGCCCAATATGCACTTGCAGCACTTCAGGTAGATAAAAACGGCCTGGATGAAATGGACAACCGTATCCTCAGCACTATTATTCAGAAATTTAAAGGCGGTCCGGTCGGCCTGACCACCATTTCGACAGCTGTGGGTGAAGATGCCGGAACGATTGAAGAAGTTTATGAGCCTTTCCTGATACAGGAAGGATATATGATGCGGACACCCCGTGGCCGCGAAGTTACCGAAAAGGCATACAGCCATTTGGGACGGTATAAAGGACCGGAACCGGGGAAGTTATTTTAGATAACAAGAGGAGTGTGGAAGATGAGGTGAGGCGGCGGCTGGGCGAATGTTGAGTAATGAAATTTTTCAAGTAATCAACAAGTTCGAATATATGGACAATCTGTCGTCCTTCTCCTTGGAGAAGGATAAGAAGATACGGTCATAGATGGAACAGTAAGAGAAGCGACAGGGCAATAGGGATAATGTTCATCCGCGATTTCTAGCTGTATATTTAACCACAACCATTTACCACCAAACTAATGACAAGCCCGGCGTATCTTTCATCATTTATAAAGAAGGAAGCTGCTTCGCTGGGCTTTGCTGCCTGTGGTATTGCACGGGCAGCCCATCTGGAGGAAGAAGCTATTCATCTGAAAAACTGGCTGCAAAAAGATTATCATGCAGGAATGGATTATATGCAGAAACATGCCGAACTACGTGTAAATCCTGAATTGCTGGTTGAGAACGCAAAGTCCGTCATTGTTTTTCTATACAACTATTATCCATCCCAAATGATGGCTCCCGATTCGCCTTACCTGATATCCGCTTATGCATATGGGCGGGATTATCATGAAGTAATCCGTGAAAAACTAAATATCCTCACAGCTAAACTAAAAGATCAGGTTCCTGATATCTCAATACGTGGTTTTGTAGATTCGGCTCCCGTTCTCGAACGAGCCTGGGCGTCTCGTGCCGGGCTAGGTTGGATTGGCAAAAACAGCATGCTCATCAGCAAGCGAAACGGCTCGTATTTCTTTATCAGTGAACTTATTACCGATGCAGAACTTGTTTACGATATGCCTTTGGGCGGAAATTACTGTGGCGATTGCAGCCTCTGCCTGGATGCCTGCCCAACGGGTGCCATCACTGATCTGCGGGTTGTGGATGCCAATAAATGCATTTCATTTCTGACTATTGAAAATAAAGGAGAAATCCCTGAAGCATTTAAAGGACAATACAAAAAATGGATTTTCGGTTGTGATATCTGCCAGCAGGTTTGCCCCTGGAATCGTTTCTCCACACCTCACAACGAACCAGCATTTGAGCCTCTGCCCGGATTAATGCATCTTGAAAAAAAAGAATGGGAACAGATGGATATTGAACAGTATAACCATCTCTTTACTAAATCAGCAGTAAAAAGAGCTAAATTTGCCGGTCTGAAGAGAAATATCGAATTTCTTTCGGGATCAGATTAACAATAATGGTTCCTGGTTCCAGATGCCGGGTTCCGACCAACACCCGGCACCCGGAACCTGGC
>Ga0208789_1001594_pt1 | contig 12132 bp, 12 predicted proteins | sample Methanotroph_Enr_FD_187368 | JGI IMG/M metagenome (GOLD analysis project Ga0208789, IMG submission 187368) | Enriched soil microbial communities from Old Woman Creek wetland in Ohio, USA - Methanotroph_Enrichment_5 (SPAdes) (version 2) | ecosystem: Environmental > Terrestrial > Soil > Wetlands...
AAACAGCCTTGTAAATGGGCTGTCGGGGCGGATAATATTGCTCAGTTGGAAGATAAGGTCACAGAAATGAAGCGAAAATATGGAGACCTGATCAGTATTCTTTTTGGAATTGAAGTCGATTATTTCAACGATAAGCAGGAAGAGATCAGGGAATCATTGCAAAAATTTAATTTTGACTATATAATAGGATCAGTTCACTTCCTCGACAACTGGAATTACGATACCGATAAAAGCAGGTATGGGGAATTCACTAACGACTTCTTATATGAATGGTATTTTCGTGAACTTCAGAAAGCTGCAAAATCGGGTCTTTTTGACATCATGGGACATCCCGATCTGATTAAAAAGTTCGGAATCTGGCCCGAAACTTCTAAAAAAAAATTATTTGAAGAGACAGCTGCCGTTTTTGCAGAATCGGGTGTTACCTTTGAAATGAATACGAGCGGTAAAGATCGGCCTTGCACTGAATTTTTCCCCGGGGCAACGCTAATAAAAGCGTTTTATGAAGCCGGAGTTCCGGTTACCCTGGGATCCGATTCGCATCAAAAAGAGCAGATAGGACGCTATTTCGGGGAAGCCCGAACAATCCTGAAAGAAATGGGTTATACGAATATAACCCGCTTCAAAAACCGAAAAGGAGTTGCTGTAACCTTTTGATAATAAACTGTTGTCGATTTGAAGATCATCGCAAAGCACGGAGTAAGCAGCTAATTTCGCAATGGCTTATTTTGTCCGCAGCAGGTTTTGAAATAACGGATAAAGTTTTATCCCTACATTTGCACCTTGAATAGTTAGTAATTTTGGATCTCCTTAAATGGCTGAAATAAAAAGTAATTTGCTCGATAATATTGATTATCCCGTCGATCTCAGAAAACTTAAGGAAGAACAGCTTCCACAGGTTTGCGCCGAACTGAGGGAATTTATCATCCGCGAAGCCGCTTCAAATCCGGGTCACCTCGGAGCGAACCTTGGAGTAGTTGATCTGACTGTAGCCCTTCATTATGCCTACAATACGCCATACGATCAGCTCATATGGGATGTGGGTCATCAGGCTTACAGTCATAAAATTCTTACTGGTCGCCGGAAGGTTTTCGGTACCAACCGTTTGTTAAATGGGATAAGCGGCTTTCCTAAGATGGCTGAAAGTGAGTACGATGCATTTGGCGTCGGGCACTCCTCCACTTCAATATCTGCAGCCCTGGGTATAGCAGTTGCCGCAGGACTCAAAGGAGAAAAAAATCGGAAAGTAATTGCAGTGATTGGCGATGGTTCCATGACAGGTGGTATGGCTTTTGAAGGTTTAAATAACGCCGGGGCATCCAATGCCGATGTACTGGTTATCCTGAATGACAATAATATGTCGATCGACCCCAATGTTGGTGGAATCAGCAAGTATTTTGTTCAGATGCAAACTTCTCCAACTTATAACAGTCTGAAATCAAGAATCTGGACAATACTTGGGAAATTTAATGGCATTGGGCCGACAGCCCGGAAAGTGCTGCAGAAACATCAACAGGCGCTGAAATCGGTTGTCTTTCGCGAAAGCAATATTTTCGAATTCTTTGGATTTCGTTATTTCGGTCCTGTTGACGGGCATGATGTTGTCAGTTTAGCCAGGATATTCCACGATTTAAAGGCAATACCCGGACCTAAAATCCTGCATGTTGTTACTAAAAAGGGAAAAGGCTTTACCCCTGCTGAGAATGATGCGACCAAATGGCACGCTGCTCCCGGTAAATTTAATATCCAAACGGGTGAAGTGTACACTACAATTTCAGATATCCCTGAATCGCCAAAATATCAGTATGTTTTTGGCAAAACAATGATCGAATTGGCCGAAATGAATGAAAGAATTGTAGGGATTACCCCTGCAATGCCTTCGGGATGTTCGCTTAATATGATGATGAAAGTGTTTCCAAACAGGACATTTGATGTTGGGATAGCTGAGCCACATGCTGTAACTTTTGCGGCTGGTCTTGCAGCAGGCGGGATGTTGCCTTTCGTCAATATTTACTCTTCTTTCATGCAACGTTCATACGATCAGATAATTCATGATGTTGCACTACAGAATCTCAACGTAGTTCTTTGTATGGATCGTGGGGGACTTGTGGGAGCCGATGGTGCCACCCATCACGGAATATTCGATCTGGCCTTTATGCGTAACATCCCAAATATGATCGTGTCTGCACCAATGGACCAGATTGAGCTGCGCAATTTGATGTACACAGCGCAACTTCCCGGTAAAGGGCCTTTCAGTATCCGTTATCCGCGCGGAAATGGACCACTCATCGATTGGAAAAAAGAATTTCAGGAAATTCCTGTCGGAAAAGGGCGGAAAATCAGCGACGGCAGTCTTTGCGCCGTATTGTCCATCGGGCATGCCGGTAACTTTGTCGTTGAGGCGTCTGCTATTCTGCATGAAGAGGGAATCACCTTTTCGCATTATGACATGCGTTTTGTGTCCCCGCTCGATCATGAAATCCTTGATCAGGTAGCTGAAAAATTCGATACCATCATTACTGTCGAAGATGGCGTAATCGAAGGGGGGTTTGGCAGCGCAGTGGCTGAATATTTTGCCAGGTCTGATAAGCGTATCTCTATCATTCGTTTAGGTGTCCCTAACCGGTTTGTCGAACAGGGTACACAGGCAGAATTACACAGGGAGTGCGGATTCGATGCCGAAGGGATTTGTCATACAGTGCACGAATTAGTCAGACGGCAACAAAAATCGGGGGTGTCATTTTTTTAAGTCGATGCTGTGCTTAAATTTTTGGTGAACCCGAATGAATTTCAAAAAAAATATTTTAGCGGTTGTATTGTAAATTTTTATACTTTTGCAAAGCTTAAAAAAAGGGAACGTTATGAAGTACCTTTCACAATATACTGTTCCGTTTTCCGGTCTTAAGGAGGGAAAGCATTTGTTTGACTTTTCAGCAGATCATCGTTTTTTTGCCGGATTCGAAGAGAGTGAAATAGAGAAAGGAAGTGTCAATATCCAGGTTGAACTGGAAAAACGATCTACTTATCTGAGGTTGACATTTATGCTTAAAGGTGAGGTTGAATTGATTTGTGACCGTTGTCTTGAGCGTTATTTACAGCCGATTGAGAGCCGCAACCTCATGTTGGTGAAGTTTAGCGAAACTGAAACTGACGATGGCGATGAAGTGATTTATATCCATCCGGGAGCACATCAGGTTGAGGTGGCAAAACTGATTTATGAATTTATCATTTTAAGCATCCCGATCAGGCATGTCCATCCGGAAGATCCGGAAGGTAATAGCCTTTGTGATCCCGAGATGCTTCGAAAATTAGATGAATACAAAGCTACCGAGGTACCGGAGCGTGATCCGATAGATCCAAGGTGGAACGATTTGAAAAAAATTATTGGTAATTAAAGTAAAGTTTATTAAAAATGGCACATCCAAAACACAAACATTCCAAGACAAGAAGAGATAAACGCAGAACACACGACAAAGCGGTTCCTGCAACTTTAGCTACTTGTTCGAACTGCGGCGCAACTGTGAAATATCATACAGTTTGCCAGGACTGCGGTTATTACCGTGGAAAACTTGCAATCGAAAAGAGCGAAGTCGTTTAATTTCAGAAGCCTTGTTCTTCAACGTATTGTAACTGAACCGTAAAGCATTTAAAATCCCGCAGGGGATTTTTTTGCGCAGTGTCGATGTATATTGTATTGATAATTAATAATTTACAATCAATATCATTGTTTTATTATTACACTTAAAATGTTAAAAATGGCTAAACCGATCATTAATGAGGTTAAAGCGTTGAACACTTTTGCGCAGGACACAAAAATCGTTGGAGACATTGAATCTGACGGAGACATCCGTATGGATGGAGTAATGGAGGGTAGACTCAACTGCAAAGGTCGCGTGGTTATCGGGCCCGAAGCACGGATTAAAGGAACCATAAACGCACAAAATGCCGAAATTTTAGGCAGTGTTGAAGGGGAAATTAACGTGATCGATCTACTTTCATTGAAAGCAACAGCCCTGATAATCGGTGATTTATTCATGGGTAAATTTATGGTGGAACCAGGCGCCAGTTTTACAGGAAACTGTAAAATGAACGGAAGCGAGAAAAGTCTCCCTGTTATGGAATGACATTACTCCCAAAAGGATTAATCGGTCTGCTATATGAAAATATTTAAAAAGAGTCGAAAGGAGAATACCTCCTTCCGGCTCTTTTTATTATCCAGGTTTCGTTTTAATTGTTATTTTCGTAAAATGATGCTATGATAAGTTGACGCTGCGGCGTTTACCTGAAATTGGCAGCACAGGATTAATTTAAGTTGAATCATTATGCAAGTTTAAATATTCAATTCATTAATTATGAATAACTTAGATGGCGTTGTTGCTTATTTTGAGGCAGCCTTTAGTGAAGAGATTAAAAAGATCGGACAAAAAGTTCCCCAAAAACTTTATGAACCGGTTGCTTATTCGCTAACGATCGGAGGGAAGCGCCTCAGGCCCGCATTGATGTTACATGCTGCCTCAATTTTTGCGAATTCTGTTGAGCATGTATTAACTGCAGCGATGGCAATAGAGATCTTCCATAACTTTACCCTGCTTCACGACGACATTATGGACATGGCTGATGTAAGACGCGGTTTGCCGACTGTTCACAATAAATACAACAAAAATGTGGCTATCCTGAGCGGGGATGCAATGTCGATACTGGCATTCAAATACTTTGCCAGAGGGAATGATTCGCGATTACCCGAACTACTCCCTTTGTTTACTACAACTGCGCTCGAAGTGTGCGAAGGACAGCAATTCGACATGGATTTCGAAAGCCGGAATAATGTCACGGTGGAAGAATACCTCGAAATGATCAGGCTGAAAACGGCGGTGCTGATCGCAAGCAGCCTGAAGATTGGTGCCTTGCTTGCGAATGCAAACAAGGCAGATGCCGACCTGTTGTACGAATACGGCATTAACGTCGGACTGGCCTTTCAATTGCAGGATGACTGGCTCGATACATTTGGCGATCAGGATGTATTTGGGAAAAAAATAGGGGGGGATATCTGCGCCAACAAAAAAACCTATTTGTTACTTAAAGCTACCGAGGCCTGCGATCCGGTAATGCTTCAACAACTAAATCACTGGTTATTGAAACCAGATTTTGACAGGGAACAGAAAATTGCCGCCATTACTGCTATCTATGATAAAACGGGGGTAAGTGAGGCAACCCGGAATCTTATGCAGCGATATCATGAAAAATCACTTATCGCACTCGAAAAAGTGGGCATTCCTGCCGATCAGAAAAATACACTCAAGGCATTTGCCGGTGATGTGATGGAGCGGATCAGGTAGCAGAATTAAGAATTAGAATTGAGCCAATTTGATTTTTCCCAGACAAATTTTAATGTTCAGGAAATCTACACGTCGTCATGTTTATTTGGCAGGTGTGGTCAAAATGAACTACCTTTATACCCGCTTAAAATAAGGTTTCAAATCACTGATATTTAAAGATAAATGAAAGTTATTGATATTATTAAACAATCGGGAAAAACAGTTTTTTCCTTCGAGTTACTACCTCCCCTGAAAGGTCAGAAGGCTGATAAATTATATCGTACAATTGATGAACTGATTGAGTTTAATCCTCAGTATATCAATATCACTACGCATCGTGATGAAGTCGAATTCCGCGAACTGCCAGGAGGATTGGTGGAGAGAAAAATTGTTCGGAAACGGCCCGGAACTGTGGCTATTGCTGCGGCTATTCAAAATGCATACCATATACCGGTTGTTCCGCATATCCTTTGTGGCGGATTTTCCAAAGAGGAGACCGAAAATGTGCTTCTCGACCTTAATTTCCTGGGAATCAGCAATGTGCTTGCTCTTCGGGGCGATGGCCTCAAATCCGAAAGTACCTTCACCCCTGATGAACGGGGAGGTCACTCGCACGCCAAAGAACTGGTAGAACAAATCGTCAACCTTAAACAGGGGAAATACCTTGATCCGGAAATCAAAAACACCGCAGAGCTCGACTTTTGTATCGGTGTTGCCGGTTACCCGGAAAAGCATTTTGAAGCACCAAATATCGATATTGATCTGTTGAACCTGAAAGAAAAAGTCGATGCAGGTGCTGATTATATTGTGACACAGATGTTTTTCGACAACCAAAAATACTATGACTTTGTTGACCGTTGCAGGGCCATTGGAATCACCGTGCCGATTATACCGGGGATCAAACCTTTGGCATTGATGAACCAGATCACAATTTTGCCGAAACTCTTCAGCATCGATATTCCCGAGGCATTTGCCAGCGAGGTGAGAAAATGCAGGACAAATGATGAAGCAAGAGCCGTTGGTACTGAATGGGCGATCATGCAATCACGCGATCTGATTGCACATAAAGTCCCTTGTCTTCATATCTATACCTATGGAATCTCTGATAATACAAGACAAATTGCCAAAGCGGTGATGTAAGAAATTATTACTAAAAAAAACAGGTAATCATGGAATTAAGAATAGGTGACAAAGTGAGGTTTCTCAACGAAGTTGGTGGTGGCCGCATCACTTCGGTGATCAATAAAGAAATGGTCAACGTTGAGACTGACGATGGGTTTGAAGTCCCAACACGAATTAACAACCTGATTGTCATAAGCTCACCTGATGTTTATGAAAAAAGCGGGAAGACACGAAATTCCATTACCCCTCCCAGGCCGGCTGCTGCGGCGGAGAAAAAACCGGTCAAACCTGCCGAGCCATGGTTCTCAGATAAAAATCAGAATCCAGCCAAGGAGGAGCCACAGTTTCTTTTTGCACTGGTTCCCGAAGTCCCGGCCAACCCTCCAACAGGAAATATTTCAATGTATCTTGTCAATAACTGTAACGACACATTGCTTTATCGGTTTGCACAAAAGAACAAGTATAATTATGAAACAGTGTCGGCGGGATCTTTGAGCCCTAATTCAAAAATTTATCTTGGCCTGATTAAACCTGAGATGATCGCTGAACTACCCGTATATTGTTTTCAACTGCTAAACTTCAGGAAGCGGAACAAACAATTGGAACCGTTTTTGCAAAAGGAGATTACACTATCAGCTGTTAAATTTTATAAACAGAACACCTTTATCGCAACCAAGCTTTTCAAAGTACCTGCAATGGTGATCCAGATCAATGAAAACCTGCTTAAAGCGGAACTTGAAAAGCTCACTGAACATGATTTCCAGAGCGCTGTGGCACAAAAAGAACCAAAAAAGAAGGAGCAGGCTGTCTCACTTCCCAATACTGAAATGGTTGAAATCGATCTCCATATTCATGAATTGCTTGACAATTTCAGTAACATGACAAATACGGAGATGGTGACGGTTCAAATGGCCAAATTTCATGAAGAGATGGCCAAAGCGATTAAATCAGATGTTAAAAAGATTGTGTTTATTCACGGGGTTGGTAACGGCACACTCAAAACTGAACTGCGCCGCGAACTGCAACGAAAATATGCCAAATATAATTTCCAGGATGCTTCATTTCGTGAATATGGATATGGCGCCACGATGGTTATAATAAGGAAATAGAAGCTGGCTACTGGCAGCTGGCTACTGGCCGTTTGCATACGGAAGACCGAAGAGCGGGAGAGTGTGGGAGCGGGAGAGTGTGAGAGTGTGAGAAAATGGGAAGGTGAGATGATCCAAAATCAGGAGAATTTGTCTCGTCCTGAAATTTGTTTACAGATTTTGTATTAATACTACATTTACTTTTTTCAGCATTTGCTATGCGGCGCATTGGAAATGCCATCTTTTAATATTCTTCCGATTGCGCCTTTGGTTTTAGATATTCCCATTATCTACAAAGATGACGCACCTCTGGTGCTTTTGTCTATTTGACTAGTCTGTCCCCTTGACTCAATGACCCAATGACTCAATGACCCAATGACATAATGACAATCTGATTCTTTATCTTAAATCTTTTCGCCCCATCTCCCTTTCTCCATCTCTCCATCACTCCGTCCCACCTTCCCATCTTCACACCTTCTCATTTTCTTATCTTCTATTCTCCTTTTCGCCTTCACCCTCCGGCTTTTTTAGCCTTGAATCCCTCGGCCAATAAAATCTCCATGATCCGGTCACGAAAATCACCCTGTATCAGGATTTCGCCTTCCTTTACAGTTCCGCCAACCCCGCATTTCGATTTTAATTTTTTTCCAAGCTCTTTAAGATCATCTTCCGACCCGATAAATCCGGTAATTAAAGTTACTTTTTTTCCTGCGCGCTGCTTTTTATCGAGTAAAACCTTCAAATTTTGCTGTGCCGGCTTAAGTGTTTCCAGATTCTGATCCTCAGAATTATACTTGTATTCAAAGCTGTCGGCAGTTGAATAAACAATCCCCTCGCGGGATTTTCGGTTTTGCGGATTCGACATATAAAACTATTTATATATTTAATATTCAATTGAATGCATTTATATTTAATCAAAAATCAGATACGAAAACCTGTTGGTGCACGTCATTTTGGAACTTAAAAATAATCATTTTTATTGAATCTTTAGAGTAATAATGTAAGCGATTTATTGCTAATAAAAATAATCAAACTAAATTAACATCGAATTTCATTTCCAATTCATTAATTTTTGCAATTTTGCGCCACAGAAAAACAGGTAAAAGGGTAGAAGAAGATGAGTACTGTCATTAACTTAAAAATCGACGGGAATTCTTTTGAATCCAACCTGTTAATTAATGATTTTCAATATAATAATTTGCTTATTCATGAATAAGATCATTGCGAAAGAATATTTTTCAGATAAAGTGGTTAAGCTGGTTGTCGAAAACCCATTGATCGCCAAATCGAGAAAACCGGGTAACTTCGTCATGTTGCGCATTGGCGAGGAAGGCGAACGATTTCCCCTGACCATTGCAGGAGCTGATCCTGTACAGGGAACAATCACACTTGTCGTCCAGATTATGGGTGTAAGCTCATCAAAACTGGTAGCCCTTGAGGTCGGTGAATCTATCACCGATCTTGTTGGTCCTCTTGGCAAACCAACGCACATCGTGAAAATCGGAACAGTACTTGCCTGTGGTGGAGGGGTAGGAGTGGCACCACTTCTTCCTATTGTTGAGGCATTTAAAAAAGCAGGTAACCGTGTCTTAACGGTGATTGCTGCCCGAAATAAGGATTTGATTATCCTGGAGGATGAGATTCGCAAGTGGTCTGATGAAGTAATTGTAATGACCGACGACGGATCGTATGGACGACAAGGGTTGATCACTGCCGGAATGGAAGAGATTATTCAACGAGAAAAAGTGGACGAGTGTATTGTTATCGGCCCCGCTGTCATGATGAAATTCGCATCAATACTTACCAAAAAATACAATATTCCTACCCAAGCCAGTTTAAACTCAATTATGGTTGATGGAACCGGAATGTGCGGTGCCTGTCGTGTAACAGTCGACGGAAAAACCAGGTTTACCTGTGTTGACGGTCCTGAATTTGATGCCCATCTGGTCGATTTTGATGAAATGCTTATGAGACTGGGTGGCTATACCCAGGAAGAGAAAAAGGCAACCGAAATTTATTCACAAAAGCTTTAATTTTAAGGGAAATGTCATTAAACCCCGAATACCTCAAGGAGGAAAGGAACCAGGAGTGGAGGGCAGAATTGCGCTCCAAAACGAAGAACAAGGATCGGACACTGATCCCAAGGGTAAAAATGCCCGAGTTGGCACCTGAAATCAGGGTCAAACACCAGGATCGTGAAGTAAACATGGGACTTGCGCCTGAGCAGGCACAAACCGAAGCTACCCGGTGCATGGATTGTGCAAATCCTACCTGCATCGAAGGATGTCCCGTGAGTATTAATATCCCCAAATTTATCAAATATATCGAAAAAGGTGAAGTTCTCAATGCAGCTGCCACACTGAAAGAGACCAATGCACTGCCCGCTGTTTGCGGTCGTGTATGTCCCCAGGAGAAGCAGTGTGAGGCGAGATGCTTTTACGTCGATAAGCTGGGTAAAGATGCCGTTGCGATTGGACATCTTGAACGATTTGCGGCTGATTTTGAACGTAATTCAGGCGTTGCCAATATTCCGGAAACTGCTAAACCCAACGGTATCAAAGTTGCAACTGTGGGCTCAGGTCCCTCTTCGCTATCTTTTGCCGGCGACATGGTAAAATATGGTTATGATGTCACCGTTTTTGAAGCTTTACACGAAATTGGCGGTGTTTTAAAATATGGAATACCCGAATTCCGGCTTCCCAATTCTGTAGTTGATTTTGAACTGGAAAACCTCCGGAAAATGGGGGTGAAGTTCCAAACTAATTTCATTGTTGGACGAACTGCATCATTTGATGATCTGAAAGAAGAAGGTTACAAGGGATTTTTCATCGGTAGCGGAGCAGGACTTCCCCGCTTTATGGAAATACCGGGTGAAAATTATAATGGAATCCTCTCTTCAAACGAATACCTGACCCGCGTCAACCTCATGGGTGCTTCGACCAGTAATACCGATACACCTGTTCTGAAAGGAAAAAATGTGGCCGTAATCGGTGGTGGAAATACAGCTATGGATTCGGTCAGAACCGCATTACGTCTTGGCGCTGAGCGTGCTATAATTATTTATCGCCGCTCTGAGGCCGAAATGCCTGCCCGTATTGAAGAGGTAAAGCATGCCAAAGAAGAGGGTGTCGAATTTATGACACTATGCAATCCACTGGAGTATTTTGCAGACGAAAAAGGCCGTGTAAACAGGATGAGACTAAACAGAATGGGTCTCGGTGAACCTGATGCATCGGGACGCCGCAGGCCAATGCCAATCGAAGGATCTGAGTTTGAACTCGATGTCAATCTGGTGGTTGTGGCTGTTGGTGTTTCACCCAATCCGCTGGTCCCTTCCTGCCTTCCCGATCTGAAAGTTACCAAATGGGGAACAATTGTTGTCGACGAGGATAAAATGCAATCGTCTATGCCTGATATGTTTGCCGGAGGTGATATCGTTCGGGGCGGAGCAACGGTTATTCTCGCCATGGGCGATGGCAGAAAAGCTGCCGAAAATATGCATCAGTTTTTACAAAACAAATCGAATATTTAACTCAATAAACTTAAAGATGACTAATCTTAATGTCAAATATCTGGGACTTGATCTTAAGAACCCGATTATAGCCGGAAGCTCGGGCCTTACAAATTCGATTGAAAACCTGAAGGCAATTGAAGCAGCCGGCGCCGGAGCGGTTGTTCTAAAATCGATTTTCGAGGAGGAGATTTATCTTGAGTTTGCTCATGAATTCAGTAAACTCGGACCCATGGACAATAACCTGGAGTTTCTTGATTACTATGATTACCAAATCAAGAAAGATAACCTGAAACGTTACCTCACATTGATCAAGGAGGCTAAAAAAGAGTTGTCAATACCGGTTATTGCCAGCATTAATTGTGTTTCATCGCAGGAATGGGGCTTTTTTGCAAAAAAAGTCGAAGACGCCGGTGCTGATGCGATTGAGCTGAATATGTTTATATTGCCGTCAAATCTCTCACAGACGAGCCAGGATAACGAGCGTATGTATTTTGATATTGTCTCGCGTATTGCTTCGAAAGTAAATATTCCGCTGTCATTAAAAATCAGCTCCTATTTCTCAAGCCTGGGTAGTATTATCAGGGATCTTTCGTTTTCAGAAGTCAAAGGATTGGTATTGTTTAATAAGTATTATAGTCCGGATGTTGATATCGAGCACCAGAAAATTATCAGTTCCGATGTGCTGAGCCACGACAGCGATTATAAACTTTCACTCCGGTGGATTGGGATGATGGCTAATCGTGTGAATAGCGACCTCTCAGCCTCTACAGGTGTCCACGACTGGCAAACAGTTGTTAAAATGTTGCTTGTAGGTGCGACAACGGTTCAGGTCGTATCTGCCCTTTACCGCGATGGTTTCCCTGTTATAACGGATATGATTCAGAATCTGGAGAGATGGATGGATTCGAATAATTATACTTCAATAGCTGACTTCAGGGGAAAACTGAGTTTGGACAACTCAACCAATCTTGCTGAATTCGAAAGGGTGCAGTTTATGCGCAATTTCGGAGAGTATAAGTAAATTATGAATTATGAATTATGAATTGCGAATGACGATTCATTTCAGTTAATATAATTCGTTTCTTTTTTGCAA
>Ga0208789_1001596_pt1 | contig 12118 bp, 14 predicted proteins | sample Methanotroph_Enr_FD_187368 | JGI IMG/M metagenome (GOLD analysis project Ga0208789, IMG submission 187368) | Enriched soil microbial communities from Old Woman Creek wetland in Ohio, USA - Methanotroph_Enrichment_5 (SPAdes) (version 2) | ecosystem: Environmental > Terrestrial > Soil > Wetlands...
ACTTGCGACCCCAATCACTAGCAGGAAGAATGCGGAGAGAGCATCCATACGTAGGTGAAAAGGCAATTGCGGCAGTCCCAAAGAAAGTTGCTTGCTCTCAACCGTTCCGCTGCCGAGCAAGCGAATGGAGGCGAAAGCAAGGACTAGACCGCCAACTGCCCCCAACGGAAAAAACACTCGAGCAACCAAGGCAAATTTGTGAAGCGCGACGATTCCCAGCAGTCCCAAGGCAATCCAGGCACCTATTACCCACAGCACCAGATCAATTGCCGGCATGTTCAGCACCTAACGATTCCTCACCACGATGCGTACGTTTAGTCTGTTACAGCATCACGATAGTGATGGCGTAACCGCATTATACGTCGCTTACTTCTCAATCGAGGAAAAAGTCGGTCAAGAAGTCCTTCGTGCCAGGTACCACCGAGTAGATGTCCAGATCCGTGACTCCCTCGGATGCCAAGACTTCATCATCAATAAAGAAATTCCCGGTGCATTGCCTCGAAGATCGATTGAGAATCGCGTGAGCGGCATCGGCAAGGATCTCCGGCTTTCTGCACGCGCGAAGATCGACCCCTGGAATCATTGCCAAGGCTGCGGTATCGATTGCGGTACGGGGCCAGAGGGCATTTACCGCAATCCCATCTCGTCGAAACTCCTCTGCCATGCCCAATACGCACATACTCATGCCGTATTTCGCCATTGTGTAAGCCAAGTTGTTCTTGAACCACTTCGGATTCATGGAAAGAGGGGGAGACAAATTCATGATGTGAGGATTTCGACCCTCCTCTGCAGATTTACGAAGATGCGGTATCGCGGCTTGCGATGTCAAGAATGTTCCTCGAACGTTGACATCAAACATCAAGTCGAAGCGCTTTGCTGGTGTCTGTTCCGTACGCGTGAGATTGATCGCACTTGCGTTATTGACAAGAATGTCGATTCCACCGAATTCGCTGACGGTCTCGGCAATTGCATGAACAATTTGCTCTTCATCTCGGATGTCGCATTGAATCGGAAACGCATTTCCCCCCGCGCCGCGAATTTCATCGGCAGCGGAAAATATGGTTCCCGGCAGTTTCGGATTCACTTCAGCAGTCTTCGCAGCTATAGCCACTGATGCTCCATCACGTGCGGCACGTAATGCGATCGCAAGCCCAATACCTCTAGAACCACCCGTGATGAAGATTCTCTTCCCCTCAAGGCTCATTTCTTCTCCCTCTTCGTGGCAAAGTTCATCAGAGCCTCTTGGGCTTCATGGGATTGAAGTGCCAAAGTGAAAAGTTCAGCCTCGGCGTTCATGACGGCTTTCACGGCGTCATAGGATCTGCTCTTCAAAAGTGCCTTGGTATGAAGGACCGCGGTCGGTGGCTGTTTGGAAATCTTCTGAGCAATCGATTGAGCGCGTTGATAAGCATCCTCCGCCAGCTCGGTGACCAGGCCCATGTCGACTGCCTCTTTGGCACCGAAACTCTCACCCGTTAGGAATATGTGCGAAGCGCGTTGGTAGCCAACCAACTGCGGGAAAAGGTAACTTGAACCGGCTTCGGGCACTAACCCGAGGGTGACAAAAGGCATGGAAAAAATTGCTGTCGGGTCGGCAACTACTACATCGCAATGCAGCAGCATCGTGGTTCCTATGCCAATCGCCTGTCCGTGCACCGCGGCGACAATCGGTTTCGGGAAGTCGCGGATCTCGGTTAGAAAATCAAAACCTTCAGAATCGGCCACTTTGCCCGACGACTGGATGAAATCGTTGATGTCGTTACCCGCCGTGAAATTGGCTCCCTCTGCGCGGATAAGGACGCAACGTATCCCAAAGTCCCCCACCGCACGCTTGAGGTGTTCAGCAAGGCTTGAATACATGCCCCGGGTGAGCGCGTTCATCTTTGCGGGGCGGTTCAGAGTGAGAGTCAAAACACTACCCTCGCTTGTTGCCAGGATTTCATTCATTTGGCAATCTTAAGGGTGGCAGTGGACAAAGTGCGTAAGGTAGGAGAATCTCTATAGAGTCCTCGGAGGGGTGCAGCGATGACCGCAGATATCACCATTTTGGCAAGAGAATTAACGCCATTTGAACGCCTGGTTATGGACCTCCTCTGTGAAGGCAAATCGAACGCAGCCATAGCCCACGAAACCTCACACACCGAGAAGGTCGTCGAAAATACCGTCAGTCGAACAGCAAAGACTTTCGGCATCAAGGCAGACGGTGACACCAACTTGCGCGTCCTTCTAGCGTTGGCTTATCGCACCCATTACGGAGACAAGGCTTTTGATCGTCTCGGCGTTGCATGCCAACACTTGGAAGTCACAACTGATGGAAAGACTATTTGCACGCGTCATATTTAGAATGTTGTGTACTGGTTTTTTAGGTTTCGAGTCGTAGCATTTGGAAATTACATTTTTAACAATCCATTGTGATCCAGTTAACTTCAGGTGATACACGTAACTCGTTAACATTTATCACACTTTTCCAAGGGCTATCTCTCGCTAATTGCTTTCAATCTCATCCATATACGTGTGTAATAAGACTGTTCCTAACACAAGGACATAAAAGGAGAGAAAATCATGAAACGTCGCACATTCGATAAGATGGTCACCATAGTCGGTGTCGGTCTTAGCGTTTTTCTGTTCGTAGCAGCCGCCTTGATGAACTGGGGCTACTCATTCACCAACAACACCGTAAAGACGCAACTTTCAGCACAGCAAATCACAATGCCCGGCTCAACCGGAAATGCTAAAGAGGATGCAACAACAACCGCATTCTTCAAAGACAACGGTGGCAAGTTGATGACCAACGGAAAGCAAGCGCAGATGTACGCAGACCACTTCATCGCATTCCATCTGTCGAGTATGCCGACCTACGCAGCTGCCTCGACCGCAAACCGTTCAGCAACGGCAGCTCTTGCCGCTGATCCAACGAATGCTGATTTGCAGGCAAAGGCTGATTCAGCCGCCAATACTGTCGAGACAGTATTTAAGGGTGAGAGTTTGCGCGGCATGTTGCTCAACGCATTCGCTTTCTGGCAGATCGGTCAGATCGCAAAGATCGGCGCTTTGGCTTCGCTAGTCGGAGGAATTCTTCTATTGATTCTTTCAATAGCTGGATGGGTACACCTTCGTCGCACTCCAGAAGACGCGACGATCTAGCCCTCTACTCTCCGTGAGGGTGAAGAAAACACCCCCCGATTTATCGGGGGGTGTTTTTCATGGCTTAATACCTTGAAAGAGCAGTTAGTTGAATTTAACGCTCAACTTTCCCGGCAATAAACTCTTCCGTTCGCACCTGGGCTTGATCATCTGTGTATTGAACCGGCGGTGTCTTCATAAAATAACTGGCAGGTGATAGCAACGGACCGCCGATACCGCGGTCAAGGCCCAACTTGGCGCATCGAAGAGCATCAATTATGACCCCAGCTGAGTTAGGTGAATCCCACACTTCCAATTTGTATTCGAGATTCAGCGGTACATCGCCAAAAGCGCGACCTTCAAGACGCACATAGGCCCACTTGCGATCATCAAGCCACGGAATGTAATCCGAAGGCCCGATATGGACATTGCGAGCGCCTAGGTCATGCTCCAACTGAGAGGTCACCGAGTTTGTCTTTGAAATCTTCTTCGATTCAAGTCGATCACGCTCGAGCATGTTCTTGAAATCCATGTTTCCACCAACGTTAAGTTGGTAGGTGCGGTCCAAGTGCACTCCGCGATCCTGGAATAGTTTGGCCATGATTCGGTGCGTGATGGTGGCGCCGACCTGGCTCTTGATGTCATCCCCGATGATCGGGAGGCCAGCTTTGGTGAATTTGTCGGCCCACACTGGATCTGATGCGATAAAGACGGGAAGGGCGTTTACGAAAGCACATCCGGCATCGATCGCGCACTGTGCGTAGAACTTTGCAGCTTCCTCTGACCCAACTGGCAAATAGCAGATCAGAACGTCAACGGCATTGTCCTTGAGAGTCTTTACGATATCCACCGGTGCTGCATCGGATTCAGTGATGGTCTCTCGGTAGTAGCGACCGAGTCCGTCAAGTGTGACGCCGCGTTGCACAACGACACCAGTCTTTGGAACATCGGCGAACTTGATGGTGTTGTTCTCGCTGGCCCACATGGCGTCCGCAAGATCAAGTCCGACCTTTTTCTGGTCAACATCAAAGGCCGCAACAAACTTCACATTGCTGATGTGGTATCCACCAACGACGGCATGCATGAGGCCTGGAATCTCCTGGTCCACGGGTGCGTCTTTGTAGTAGAGGACTCCCTGAATGAGCGAGTTGGCGCAGTTGCCTACGCCGATAATTGCAACACGGATGTCGCCTTTGCCAGTTGTGATGGTCACGCTATTTCCTTTCGGTCTTAATCATGTCTTCCAACCAGGCGATCTCTCGCTCGGCGGATTCCAAAGAATGACGTCGCCACTCTTCAAGGTACTTATCAATGCCAACGGGTGACTTTTCCAATTCACCACGAAGAATTTCTGCGCGCTCTTTGAGTCGGCGATGACGGCCCTCGAGGATGCGAACTCGGTTGGTCCGAGAGGTCGGGCCGAAGAAGGCGAAACGGATCTCAAAGCCCTCGTCCTCCCACGTGTCGGGGCTGACGGTCTCAGTCAATGTGGCAAAGCGGGCTTTGCCCAACGTAGAAAGCCGATACACAATCCGGGAGCGGCGAGAAAGGCCGCCGTCTTCGGCAAATGACTCTTCAATGAGTCCGGCATCGAGCATTCGCCGCAACTGCGGATACAGGACAGAAAAAGAAAGCGCTCGAAATGGGCCATAAATGGCGCTCATACGCTTGCGGAGCTCGTAGCCATGCAGATCGTCCTTGGAGAGAAGCCCGAGAAGGGCAAACTCCAATGATTCAGACCGAGAGCGCATGGATCCTTCCAACTATCGAATGGATATATCTATTCGATATATCGAATGCTTAGTTAAGCGGATATATCCGATGTTGGCAAATCTGCCATCTCGGCGTGGCGCGGATGCCCTAAAGGCCGATTTGAGCGTGGAGCGCCCTACCCTTGAAGCGCCTTCCCCGCAGGCTTTAAGAGTCGACGAGGCTCATTACTACTGAGGAAGGAACCAATTAATGTCCTTATTATCTTGGAAACTCCACGGCACCGGAAAAACCATCTCTCCTGGTGAGGTCGTCTCCACGGATGAGCGGTTGAGCTGGCCCCGCACCATAGGTTTTGGGCTTCAGCACATCGCGGCAATGTTCGGAGCCACCTTCCTTGTCCCGCTCATCACGGGCCTTCCACCGACAACAACGCTGTTCTTTTCCGGGGTCGGCACAATGCTCTTCCTTGTCATCACAAAGAATCGAGTTCCCAGTTATTTGGGATCCTCCTTCGCATTCCTGGCTCCGATCGCCGCCGCAGTGTCTAAAGGCGGCATGTCCCAGGCACTCGGAGGCGTAGTTGTCACCGGAATTGTTCTGGCGCTCATCGGTCTGATCGTCCGTGCCGCTGGAATCGGGTGGATCAACTACCTGCTTCCTCCCGTGGTAACAGGAACGATAGTCATGGTCATCGGCTTGAACCTATCGGGAGCGGCCAAAAATAACTTCTCCAAGGGACCCCTCGATGCCATAGTCACACTCGGCGCAGTGGCGATCATCGCGGCCTTTTCTCGCGGTTTCCTTGGACGCATAAGCATCTTCGCCGGTCTCGTCATTGGCTATGTATTTGCCATGGTCCGCGGCGATGTAGACACAAAGGGAATTTCTGCGGCTAAATGGCTCGCCGCTCCTCACTTCACCAGCCCTTCCTTCAAAATCAGTGCAATCGTCCTTTTCCTTCCAGTGGTACTTGTTCTCATTGCTGAAAACGTCGGTCACGTAAAGGCCGTGGCGGCGATGACTGGCAAGAACCTGGATGACCAAATGGGAATGGCACTATTCGCAGACGGAGTTGCAACAACTCTCGCAGGCGTCGGCGGTGGATCAGGAACAACGACGTATGCAGAAAACATCGGGGTTATGGCGGCAACTCGCGTCTACTCCACAGCGGCATACTGGATTGCCGGACTTGGCGCGATTGTTCTTTCTCTATCCCCCAAATTCGGAGCGGTTTTGATGGCAACGCCCGTTGGAGCACTAGGGGGTGTTGAGACGGCGCTCTTTGGCATGATCGGAGTTCTCGGTGCGCGAATTTGGATCGAGGGCAAAGTCAACTTCGCCGATTCAACCAACCTCATTATCGCGGCCTCGTCTTTGGTTATCGGCATTGCGGATATGTCATGGACTCGTGGCCAGTACACCTTCACCGGGATCGTCAATGCGACGTTGGTAGCGGTGATCGGGTACCAAGTGCTGCACATGATCGCAAACGCACGAGGCAACACCGCAAGCTAGTACCTCCCGTTCTAACTTACGCAAAAGGGAGTATCAACATCGGCGAGCTGAAAATCGAACGCCCGCCTAATATTGATACTCCCTTTTACTTTTGAAGTGAAGTGATGGACAAGGTTAGGCGAACGTAATCTTTTCAGTTCGCCGGCCTTGGCCCATCGCGGAACGAACCAAAAGATATAGGTTGTCCTGGTGATTATTCCTACGCGATTGTGGCAGTACGCGATTGCGTCAATCATCATCATTATTGCCCCGGGGCCGAGCGTTCTTTTCATAATTGCACGGGCAATTGCCTGGGGTCGCAAGACCGCCGTTTTTTCGGTAATAGGAAATGTTAGTGGCGCTTTTTTGCTATCAGTACTGGTCGCACTCGGGCTTGGACCTATTCTTCAGCGTTCCAACCTTGCGTACTCCGCGGTGCAATGGGGCGGCGGCGCATATCTCATCTACCTGGGCATCGATGCACTTCGACACCGTCGGATCCATGCGGCAGACATGACGGTAAAGGGCGGAATTGCACCCGGCGCCTTTCGATCAATGAGAGATGGTTTCTGGGTCGGGGTACTTAACCCGAAGACACTTGTCTTTTTTGCCGCGGTGCTTCCTCAGTTCATCGACCGCGATCGAGGACACGTCACATTCCAGCTACTCCTCTTAGGCACCATCTTCGCGATCATGGCGATGATCTCAGATGGAAGTTGGGGACTTCTTGCCGGCACGGCACGCGAATGGCTCGCCAGCGATCCCAACCGCCTACTCAAACTCAGAACCACCGGGGGTGTAGTGATGATTGCCCTTGGCATCCTCGTCATCGCCTCCGCTATCGAACATGCCTTCACCTAGACCAAGGACCAAATGAAACCATCAATCGAAAATCACATCGTAAAAGTTCTCACATCGGCACAAGTCCTTAACGGAGTCGGCACTGCCGGCACTGTCGCGGCTGGTTCACTTCTCGTTTCCTCGATTTCGAAGTCCGAATCATTGGCTGGCCTTGCACAGACGAGCGCAGTACTGGGGGCTGCTGCAATGGCACTGCCATTGTCGCGGCTGACTATTCGCGGTGGCCGAAGGCTCGCCTTGTCCGTCGGATATTCGGTAGGAGTTGTAGGGGCAATCCTTGCAATCATCGGTGGCTCTGCACGGATGTTGAGCCTGATGCTACTGGGCACATTTCTTGTTGGTGCCGCATCGGCATCCGGATATCAAGCGCGTTTTGCAGCAGTGGATCTGGCAACAAATGAAACACGATCTCGACATCTTTCAATGGTGGTGTGGGGCTCGACGGTCGGCGCAGTAGCCGGACCCAACCTCATGGAGCCCGCAGGGAATCTGGCCAATTGGATCGGACTTCCTCGACTTGTAGGACCCTATTTCATTGCCGCGCTGTCACTCACGCTTGCAACCGTAGTAATCACCCTGTTCCTCAAACCAGATCCATTCCTGACCGCCATGAGTTACCTGCCAGAGAGTTCGCAGCGTGAGAGCAAAAGGTCGACGCGTTCGACCCTGAAGATAATCGCGAAGAACCCTTCGGCACTTTTTGCAATCGCTTCAATCGCAATCGGCCACATCGTGATGGTTTCGGTCATGGTAATGACGCCTGTTCATATGGCACACGTTGACGTCACGCTTACGGTGATCGGCCTTGTCATTAGCGTTCATGTTGCAGGCATGTATGCCTTATCGCCGATTGTTGGCTTCCTAAGCGATTCTCTCGGCCGCAAGCGAGTGATCCAAATCGGCACCCTCATCCTTCTTCTCTCATGCTTGATTTCCGGACGCTCTCCTGGAACCAGTGCCATTCCTCTAGGTGTCGGTTTATTCCTTCTCGGACTTGGTTGGTCGTGTACGTTGATCGCCGGATCGGCATTGTTATCTGAATCGGTCAGCGAAGCAATGCTCCCTTCTACGCAAGGGGCATCAGATCTGATTATGAATCTCGTGGGTGCCATAGGAGGCGCCTTGGCAGGAGTGATCATCGCGATCTTGAGCTATGGGTGGCTCTGTGCAATCGCGGCCATCCCTGTGATCTTCCTTGCCGTGTGGTCACTGCGACTCAAGGTGAGCACAATGGGATCATGAGAAAACCTGCCACCCCAGCACGCGAGAACATCTCCCCCTCTGACCTGACTTTCGGCCTTTCCACCTGCAAGAGATGCCTATGGATCAAGTATTGGCACAAAGTGATGATGCCCGGTGCTTTCCCATTGGTCGGCACTTTCTCGTCCCTTCAAGAGAAAGCCTTTCGCGGCGTGGCAACCCAAGATATTGATCCATCACTTCGTCCGGGACGCGTGACCAAACTTGCCGAATGGGTGAAGAGCAAGCCCCTAGTAGTCAACGGGGAGGAATCTCGGTGGCGAATACTCGGCAAATATGACCTCGTAGCCGAAAACGAGGACGGCACAGTCGCCCTCATCGATTGCAAGGTCTCTGACAGTGCGCGCGATTCCGGCGAGTTCTATTCACCCCAACTCGAGGCATATGCATTTGCGATGGAGAATCCGGCAACCGGTAAGCCCCTCGAAGTGGCGACAATGGGTCTTCTGGTATGGAATCCAAACAAGGTCATCGGAACAAATTCGAAGGAATACGCATTCGGAGTTAGTCAGACCTACGTGCCCGTTCCGCGGGACCATGAGAAATTTCAGAACGTCATAGGTGACTTCATTACAGTGCTAGAGGGGCCGCTTCCTTTGCCAGGACCCACCTGCACGACATGCAATTACTTAGTCGAACGTCTCGCCCTTGAGAAGTAACGTGACCTATTCAGCTTCGTCCATCTCGGCTTTCCGCCTGGTTGCAAATATGTCCACATATTCTTGGCCGGATAGCGCCTGAATTTTTCGCATCAGGTCATCCGTAAGGTCACGCAGTTCTTGCAAATTGGTCGAGTCACCCTTGAGATAGATGGGCTCGCCAAATACCATCTTGACCCTCATGATTTTCGGGATCACCTTGCCAGTAGGCTGAATCTTGTCCGTATCAAACATGGCAACAGGGATGATTGGCGCTCCCGATTCAAGTGCCAATCGAACCAGGCCAGTACGCCCCTTGTAGAGACGCCCGTCCGGAGATCGAGTCCCCTCTGGATAAATGCCAAGACAGTTGCCATCGGATAAGACCTTAAGACCAGTGATCAGAGCGGCCTCGCTGCGCCGTCCTCCCGATCGATCCACTGGTACCTGACCGAGGGCAAGGAAAGTAAGTTTCTTCAATAGGCCTTTAGGTCCTGGCGCCGTGAAGTACTCACTCTTTGCCAAGAAGGTGACCTTCCTTGGCACGACCAATGGCATGAAGATTGAATCGCTAAAGGAGAGATGGTTCGAAGCCAAAATCACAGGACCTGTGACGGGCACGTTTCGAAGTCCGATGACCTTGGGTCTAAAAAGCACCATCAAGAAGGGGGTCAGGAAGGCGCGAAGGAGGCCATAAGGCAGATTCACCGTGACGCTCCCCAATCTAGTAATCGTCCACACGCCCTGAATACCCTCCAGGGCCCGCTTTCCCAGAGGACCAATTTAGTGGGTATTGGCCCTCTGTGACACTATGGGAATGTGACGGAGAACCCAAACTCGCAGGGTTTGGAGTTAATTGCTGGCGAAGTTGGAGTTCTCATCCTCCACGAAGCGGCAACTTCGACCAATTTGGCCTTTACGTGGGCTCACACTCTCCACGATGCCGGAATGACCGTCGCACTGCCGGTGCTGGCAAAGAACCCCGTCACGTGGCAGGAGATTAATTCTGACAACCTTCAAGACTGGTTGACCATCTCGGAACAATCTCTCGCGTTCCTTAAGAATCGGTGCAGTGCCGTATTCCTCATCGGTATATCGATGGCGAGCACGATCGTTCTTCGACTCGCCGAACTCCTCGGAGAAGAAATTGACGGCGTCATACTAGTCGAACCTTCATTGCCGAAAAATCGATTTGCTCTCCGGAAAGTATGGAGAACCATCGACGAAGAACTGTATCTCGTAGAACAACCACTTATCATGCTCTACTCGAATCTTGAAAATAGCGAATATGCCGAAAACGCCTTAGCCATCTCAAATAGCGTTACTTCACCATTCGTGCGCGAGATCATTTTGGTGAACTCATTCGCAGACTTACCCATAATCCTCGATGAGGCATCTTCCTTTATTAACGAAGTTGCGAACGGATTCTGGCTTACGAATATCGCGTCAAATGACAACGATCTCATTGATGCTGAGTTTGAGTCCATCATTGCAGGTCTGTCTCTGGATGAGTCCCATCCAACTAGTTTTCTCGACGACCTTGACAGACCTGACCCCGAGGATCATTTTCAAGAACCCAATCCCACTCTTGAACCAATTCACGACCGCTCCAAACGCAATGCGCTTCTTGCAATGCTCATCGGGCCTATCTACGCAATCGGAGCCGCCGTTACTGGTTTCAATCCATTTGGCATTGAACCTTGGCCGGGTGTACTTCTCTTTGTCGGTGGCCTCGCCTCTTTTTTCTACCACCTTCGCGATGGTCACGACGATGATGATGGCGCAATCCTCTAGCCGCCTTTAGGCTCTCTTGTATGAACAAGCAATTTAGGTGGGGAATAATTGGCACCGGTGGAATCGCCAGGGCATTCGCAATCGATCTCCAGAGACTTCCAGACCACAAAGTGGCGGCCGTTGGCTCAAGATCCACGCACAAAGGCCGAGCATTTGCCTCAGAGTTTGCAGATTGCCTTGCATATGGGAGTTACCAAGAACTTGTTTCAGACCCAAACATCGACGGTATATATGTTGCTACGCCTCACCCAACCCATGTCTCTAACACAGTGCTTTCATTACGCGCGGGCAAACCTGTTCTGTGCGAAAAACCCTTCGCAGTGAATTCGCGTGAGGCCGTGCTCATGATCCAGACGGCTCGGGAAATGAATCTGGCAATGGTGGAGGCCATGTGGACCCGCTTCCTTCCGCACATCAAGAAGGTTCGCCAGATCTTGAACAGTGGTGTCATTGGCGAAATCATCAGCGTCGAAGCAGACCATGGACAACGGCTGGCGGCTCTTCAAATTCCACGTTTGATGCTCCCAGAATTTGCCGGTGGTGCCCTCCTCGATTTGGGGATATATCCAGTCTCCTTTGCTCACATGGTGCTGGGGGTGCCCGACAAAATCACGGCATCGGCAGCATTCACCCCCGAAGGCGTTGATAGCCAGACAAGCGTGATCTTTGACTACGACTCAGGCGCCCAGGCAATTCTCACAGCGAACATGATTGCGAAAAGTCCGTGTGAGGCGATCATTAACGGAACTCTTGGTCGAATTGAGATAGATCGAACTTTCTATGGTCCGACTTCCATGCGCGTGGTTTTAAATGATGAGTCAGTCACTGAGTATCCAAATGATTATGAAGGACACGGCCTTCGCGAACAGGCTATCGAGTTTGCCAACCTGGTTCGTCGAGGTGAGAAAGAGTCTTCGCTACTGACTCTAGATGAGACTCTTCAGATAATGCGATCCATGGACAAGATTCGGGAATTGATAAAGCTCACATTCCCGAACGAATGATTTACGCTCGGGCTAGATCCGCTGCTCCGACGAGTCCGGCCTCATTGCCCAATTCTGCGGCGATGATACGCGGAGATGGGTGCTTGCCGGCAAAAGGCATATTCCGCTCGACGGCCGCTCTCGTTGGCGCCAGCAAGATCTCACCTGCATCAATCACCCCTCCGCCAATGACGACGCATGCGGGATCTAGTACAACAGAGAGAGAAGCGATACCTGCGCCGAGCCATTGAG
>Ga0208789_1001597_pt1 | contig 12114 bp, 4 predicted proteins | sample Methanotroph_Enr_FD_187368 | JGI IMG/M metagenome (GOLD analysis project Ga0208789, IMG submission 187368) | Enriched soil microbial communities from Old Woman Creek wetland in Ohio, USA - Methanotroph_Enrichment_5 (SPAdes) (version 2) | ecosystem: Environmental > Terrestrial > Soil > Wetlands...
GCTTCGCCGTTCAAATGCATCGCGTACAAGAGTTCAATTGGCTTCGCCATTCAATAGTTCAATTGTTCATATGTTCACTAATCCCCTTTCTCCGTATCTCAGATAAATTTTTCTGAATCCACAAATATTCACTTTCATCTAACTAAAAATAAACAACTGTATATGAAGCTATTACAAAGACCATTTTTCAACCTTTCTAATAGTAATTTTTACTACGGTTAGTTCCAATTAGCACGATTTGTTGACCGTGTAAGTCTATTCACTATTCACTTTTCTCTATTCACTATAACTATGTCTTCCATTCCTTAGGAGCACATAGCATTTTGCAGGTAATATTACGATTTTCGCAAGTACAGTCGCCAAAGGCTTTGTCGATAATTTTAGCCTGTCGGAGAATATGTAGCTTAGACGATCCGGTTGCAGGGCTTCCAGTTTCAGGACGCGCTACCAGTAATAGTTTCACACCTTTAAAATGACGAAGTATAAACGACCATGCACCCATATTGGCAGGCTCTTCCTGTACCCAGGCAAATTTGGTTGCATTAGGATACCTTTTTATAATATCCAAAACCTGTTGCAGTGGGAACGGATACAGTTGTTCGATACGAACAAAAGCAATATTATTATGATTGCGTTTGCGACGTTCATCAATCAGGTCGTAATAAATCTTCCCATTACAGAAATTTATACGTGTAACCTCCGAAGGATTGGCAGTATCATCATCAATTACTTCCTGGAATGAACCTTGCGAAAGGGCCGCAACCGGAGAAATACATTCGGGATGTCTCAGCAGGCTCTTTGGTGTAAAAACTATTAACGGTTTGCGGAAATCACGGTGTACCTGTCGTCGAAGCAAGTGGAAAAAGTTGGCTGGAGTAGTGCAATTAGCAACTTGTATGTTATTATCGGCACATTGTTGCAGGAAGCGTTCCATGCGGCCGCTCGAATGTTCGGGGCCCTGGCCTTCGTAACCGTGAGGAAGTAACATTACCAGCGAATTCATTACGCGCCATTTCTCTTCGGCACTCACAATATATTGGTCAATAATAATCTGGGCTCCGTTCATAAAGTCACCAAACTGAGCTTCCCAAATGGTAAGCGAAAACGGTGAAGCGAGTGAATACCCGTATTCAAAACCCAAGACACCATATTCCGAAAGCGGTGAATTGTAAATCTGGAACGGAGCTTGCTTTTCGCTTATATTTTGCAGAGGGGTGTATTTCTCTTCCGAATCTTCCATAGTCAGCACCGCATGCCGATGCGAAAAAGTACCACGCTCCGAATCCTGCCCGCTCATGCGTACCGGAATCCCTTCTTCAAGTAATGAAGCATATGCAAGCAATTCGCCCATGGCCCAATCCACAGTTCCATTTTCAGTAAACATGGTTCTGCGTTCGTTCATCAGCCTGACAATTTTTTTGAAAAATGGTTTACCGTGAGGAACTTCTGTTATCTTTTGAGTGAGTTCCAGCAGCAGATCGAATTTTACGCTGGTGTCAACAGATTTAAGGAAATCTTCTTCTGTAGCAGGACGCAGTGTGTGCCATGCGTCTTCGAGGAAAGTTATTACCCTTGCTTTTTCATCTTCCTTTGATTCAAGTAATTCCTGCTCCAGTTCTGCCAGGAATGATTTTTCAATGTCAGAGGCTTCTTCAGCAGTGATAGAGCCTTGCTCAACGAGTTTGTTGATATAAATCACATGTGGATCATCATGTTTTTCGATGATCTTATATAAAATAGGTTGTGTAAAACGTGGTTCGTCGCCTTCGTTGTGGCCATATTTCCGGTAGCCAAGTAAATCAATAAAAACATCTTTGTGAAAATGCTGCTGAAATTCAATGGCAAGTTCCATGCAATAAACCACAGCTTCAACATCATCGGCATTTACATGAAAAACAGGACATTGAGTGGTTTTGGCAACATCTGTGCAATAGGTTGAACTCCTGGCATCAAGGTAATTGGTGGTAAATCCAATTTGATTGTTTACTACAAGGTGAATAGTACCACCGGTTGTATAGCCTTTGAGTTCCGACATCTGCAGGGTCTCATAAACCACACCCTGACCGGCTATTGATGCATCACCATGAATCAGGATCGGCACAATATGTTTGGAGTCGCCTTTGTATTCGGTATCAATTTTGCTGCGTGTAATACCTTCAACTACAGGGCCAACTGCTTCGAGGTGGGAAGGGTTAGGAGCCAGTGAAAGCTGGATAATTTTTCCATCTGAGGTCGTGCGTTCGGACGAATACCCGAGATGATACTTAACATCTCCCATCAGGTATTCATCTTCCATCTGCTTACCTTCAAATTCATTAAAAATATCCTGGTATGGTTTTCCTAAAGTATTTGCCAGCACATTGAGCCTGCCGCGATGTGGCATCCCAATAATAAATTCGCTGATACCAACTTTGGCTCCTTTGTTAATAATAGCATCGATAGCAGGAATAAGTGATTCGCAGCCTTCGAGTGAAAACCGTTTCTGCCCAATATATTTTTTATGTAAAAACTTTTCGAAAAGTACAGCGCGGCTGAGTTCTTTCAGAATATGCAGTTTCTTTTCACGGCTGAAAACAGGTGTGTTTTGTGTATGCTCCATCCGGGCCATAAGCCATTCGTGAATCTCAGGACGTCGGATATAGGCATATTCAACACCAACGCTTTGACAGTAAGTTTTTTCAAGATGTTCGATAATGTTGCTGAGCGTGGCATCGCCGATACCAATTTCACTACCGGCTTTAAAAACTTGTTCGCGATCCGCTTCTGTAAGACCGAAATTTTCAATATGCAGGGTAGGAGAGTAGGTACGCCGAGCACGCACCGGGTTGGTTTTTGTAAATAAATGGCCGCGTTTTCGATATTCGTTTATCAGGTCGATCACTTTGAACTCATCGGGCTTCATATCAGCCTGGGGCATTAGTTTGCCACTGAATTCGAACCCTTGGAAGAATTGTCGCCAGCCTGTTTCTATGCTTTCAGGATCCTGTTTGTACTGCCGGTATAATTCCTCAATCGTTTCGCTGTCGGCATTACTCAGAAAGGATAACTCATCCATATATGTTTTTTATCAGAAACGTTTATTGATTAAATATGTTCAGTCAAAATTAGCAAAATATTGGCTATTATTGGTAATCAGGGTGCAAGATAAATAGGAATTGTTTTTTTTATGACGGCCATCGTCATTTTTTTTGAATCTTGACATTTCTGGAGCTGTAAATGAACTTCATTTCCGCTACATTGTTTGTTTTCCATATAATTTTACATTGGTGTCCGGGTAAAATTCTATTTCGTCCCTATGGGACTTTTAACTAACTTGTAATTATCTTTCTACCAATATGTTGTCCCTAACGGGACAGTCCCGTAGGAACGGAATATTGGTAGAATAAAAAGTGACCCCCTCAGGCAAAAAGTCCTGTAGGGACGATATATATCAGGCATTACAGCGTTTTTAATCTAATTTAACCGGACAATAGTGATAATTTTATAATGTCAGAAAACAGGATAATCAGAGAGCGGTTACCAGCCTGGATGAAATCGCCATTACCTAACCTGGACAAGCCAGAACCAAACAGGTTTTTATAAGTTGGCTAAAAATAATTCCTTCTGTAACGCTTATAAATAAAGAGATACAGAAGGCGGTTAAAAATATTGTGCCAAAATAAATATCAAGTAAAAGAATAAGATAAAAAGATCAATCGTTCGAGAAATCTTTAACCAACTTCCGGTAAGCCGAAAAAACATTCGCACGCGAAACAAACCCGACGTATTTCCCTCCTTTTAATACCGCCAGGTTGTAGTTTGGTGATTCGGAGAATTTCTGAGCTACATCTTCCATGGTGGCATCCTGTTCAACCAGTATATCAGGCATATACATCAGGTTGCTCATATAAACTGAATCGTATTGATCTTGTTCGAAAATAATATGCCTGATATCATTAATAAATATAATGCCCAGAAAGTTATTTTCTTCGTCAGTAACCGGGAATACATTTCTTTTCGATTTGGCAACCAATTTCACAAATTCACCCAATGTTGCATCGGGCCTGGTAGTAATAAAGTCTTTTTCAATCAGATTCTTAATCGAAAGGTGAGAAAGTGCAGCTCTATCTTTGTGATGTGTAATCAATTCACCGGTTTCGGCTAAGCGTTTGGTGTATATGGAATGTGGTTCAAATGGAATAATAGTGAGATATGCAACCACCGAAGTAATCATAAGCGGAACGAAGAACTGGTAACCTCCTGTGATCTCGGCAATAAGGAATATAGCTGTAAGAGGGGCATGCATTACGCCGGCCATTACGCCGGCCATTCCCGCCAGGGCAAAGTTGCTTTCGGGCAATCGCCCGTTCATAAAGAAATTTAAGGCTTTACTCATGAAAAAACCTGTAATTCCGCCCATGAAAAGTGCCGGGGCAAATACGCCGCCTACTCCACCTCCGCCGGTGGTAGCCGACATAGCGACAACTTTAAATATCAATATCAGAATAAGGAAAAGCAGCAACAAGATATAGTTATTCCCCATAGATGAAAAAATACTTCCTTCGAGTATTTTCATGCCATTTCCATCCAGGAGATTACTAAGGGTCAGGTATCCTTCACCAAATAAAGGAGGGAACAGGAACACCAAAAGACTGGTAATTAAACCTCCCGCCAACATACGATATATCCTTTTGGGAATACGTTGAAACTGCTTCTCAATGGACATATTAGCTTTAGTGAAATAGAGAGAAACCAATCCGGTGAGTAAACCTAATATGGCATAAAATGGCAGATTTTCGAGGGTGAATGGGTGTTCGTTAACTTTAAATGAAAACAGTACCCCATTTCCCATAAAGAAATAAGCTAAAATGGTACCCGATGCTGATGAAATCAGGAGTGGAATCAGGCTTGCCATGGTGAGGTCGAGCATTAATACTTCCAATGCAAAAATTACAGCAGCAATCGGCGCTTTAAAAATACCTGCAATAGCACCCGTTGCACCGCAACCAACCAACATAGTAATAGTTTTATAATCGAGTCGCAGGTAGCGCCCAAGGTTGGACCCTATGGCTGACCCGGTAAGTACGATCGGAGCTTCCAGTCCTACGCTACCACCAAAACTCACTGTAAGTGTGCTCGCTATTAACGAGGTGTACATATTGTGAAATTTGATAATGCTGTTTCGTTTCGAAATGGCTTGCAGTATCCGGCTTATGCCATGCCCTATATTATCTTTTACAAAGAACTTAACGTACAGATAAGTGATAAAAATACCGAATAAAGGCAGAACCAGGTATAAGAAATTTGCGTGATAAATTGAAATAATGCGAATCAGGACCGAATGGCTGAGATGAACCGCATTTTTAAGCAAAACGGCTGCCAGTCCGCCAAGGCTGCCAACAATAAAGCTGAGTATCAATATAAAATTCCGCGGGGAAATATGTTTTAATCTCCACGAATGAATAGTCTGGTAAAATTTGCGGCCTGGCATAGGACACAAAAATATGAATATTTGCGGACAAGTTGAAACTTCAGCTTCTAGGCTACATATTATTTTGATGTGCTGGAAACAAATTTTGATGTATAAGATTATAAAGAAAATTGATTGTTTTTGTTTATATCGGATTGAATATATTTTTCCTCTTACTTTTTGCTTGAACAAAAAGTAACAAAAATTCAAGGCTTTCGAAAAATATGTTGCGTTTCTATGCCGGAGGTATCTTCTCGCAATACAAGGCATGATAAATGGCACAAATCCAAGCATTTGTTGTTGCTGTGTATTGCTACACACATGCCATCCGCACATACCTCCGTCAAGAACCGCTAACATATTTTTCTAATGCCGGTCCCTTTTAAGAAAATCTACTCTTATGGCAACATTGCGGAATAACGGTTTGGCTCATGAGCACAATTTATGGGGTGTAGGGACCGGCCTTATAGAAATTTTACAACAGCTGTAGCCGAAGGTAAAACTGCGAGGGCATGTGTGTAGCAAAACACCAGCTTCACGTGCTGTCAGGATGTTGTTACCAAATTTTCAAGCCTTGTTTTGCGGGCCTTTACCGAGGCATACAGATGTGTAAAATTTATATTAAGACTAGACTTTTTGGTTCTTTTGTGTCATGACAAAAGAACAAAATCAAAATCAATATAAAAGTTTAATTCAGGTGGTAATATATCCTAGCACATCAAAATAATATCTTGCCCTTCTATAACCCGATTATTTATAACCTTTCGAATTTTATGATTAGGTTTGAAGTTATGCTGAAAGGAAAATAATTTTACAAACGAAAAATCTATCAGCAGCCATCGAAGGTTTGCTTATATATATTGCACCTGGATGGATTATATATGAAATCCTATTGGTTCCGGATTGCTAATGAGTTTTCAATTATTTCGAGTAACCTGGTTTTACTCACAGGTTTTGTGATATACGCGTTGCAACCTGACACCATAGCCTCATTTTCATCATCTGCAGTTACGTGTGCCGTAAGTGCAATTACCGGCAGGTCGGGCATGAAAGCTTTGATTTGCCGGGTAGCTTCAAATCCATCCATCAACGGCATTTTAATATCCATCAGCACTAACTGTAATTCCGGGTGAGAGCGGCAACATTCAAGAGCTTCGACGCCGTTTTCGGCTCTTATAACTTCGTATGAAGCATATTGCAACACAATTTCGATGTATTTGTAGTTGGAGTCGTCATCTTCGGCGACCAGGATCAACGGTCGAACTGTTAGTTTTGTTTTGGGCTTTTCGACGGTTTTTTGCGGAATGAGTATCGGGTTTTCCGAAAGCGGTAGTGTAAAGTTGAAAGTTGAGCCTCTCCCTTTTTCAGTATCCACTTCCAACTTACCGCCAAGTAACCTGATCAGCCCATTGGCAATAGTGAGGCCTAGTCCGCTGCCTTCGTAACCCCGGGTTGGAGAGACATCTGCCTGCATAAAAGGATTAAAAATAACATTCAGGGCATCCTTATTTATGCCTGTTCCGGTATCGGTAACAGAAAACGCAATGTCCTTTTCGTTTATTTTATATCCAAAGCTTATTGATCCTTTCTGCGTGAATTTTACGGCATTGTTGAGCAGGTGACTTAAAATTTTACGAAGTTTTTCATTATCGGTATTCACGATCAGGGCATCGGGCAAATCGGGTTTCAATACTTTGAGTTGAATGCCTTTAAGTGAACATGTCTCAGCAAAATCTTTATATATTTCTTCTATTAGCTTATCCAGGTTTGATGAATGCCTGCTTATTTCGATTGTTCCTGATACAAGCAGCGAAATATCCATATAACTGGTAACCGTTTCAAGTAAACGTTTGCTGCTTCTTTTAATTATGGAAAAGAAAAGTTCGTTGTCTTCGGGGGTGTTGCCCTGGCTCAGCGTCATTTCTGTAAATCCAAGTATCCCATTGAGCGGGGTACGGATTTCGTGCGAAATGTTGTTGATAAATGCAGTTTTAAGTTTGTCGCCCGACTCGGCCTTCACGAGAGCATGCTGCAGATCATCAAATGATTTCTGCCTTTGTATGGAGAAGCTAACCTGGCTGGCAATGAACTGAAGCATTTTCAGCTCTTTTTCGCCAAATGCATCCGGATTGTGATAATCCTGAACTACAAAGGCGGCATAGGGTTTACCCTCAATCATCAAAGGTACACCTATCCATATTTCCGAAGTAGTACCAATAATTTCAATATCACCGGAGTTAATAAGCTTTTGAATATCCTTACGTCTTGCCAGTATTGATTTGTTGTGCTTCAATATATACCCTGTCATTGATTTTTCGGCAGGCCATGTTTCAAATACATCTTTTTCGTCGCTTGCAAATTCGGTATGTAACAAGCCTGTTTTTTCATCATAAAAAGCAACATAAAAATTGGTTGTATCGATAAGTGAACTCAGTTCATTTTTAATGAGCTCAAGCAAATTCTTTACATCATTTGTTTCATGCACCTGCTTCGAAATGTTGAAAAGGACTTTTTGAATGCTTTCATCATATTTACGTTCAGTAATATCTTCTTTTATACCAAGAAATTGCTGTATTTCGCCTTTCGGGTTTTTTATGGGTGCAATGGTGGCTCTTTCCCAGTAAAGTTCGCCATTCTTCTTCCGGTTATGGAATTCTCCTTTCCACTCGTTGCCCAGCTTTATGGTATCCCACATAGCTTTGTATTTGGCTTTTGGACTTTCGCCCGAACTGAGTATATTCGAATTATTCCCTATGAGTTCTTCTGCAGTATAGCCTGAGATTGAACACATGGCTGGGTTTACATATTCAATTTTCCCATTCACATCGGTAAGAATAATTGATTCAGGGCTTTGCCTGACTACCTGCGACAGTTTTAGAAGCTCCTGGTCCGATCTTTTATGTTCGGTTAAATCAACAATATGGGTTATAAAGTATTGGGGCTTTGCCAGTTCATCACGTACCAATGAAGTTGATACGTAAGCATATATGATGTGTTTGTTCTTTGTTAAATACCGTTTTTCAAATGCAGCGGTTGGGATGTCGCCGGCAACCAGCTTTTCTATGATCTCAGTGCCAACATTAAAATCATCAGGATGTGTAATATCATTAAAGTGCAGTTGTGTCAGTTCATCTTCTGTATATTCGGTAAGCCTCGAAAAAGCAGCATTTGTTTTCTGGATTTTTCCGTCAATATCTACAATACACATCCCCGTAGCAGCATAATCAAAAGCATGGCGGAAACGGGTTTCGCTTTCAAGTAAGGCTTCTACTGCTTCATTCTTGTTTTTATGCTGTTCAAGGTTACTAAGTGCAAGCCCGAGGTCTCCTGAAATTTCGATAAAAAGAGCCAGCTCTTCTTCATCGTTCACCAGTTGGTGAGGCATAGTAACAGCCAGGTAACCATAAAGCCTTTGCTGGTATTGAACTTTGGCGATAATGGTTCCGTTGTCGGGATACAAATCTGCAACCGGGCATTTTTCACAATCCAGGTTATTATTCATCGAATAGATAACCTGGTTTGTTTCATTCAGCAATTTAATGCACGGAGGTATGACCTTGTTTTTTATGTTGTGGATTAAAGGTTCAAAGGAGCCTGACAGACCGGCTGATGCTGCATCAAGAAAGGCTCCTTCATAGTCAAGGTTCAGAAACCATGAACTGGTATAAGCCCGCGTGGATATAAGTGTTTCGCATGTTTTTTGTAATAACTCTTTTGTATTGCTTACCCTGACAATGAGTTGATTAACATCGCGAATGGCTTTCAAAATTGAATTCAGGTGGTTAATCCGGTTTTCCATCCTGTTTTTGTGCAAGGCCATTTCGATGTTAAAATGGAGCTCATGTTCCTGAAATGGTTTCAGGATAAAACTGAAGGATTCGGTCTCTATTGCCCGGTCGAGGATGCTGGTGCCTGCATCATCAGCCAGGTAGATTACGGGCAAATGATACTTATCTTTAATTTCACTAGCCAGATCAATGCCGTCTTTTTTGCCTTTCAGATAGATATCCATGAGCACCAGGTCAGGCAAGCCAGATTGAAGGCAACTGTATAAGGTCTCAGCAGATGATGCATTACCACTTACTTCGTATCCCAGTTTTTGAAGGGTGTTTTTTAAATCTCCGGCTGTTTTTTTCTCTTCCTCTACAATAAGAATTTTGCTTTTGCGCATTTCTGGAAAGGGTTGAACGTAATTGTAAAAATAGTGTCTTTTTTAGTATGAAACACTAAATTTCTGATTTATATTCTTTTTCGTCCATATGAAAGTCAAAGGGCGAATCGATAGTGTGCATTGATTTGTTTACTATCTTTTAGTAAACTTATTTTACAAGTTGGGAAATTGTTATCAAAACATTCAAAATATCCGGTATATCAATTTTATTTTTCCCTGATTTCCCTGGTGCTGATTCACAAAATGTAAAGAAATAGGTGTTTGCTGCAATATACGTTGCTGTAATCAACCTGAATGAGCCACTTGCCAGGTAAAAGTGAAATAAAGCCTATTTTGCCCAATCCGTGGGGGTTTAAAGCCTTTTGGCAAACTTGTTTTGAGAAATGATACATTTAAAATGGAACAAAAGAGAGCAGTCCTGCTTTTTAATAAAACAGGAACAATAATAGCTTGATACTGTGGTTATTATACAGGTATATTTGCTTTAACAGGGATATATAGGGACACTTATAGATGTTTATCCCGGGATATTACTTATAGGTACTAAGAGTTATTCAATAGTAGAGGAAAACTAACTTGTAAATGATTTAAGATAATTAAGTTAAAAAAGCCTTATTATTGGCGTTAAATCAAGAGCATTTAAAAAGAAGAAAATAAGCAACATGGAATACGTTAAAAATACAACTTGTGATCCCATAAACGACCTTAAGTTTAATGACATTTTCATTACCGAAGACATACGACACCTTCTGGATTTGTTTCTGGATGCTACAGGTGAAGCTTCCATAATAACACATCCTGATAACAGCCATATTACAAAGCTTGGTAACTTCTGCCGTTTGTGTGATAGTATCATCCGCAAAACCGAAAAAGGATTTGTAAACTGTCATATATCTGATGAAGCAAATGGAGGCAAGTGTATTTCGGACATGGTTATTCAGCGTTGTTGGAGCGGAGGTTTGTGGAATACCGGTGCAGGCGCACTAACTAATTAAAAGGAGTTGATACTATGACTAAATACATTAAGGACAAACTGAAGGGTCCAAAACTCTTTTTGTTCCTTGCTATTGTTTCTTCGGCCTTTGTGCTGATGTTAGTTGGTATTCATACATACAATGTGATGGAAGATGTACTCGAAAATTCCGAGCATTCACAAAAAGTCAGAAGCCATGTTGAAAACATCCGTTTTTTGGACGAAGTACTTACCAGTTCTACCATGCTCGCAGCAAGTACTGGTAATGCTCAGTGGGAAAAGCGATATCGCCAATTTGAGATAAAACTTGACAGCGCTATTAATGAATTAATACGAATCAATTCTCACCATGTAACCCAACTTTCGCAGAACATGCTTGATAGCACGAATGTTCGCCTTAAAGCTATGGAACAACGCGTTTTTGAATTGGTCCACCTCGAAAGACGAAGCGAAGCCTACGAAATGATTACTGGCAGTGAATACACCAGACAGAAAAAAATCTATTCGGAAGTGCTTTCTACATTTATCAAACTGCACGATGGGGAAACCGATCAACTACAAACGCTGCTGAACAACAAGGCAAACCAGAGTAAATGGTTTTTTGGTCTTGCTATTCTATTGCTTACAATCGTTTGGCTGCTTATTGAACGCTACTTGCGGAAAAGCCGGTCGCAAATGCTTCAGCAAAATAAGGAACTGGAACTTCAGATTCAGGCACGGAAAGAATCAGAAAGCGCACTGTTTGAATCCAAAAAACAAATTGAAAAGACTCAGGAGCAGCTTCAGGAATCAATCAAAGCAAGCAGCATTGGCTTATGGGAATGGAATATGCAAACCAACGAGACGTATCAATCTCCCGAATTCAAAAAACAAGTTGGTTACAACGACGATGAATTACAAAGCAGCGCAGAATTCTACTTTTCCCATCTTCATCCGGAAGATGCAAAAACCGTAAATGAATTGACATCACAGCTATTGGATGGCACTATTGATCCACTTGAGCTAGAATACCGTTTCCGTCATAAAAACGGTTCATACTTATGGATGCTGTCGCGCACCACGCTTCAACGTGACCAATATGGAAAACCCTGGCGTTTGTTTGGATCTCACATTGATATCACTGAAAGAAAAAATTCAGAACAGTTGATCAGAGAACTCAATGAACGCTTCAGCTTAATAGCCAGGGCAACAAACGACTGTGTTTACGATTGGGACATGTTGACCGGCGAGGTTTGGTGGAACCCGGCGCTTAGCCGGCTTTTCGGCTATTCACCTGAAATAATTACCACTGACGCCCAATGGTGGGAAGAAAGAATTCATCCTGACGATTACGATTCTTTGATGCAGGATGCCCAAAAAGTGTTTGATGAACAATTGGAAAACTATAGTGGCGAATACCGTTTCAAACGCGCCGATGGGTCCTTTGCTTATGTATTCGACAGAGCAATTGTTATCTATGATAAAGATAAAAATCCAATTCGCTGGATTGGTTCTGTGATGGATATTACCGAAAGAAAGAAC
>Ga0208789_1001600_pt1 | contig 12096 bp, 12 predicted proteins | sample Methanotroph_Enr_FD_187368 | JGI IMG/M metagenome (GOLD analysis project Ga0208789, IMG submission 187368) | Enriched soil microbial communities from Old Woman Creek wetland in Ohio, USA - Methanotroph_Enrichment_5 (SPAdes) (version 2) | ecosystem: Environmental > Terrestrial > Soil > Wetlands...
ATGTAAGCCAATTTGTTCTTATTTGCCGATTTTAACATCAAGACCAACGGATACCATCCAGGTTGTCTTTGCATAATCTTCGGTAACAGGCATTACCACTGTACCTAACATGTGGTCGAAATGCTTTTTACCGTCGCTGTAAAAAGTATTCAATGCACCCAGGTTCACGGCAATTCCTTTTGTGATTTTATATTGTCCGCCAAAACCAACGGTGTTCGAAGTAAGGCTATAGCTTAGATCAGACTGGTAGGCTTCTGATACACCTGTTTTTGCCAGAAGGTACCCGGCGCTAACAAGGAATTTGTCAGTTATATTGTACTCAAGACCTGCACTAAGCTCAAAGAAGTTTTTATCAATCACACTTTTATTGGTCACAAACTCGCCAGCTATCTTTTTTCCATAATCAGCAGTTTTGTCAAAATAATAATTGTAGCTGACAGACGCCATTAATTTATCAGTAAGCGGATATGATGCTCCTAATGAAAGCATGGCAGGCATATCGTTGCGGGTTTTATCACCATCGGTAAATAAACCCGAACCGTCAACTTTTGTCTCATTGGTCAACTCGATCTTTGTCAGGAACTCATATTTAATAGCAATATTTAATTTCTCGGCCAGTGTGAGGTTCATGCCAAGTATGGGAGTGTATCCTGTACCTTTTTGAACTGCATCAACTTCAACATCTTTTGTTGCGGCAGCATTAGCTGACATTGCATTTGCGTTTGCAGTAAATCCAGGTGCAGCTACGGTAAGCACTCCCTGAGCTGAAGCAATTGTCTGAGCTCCTATTTGAGCAGGGGTCAGACCAGCTGCGCCCAGTATCTGCTGTATCTGAGCCACCTGAGCTGCAGTTAATCCAGCTGCAGTTCCACTTGATAAGGGAACGGATCCGCCGCCACCTGCAATTATTTGTTGTAAGCCTGCAGCATATTGTGTTGCTCCACCGGCCAGTGTATTAAGAGTAGTTGCACCGGATGTAAAGAAAGTGCTTGCCAGAACCATACCACCGGTGTATGCTGCGCCAAAGGCAGGGTAAGTAGGATTAATCATAATATTTTTGATTCCGCCTTTGTAAGTATTTTTTGCCGTGACCGCACGAATGCCGGCAAAAACCGATACAGATGGGTTGATTTCGTATGAAATACCAAACTGATACCCAAAGTAAACTGAAGTACCTTCAAAATTAATATCAGCTGAGTATTTTGTTGTTGGAATTCCTTTACTTACTAATGAAGGAACAATATCCGAAATGCCCATTTCGAACGAAGGCAAGCCCTTGTCATAGGTAGCTCCTCCGCCACCGCCAACCGGATTAAATCCAAAGGAAAAAGCAAGCTTATCCATTTTATAGGCCAGATATACACCTGGAAATACAGGAGCCTTTACAATTCCGGTATATTTTGCATTCGGAGCGTCATGCAGATATGGATAATTATTCACCACATCTTTAGTTTGAAAAATCGTTTGATTGTTCAGCGAAAAATGAAACCCGTTATCCAGTTTCATTAATCCGGCCGGGTTATAATACACGGCATCAATTCCCAAAGAAGCATTCCTGGCAAGCATACGTACATAGGCAGCACTTTGATTGGTGTTGGTCATAATTCCACCAGCCATAAGGCTTGTGCTTAAAAATGCTGCTGAAAGAGCAAGAAGTAATTTTCTTTTCATTTTTTTGAGTTTGGTTAAAGATGGATTTCTTTTAGCAATTTGAAGCAGCCAAAATATATAGATTATTTCATATTTCCAAATAAATTTAAGTGCCAATTCATTCCAGTTATTATACACCCAAACGTTTGTGAGGGTTTGTATCTATTTTTACACCTTAACAATTTATTAACACTTTGCCATAAAGGAGCAAAAAGCTTCAGTTTCTGAAGCAGGAGTGCAATTCACCGTATAAAAATCTTAAATATCAACCATTAAATGAAATCTTAAATATGTAGTACCAGGAAAAGAATAATTATAAGAACTCCATTCTTTTCTACATAAAAAAAGCATGATTTAAATCCCTTGAAATAGCCTTGCGTTCTATTGTTCCGGATACAATGCACCAGGTTATTTCAATTTCCTGACCTGCATTTCAACGAATAAAAATGAATTCTCCAAATAATCGATTCGATGACCGTCCATCAGGAGTATTTCTATTTTTTTTCACAATAATTTGGGGATTTACTCTAACATGTGCATTAAATCAGTAATTTTAACGTCTCTGACAGCACTAACTCAATGTATTCAGGACCGTTGCAATATCTATAAATCAATGCATTAAAATACCATCTCAGGATATCACAGAAAAATTTACGATTTTTTTTCGCTACTCTTGCCCGATTGAAAAAAAGTATTACCTTTGCAGCCTCAAAAAACGATATGGTCCGTTCGTCTAGGGGTTAGGACGTCAGGTTTTCATCCTGGTAACAGGGGTTCGATTCCCCTACGGACTACTAACAACACTTTAAAGTTCAACAATGGCAAATCACAAGTCATCCTTAAAAAGGATCAGAGCAAACGACAAGAAAAGGCTTCGCAACCGTTATTATGCAAAAACCATGCGTAATGCTATCAAAGGTTTTCGTGAGTTAGAAGACAAAACCGTTGCATCAGAAAAACTTCCTTCACTTGTTTCTCTTATTGACAAGCTTGCTAAGAAAAGCATCATTCACAAAAATAAAGCTGCAAATCTGAAATCGAAGCTCAGCAAAAAAGTGAATGCGCTTTAAATGAAATTTTTTTTCAGGAAAACGCCTCTGTATTCAGGGGCTTTTTCGTTTTATATACTTTTGTATTTTAGCATCTTCTATTTATTCTGTTTTAATACAAATTCCGGATGGATAAAATTCCAAAAATTCCGATAAAAGACTGGGCCGAAGATGACCAGCCAAGAGAAAAACTATTGCATAAAGGACCGGCAGCGCTTAGCAATGCAGAACTGATCGCCATACTTATAGGGTCGGGTAACATTGACGAATCGGCAGTTGCTTTGTCGAAACGAATTATGAATGATGTGAGCGACAACTTCGCTGAACTGGCGCGGTTAACTATCCAGGACCTTCAGAAATACAAAGGTATAGGTGAAGCCAAAGCTATTACTGTTGCTGCCGCACTTGAACTTGGCCGGAGGCGAAGCACATCTGTACTTAACGAAAAACCCCAGGTCAAAGACAGTAAAACCGCATTTATCCTTCTCCTGAAAGAACTCGGCGACCTGAATTATGAGAATTTCTGTGTGCTGCTGCTCAATAGGGCTAATAAAGTGGTGAAAATCGTCCGGATAAGCGATGGAGGAATAACAGGCACCGTAGTTGATCCCCGAAAAGTATTTAAAATTGCACTTGATAACAATGCCACTTCCATTATTTTGGGTCACAACCATCCTTCGGGCCAGCTTACACCAAGCGATGCCGACATCCAGTTAACAAAAAAAATGAAAGAAGCCGGGGTTATGCTCGACCTTCCGGTTCTTGACCATATTATTGTGGGCGACGGGAATTATTATAGTTTTGCAGATGAGGGAATCATGTGAAAGGAAGCGGGGTTAGGAATTGGGAGTTAGGAGTTGGGGATGAGATTTTGGGACGGAGAGATAAAGGAATTGAGGGACGGAGGGACGGAGAGACGAAGAGACGAAGATGCGGAGAGACTAAGAGACGGAGGGACTAAGAGACGGAGGGACTGAGAGATGGAGAGATAATGAGACGAAGAGACAAAGAGACAGAGAGACAAAGAGACAGAGAGACAAAGAGACAGAGAGACAAAGAGACAGAGAGATGAGATTATAGAATGAATTACAAAGGTTTTACAGATAATTAACTAATTAGAAATAGATTTTAATGCTAAAAATTGTAACCGTAGTTGGCGCAAGGCCCCAGATTATAAAAGCTGCTGCATTAAGCCGTGCCATCCGGAGTTCATTTGCAGAACAGATTACAGAAATTATAATTCATACCGGTCAGCATTACGATGCCAATATGTCGCAGATTTTTTTCGAGGAACTAGGCATACCAGCCCCGCATATTAACCTGAATATTGGTTCGGCTTCGCATGGTGAACAAACGGCACAGATGCTACAAGGTATTGAAAAGGTGCTTCTTAGAGAAAAACCTGATTTTTTGGTACTCTACGGCGACACAAATTCAACTTTGGCAGGCACCATTGCTGCTGGGAAATTACGTATTCCGGTCGTTCATATCGAAGCCGGCCTGCGTTCGTTCAACAAAAGTATGCCGGAGGAAATCAACCGCATCATGTGCGACCACATCTCTACCCTGTTGTTTGTACCAACCAAAACCGGCATTAAAAACCTGGAACGCGAAGGCATTATTACCGGAACGCCTGCACCATATTCTGCAGATCATCCGGGAGTATTTCATTGTGGTGATATTATGTTCGATAACCTGGTCTATTTTTCCGAGATAGCCGGACTTAAGACTAATATTATGCAAACGCTTAACCTGCAAAAGAATAAGTTTGTATTATGCACCATTCATCGCGACAACAATACTGATTCGCCCGAACGGCTGCAACAGATTATCAGTGCCATGTGTCATATTGCTGAAAACATGAAGCTGGATATTGTAATTCCATTGCATCCACGTACTTCCAAAATTATTGAAAGCAAGCTACCGAAGGAGCTATACAAAAGATTAACCGGCAATAATACTATCCATCTTATCCCTCCTGTTTCGTATCTCGAAATGATCATGCTGGAGAAAAATTCAAGACTTATCCTTACCGATTCGGGCGGTGTGCAAAAAGAAGCCTATTTCTTCAGGAAGCCATTAGTCGTTGCCCGTCCTGAAACGGAATGGGTCGAAATTATCGAAAACGGGGCCGGTATAATTGCTGATGCTGATGAACTGAAAATTATCGGATCTGTAGAATATTTCATAAATGCAGGTCAGTTAGATTTTTCAAATGTATTCGGTGACGGACATGCGGCTGAGTTCATTTGCAGTACCATGCTGGAGCAGAAATCGAATTTTATGTAAGTGGTTCCTCTTATTTTATTTATGTATAAGAGTTATAATAGCCATATAAATCATTAACTATTTAATCAAACGTTGTAAACCGGTTTTATGAAACGAAATTTTTTATTTTTTGTCCTTACTCTAATTGCTATAAATTCCTTTGGGCAAATCAACTTTGAAAATGGCTACTTTATAAACAACAATAACCAGCGTATTGAATGTTTAATTAAAAATTCCGATTGGATAAACAATCCAGTAGAATTTGAATATAAATTAACGGCGAACGCCAAGGCTGAAAAAGGCACACTAAGCACGGCCAAAGAGTTTGGCGTTACAGCTATCACCCGCTATATAAGAGCCGATGTGAAAATTGATATCTCACCCGCGGATATAGATAACTTCTATAGAGAGCGGAATCCTGAATGGTCACAGGAACGATTATACTTAAAAGTGCTGGTTGAAGGGAAAGCAATGCTTTATTATTATGAAAAGAATGGATTAGTAGGTTTTTTCTACTCTGTATCAGATACTATAATAAATCAATTGATTTACAAAGAATACTATGCCGAAAACAATCAGATTGCCGAAAATTTCAAGTTTCGCGAACAACTCTGGAGCAATGTAAGATGTGCAAATACACAAATGAATTCTGTGGAAAATATCCGTTATAATACATCTGAACTTGAACAATACTTTAATAAATATAATCGGGGAGAAGGAAATTTGCCCGTAGTATATGGCAAAAAAGAAAGAAAGGATTCATTTCATCTGAAAATCAGTCCGGGAATTAATTATTCATCCGTTATAATTGCAAACACGGGTAATGAAAGATATAACACCGCTTTTAATAATCAAATAAACTTCAGAATGGGATTGGAAGCTGAATTCATAATGCCATTTAACATGAATAAATGGGGTATTCTCTTTGAGCCCTCATTTCAATATTTTAATGCAGAAAAACAAACGAGCACTACAAAAGTAACTCTCCACTCTAATTCAATTGAATTTCCTGTCGGGCTCCGGTATTATGCTTTTTTAAATCAGAAATTAAAACTCTTTGCCGATGCAATGTATATTCCTCAATTTAGTATTGGATTTAATTCAACGCTTGTGCATCAAACTACAATTTCATCAATATTACCTACGACCATGGAATTGAAAAACAGTCAAAGTTATGCTCTGGGCGGAGGGATCGGGTATAAAAAATATAGTGCCGAATTGAGATATTATACCAACAGAGATATTTTCAATGGGTATATGAGTTGGTATTCAGATTATCAGAAATTTGCGCTCATACTTGGATACAGGATATTGTAGGCACACTGATATTTTTGATATCCTCTGTAATGAAAGGGAAAAAGAGACCTTTTATAAAGATAAATTTAGCAAGATGTTTGTTACTCCAAAAGAATTTGTACCTTTGCACTCCATTTGTAAAAATCACATAGTACAATAACCTAAATTAAAGTAAAACAAATGATTAGACAGTACGAAGCCGTTTTCATTATGACTCCCGTTTTATCTGATGAACAGATGAAGGAAACGGTAAGCAAGTTCCACAAGTTCCTTGTTGACAAAGGGGCTACAATTATTAACTCAGACAACTGGGGCCTTCGCAAGTTGGCGTATCCTATTCAGAAAAAGTCGACCGGTTTTTATCACCAGTTCGAATTTCATGCCGAAGGTAAGCTGATCAACGAATTTGAAATCGCCCTTAAACGTGACGAACGTATTCTTCGTTTCCTCACAGTTGTTCTCGACAAACATGCTGTTGCATACAGCGAAAAACGTCGTGCTAAGAAAGCAGCAAAAGCTGAAGAAAAAGTACAGGCTTAATTGTAACCTCAAAAAATCAGAAAAATGGCCACACAAGGAAATTCGGATATTAAATACCTGACTCCCATCACGGTTGATGTCAAAAAGAAAAAATACTGCCGTTTCAAAAAAAGCGGTATTAAATACATTGATTACAAGGATGCAGACTTCTTGCTCAAGTTTATCAACGAGCAGGGTAAGATTTTACCACGCCGGTTAACAGGTACAAGTACCAAGTACCAGCGCAAGGTAGCACAGGCCGTTAAACGCGCCCGTCATTTGTCACTATTACCCTATGTTGCAGACTTATTAAAATAACAGGAGGCCGATATGGAAATTATTCTTAAAAAAGATGTAACCGACTTAGGTTACGCACACGATGTGGTAACGGTTAAAGACGGCTTTGCCCGCAATTTTCTTATTCCTCAGGGACATGCTGTAATGGCAACCGAACCAAACAGGAAGATTAATGCCGAGGATCTTCGTCAGAAATCATTCAAAGCACAGAAAACCCGCAACGAAGCTGAGTTAGTAGCTAAATCGCTCGAAAACACCACGGTGAAAATTGGCGCCAAGGCAGCTGAAACGGGTAAAATCTACGGATCAGTTAACGCTATACAGATTGCTGATGCACTGCGGGATCAATTCAAAATTGATATTGACCGCAAGAAAATTCATGTGGATGGCGAATCAATCAAAGAAACCGGTAATTATACTGCCAGTATCCGTCTGCACAAGGATATTCAGGTGACTATCAATTTCGAGGTTGTAGCTGAATAATATCAGCACGCAGCAACAAAATATTTGCTAATTTAATCCCGGTTTAACCCGGGATTTTTTTTTCGCAAAATTCGAAGTATATGCTTTCACACAACCAGATAAAATATATCAATTCGCTGAAATCCAAGAAGTTTCGACAGCAGCACAGCGCCTTTATCATTGAAGGCGAAAAAGGTGTCAGCGAATTGCTTTCGAGTTCGATAAAGCCGGTTAAAGTTTTTGCTTTAGCCGAATGGCTTGATAAAAACTTAGCCCTGCTCACGGAGAAGAACATCGGGTTGCAGGAAATTACAATTGATGAGCTAAAAAAGGTGAGTGATCTTACCTCACCGAACCAGGTACTTGCCATTGGAGAAATACCGGAGGTTGAAATGCCTGAACCTTCCGGCTTTACCGGGATGACACTTGCTCTTGATGGTATTCGTGACCCGGGAAACATGGGCACCATGATCAGGACCGCCGATTGGTTTGGTATAAAACGAATAATTTGCTCACCTGATTCGGTTGATGTATATAATCCAAAAGTTGTACAGGCTACTATGGGATCATTCAGCCGGGTGTCCGTTTTTTATACTGATCTTTTAAATCTTTTCAAAGCTTTTCCAGGTGATATTCCTGTATTCGGCGCCCTTCTCGAAGGTCCTGATATTACGCAAAAGACTTTTACACGCCCGGGAGTCATTCTTATCGGCAGCGAATCACACGGGATATCAAATGAGCTGATTTCTTTTATCAACGAGCCTCTTCATATTCCCCGTTTTTCACACTCAGATGCTGATAATCAGGCAGAATCGCTGAATGCTTCAATTGCCAATGGGATTATATGTTATGAAATATGCAAACAGCTTTCAAAATAATTTTTTTGATTTTTTATGTATTCTATGTAAAATTCACTAATTTTTTGCGTAAATTTGTAGATTAACGTTTAACATATAAAATCAAAATCCCGTGGCCCCTTTATCAAAACTCATCAATTATCATATAGAGGAACTGAAAAGGATGGAAAACCTTTCAGAAAGGACAAAAAATGTATGCATTGAAGGCTCCCTGGATACATTGTTCAAAATCCTCTACTATTTCCTGGAACGGAATACCTTTCGCGACATCAGGAATTGTGGCCTTAAAACCGACATGGAATTGATAACCCTGTCGAAAAAATACCTGGGCATATCTGGTCTCACCCTCGAAGATCTGAGGATGAATGAACCGTTACTTGGTTTTGAAGACTTCAAGCTTTTCTGTTATGTGAATTTCAAAGTTCCGTCAGAAGTAACCGAATCATTTAAAGATACTTTTATTTCGAAGGATTTCCCCCTGTTCAGTTATGTTCAGACCATGATCAAATATATTTTAAATGATCGTGAACAATACATCTTCAACAACAACTATGGTTTCCTTGAAAAATCACAAAAAAGGACGCTGCAGGCTATTGGTGACCATTACAGCATCACCCGTGAACGGGTACGACAGATTTCACAAAAAATACCTGACAAAGTATTTACGGCTATCACTAAAATATCACATCGATTTGTGAATATTGACAAGCACTTCGATTACGGCCTTGACCTGAAGAAAGAAATTATAGTTATCAACCAGGAATTAGTTGACCAGATTAACAAAAAGGAAAACCTGACTTATACAGGCAAACTTTACTCACTTGTTTTTGCCGGAATCTTCCAGCGCTATTTTATCGGTACTCAAAGCATTGAGAATAATTATCAGCATTACTACCTGGTAAGCCGAAAATACAAAGAAGTATTTAATTTCAAGGAATTTATAAGCAATATTGAAGAGCGTAATTCGGTGCGAATGGTCAATGACCTGCCGGTTGACCTGCTTGAATACCTCAATCGTTTTGTTCTCCCGGGACAAATTGTGAATGACAGGTTGAAACAGATATGTAAGCGGATGGCAACAGAAGAATTCGGGCTTGGGTACGACAAAACCAATATCATTTTTAAACGCAACTCCCTGGTGAAACTTTCAGAGCATATCATCAGTATCCTTGCTGCTGTTGGCAGGCCGATGAAACTTACCGAGATTTGTAAAGAACTGAAGACCCGTTCAAAACGTATTCCTCCAAATATCGAATCCCTTCGTTCATCCATATTAAGTATTGAAGAAGTTGCTGCAATCGGGAAAACCAGCACTTATGCACTTAAAGAATGGGACACAGTAAAAACCGGCACTATTAAAGAACTGGTAAAAGAATTCCTGGAATCATCAGCCGAACCAAAGCATATCTCAGAGATAGCTGTTTATGTTAATAAATTCAGGAAGACAACAGATAAAAACATCCTTTCGAATCTGAAACTTGATAAAACAAATACTTACGTATTTTTTAAACTCGGCTATATTGGGCTAAAATACAAACAGTATAAAAACATTCAGATTAACAGTGATAAGAAAACACGGGGACGTAAACCTAAAACATTTAAAGATGACAGTCAGTTGAGTCTTATATGATCCTGAAGGTCAGATTCTTCATTTTGTGACTTTTTCTGATTTCCCGAATCCTGTCATCAATTCATACTAAAAGTTAACATGCTGAAATTAATCCTGGTTGCTGTTGTTTTGTTAGCCTTTGCATTTGCCGGCATTGCAATAAAAATGTTTTTCTTCAAAGATGCTGAATTCCGTAAATCGTGCAGCAGTATTGATCCGCAAAGCGGGCAGCGATTAGGTTGCAGTTGCGGAGGTGACGAAAGTAGTTCGTGCGAAAATAGTTAGCAGAAAATGGAGAGAAGAAAATGGTTAATTGAAAACAGAAAATGGTTAATCGTTAATTGTTAATCGTTAATCGTTAATCGTTATAAAAAGGAGCTGCCGGAAAGGGCAGCTTTTTTTTGGGGTTATTCAAAATACGATTATCAGGAATAAGATGATCTAGTTCAAACAGAAATAGTCTTGAATTTATTGCATCCTGTTATCCTGAGTTGATCAACGATGCGACCAATATCCTCATTTAAAGCATTGCCTGCTTTAGCCCTGCAGAAAGGGCAATCACGTATATCCCCGTCGGAATCAACATACACATGCCTGTTAGCCGAACTAAAACAGCCAATGCGGCGCTGGTAGTATCCATGATACAAAACAACGGGATATTCTGTAAATGCTTTTCCGTGATTCATAGTAAGAAAGAAATCTTCAAGAATCTTCACCTTTCCGTTTGTTAACTCAACATCTTTATCATGATAATGCCCCACAGCGCTTGGTTCAAAAATCTGAATATAAGCTACTCCCAGCTGTTTAGCCATTTCGGCATATGCATAAAGATTGCTTTTAGAAACAAATGATTTGGTGGCACAAATTGAAATCGCAGTAATCAGGTTGACTTCTTTCGCATTCCTGACTGCCTGCACGGCCCAATTGAAGGACTTCAGCGAGCCCCTGAACCGGTCGTGAGCATCCGGATCAAAATGATCGATACTTATAACCACACCGGTTAATCCTGTCAATTTTAGCCTTTGTGCATTCTCCCTGGTGAGGTTATTCCCTGAAGTGAGTACCCAGCATTCCGTTCGTTTATCGGTTATCTTTAAAACTTCCAGCAAATCATCGATCCGCTGCAAAGGTTCGCCTCCTGAGAAATGGAACTGGGAAGTACCTAATTGCTGAAACCTGGTTACAATTGTTTTTAAATCAGCTAATGAAAGTGTTTCGTTGCCGTTCAGCGTTTCCCATTCGGAACAGTGCTCGCATCTCAATGCACATTTTTTAGTAATCGATAACAATACACTGGTAAAGCGGTTGGATTGTTTTCCGGATGGAACAATTCTGTTTACCTCGCCCAGGATAAAAGCCTCGAACGCTTTTGAATTAAATGACGGAATGTATAATCCAAGGAAGTACTTCCCGTCAACGTGAACATATTTCATCACTTTGTTTTCGCCTAAAGCACTATGCCGGAAACTAAGCAGGCTTCGGAGAATTTTAACTGACAATAAAATACTCCTGTAATTACGGAAAATGATCCAAACAATTCGGGCACGGATGCGAAGCCTGATAAGGAAACTACGCCTGCCGCTTATGATTTCCTGCGGAGGCCCGGGAATTACCCGATTGATACTTTCTCTCAAATTAACAGTATTCTCCCCGACTAAAGTACCATGATCCTGTGCAACTTCTTTCTGAAGAATACTATTTCCCATCACCATTTGCCAGAGCCTTTGCAATCAATTTCTTATCTGTAACAAAACTGGTATAATTATCTTTCGAAAACCTGGTAAATGTACCTTCCTGCCTGAATGATTTCAGATAAGCAACATCAGGTTTGGTTTTATATTCGCGGATATATTCGTAATAACCACGACTGTGCAGAAATGCTGTTTGCTCAAGATCAGCATTTGATTTCAGGCCATGATAAGTTAGTATAACTTCATTACCAACTTCAGGCTGAACAAGGTATTTTTTATCAGTAGCTTTGAGTTCAGCAGAAACATTATTTCCTTTTTCATCTATGGCAGAAGCGGGAACAAGCCGCGTAATCTCAACCGGAACATTTTGCGAGAAATCCATGGCTGCATAATCTATT
>Ga0208789_1001604_pt1 | contig 12050 bp, 16 predicted proteins | sample Methanotroph_Enr_FD_187368 | JGI IMG/M metagenome (GOLD analysis project Ga0208789, IMG submission 187368) | Enriched soil microbial communities from Old Woman Creek wetland in Ohio, USA - Methanotroph_Enrichment_5 (SPAdes) (version 2) | ecosystem: Environmental > Terrestrial > Soil > Wetlands...
GAATGACTGACCCCATCGCCATTGAAGCCGTTGCAGAGGTAAGGCAGATTAAGTCGATGAGTGACTTCTCGCTGAATGTCACGCTCAATTTTCCCGAGCCGATGAGAGAACAGGCGAAGAAGTTTATCGACTGGCAAGGCAAGATGATCCGCATTGTGGCGGTGGTGGAAGACGAGTAGGTTACTCAAACAGACGGGAAACGCACTTCCATGAACGAAAGTGAACTAAAAACAGCCCTCAATGAACTAAAGACAGACCGCGCTCAATTTGACTATGTTATGGAGCGGTCTTCTAACCCGTCTATTGAAAACTCGCTTAAGCAGGTTGGTCGGTCAAAGGGTTGGTTTTACGGCTTGCCAAAAGAGCGCCAGGAATTGTTAGAAACGTTGGCGAATGAACTCCACTTCCAGGCGAAGCTGAAGGCGCAATCCATTCTTGAGCAAGCGATTGAGAAGGCGGCAGAGGTCAAGGTAAGCGGACTTGTCAGCCGGAACGAGAACATCAAGCAATCGAGCGCGTCTGAGATTCTTGACCGCAATTTGGGCAAGGCGACACAAAAGACAGAAATAGCGGGTACTGATGGCAACGCCCTCAAAATCCTAGTCGAATATGCAGACAGTCAAACTAATCCTGCCGCAACCCCACTCGAATCAGAATAGCATCCTCAGTGATGCTACTCGATTTGTAGTAGAGGATTGCGGGCGGCGGTTTGGCAAGACCGTACTCGATGTTCTGGAAACAGCAAAGCCGTCACTAGACGGACAACCCGTCGGGATCTTCTTTCCCTCGTACAAGATGCTTTCACCGACATGGCGCGACTTCAAAGCGGTATTCGCTCCGGTCACGTCAAAGAAAGATGAGCAAGAGCATCGGCTAGAACTTGTTACGGGCAGCGTCATTGACATGTGGTCGCTGGACAACGCAGACCGCGCAAGGGGGCGCAAGTACAAGCGGGTGATCATCGACGAGGCGTCAGTAATCCCCGACCTCATCGACATTTGGGAGAACATCATCCGGGCAACGTTGATTGACCTCAAGGGTGACGCAAGGATCAAGGGCACTCCGAAGGGACGCAACGGATTCTGGCAGATGTATCAATGGGGGATTGCGAACAAAGACGGCGAATGGAAGTCGTTTCACTTTACGAGTTATGACAATCCCCACTTGCCAGTAGATGAGCTAGACAAGTTGAGGTTATCACTACCAGAGCGCGTGTTTCAGCAAGAGATCATGGGCGCGTTTCTGGATGATGCAGGGGGAGTATTCCGGCGGGTGATGGATGCGGCAACCGCTCAAGGCGGCAAGGTAGACGGTCACAGTTATGTCATGGGCGTGGACTGGGGGAAGTCAAACGACTTCACGGTCCTGACAATCATCGACACAAACACAAGTGAACTCGCAGAGCTTGACCGCTTCAACCAGATCGACTATCAGTTCCAACTCCAAAGATTGACCGCGTTATACGAGAAGTACAAACCAGTAAAGATCATTGCAGAAAAAAACAGCATGGGCGACCCGCTTATTGAGCAACTTCAGCGGGCAGGACTACCAGTAACAGCGTTCAACACAACGAGCGCGAGCAAGACCGAAGCCATTGAATCCTTGTCACTCGCGTTTGAACAAATGAAACTCAAGATACTCCCTGACCCTGTGCTTATCAGCGAATTGCAATCATATGAAATGGAGCGGACGCCTTCAGGCGCAATGAAATACGGCGCTCCGAGCGGGATGCACGACGACTGCGTTATGAGCCTGGCATTAGCCTGGAATGGCGCGAAGCAGCCGCAACTTTCCCTCATAGACAACCCATTCGATTGGTGACACATGAGCATATTTGACAATATTAGAGACGGCGTGCGCAACTGGTTGGGCTTCGACGCCATAACCGACGAGCGCGCGAAAAGGATTGAGCGCAACCGCGCTTATGCGGCTGGACGCCAGAAACATACCCTCATTGTCTCGCCAGGCAAGACAGACGACAACGTGATCATCAACATCATTGGGCTGATCGTTGACCGTTGGGTATCCTGGCTGTTCGGCAAAGACATTGAGTTTGACCTTCCCGGCGATGACACCTCGAAGGAACAGGAACACATTGACAGCGTTTGGGACGCCAATCATAAGTCGATTTTGCTGCACAAGGTGGGCGTCAATGGCTCGATAGCCGGCACGGCGTTCGTCAAGATCGTGCAGAACGGCGTTGACCTGCCCAAACTCGTGGCAGTTGACCCCGCGTTCGTCACGATGGACACCTCGCCTGAAGACATTGATGAGGTCATCCGCTACACGATAAGCTATTCCATTGGCGACAAGTCTGTCAAGGAAGTCAGCGAGAATGTTGACGGCAAGTGGACCGTCAAGAAGATCACGCGCGAAGGCAACAAGCAGGAAGTCACAGAAGACGTTGACTGGGAGTGGACTGACTTCGCTCCCGTTGTGCATTGTCAGAACCTGCCCTCTGTGTCGTCCGCTTACGGCGTGCCTGACATCACCGAACCCATTATCGAGTTACAGAACGCCATCAACCTCAATGCGTCCAACATCCAGAAGGCTAATCGCTTACACGCCGCGCCTCAGTTGTGGGGGAATAAGCTAGGCAGCATCAAAGAGATTGTTAGCGGAACAGACAAGATTATCGACGTTGGCGAAGGCACGTTGAACTCAGTCCAGATGCAAGAAATGGTTGGCTCGTCCAACTTTCTTCAGTGGCTCGTCAAGGAACTCATGGCGACAACGCGCACGGTTGACCTTGACAGCATTGCGGACAAGCTCGGCAACCTGACCAACTTCGGGCTGCGCGTCATGTACGAGGACACCCTGACCAAACTCGAGACGAAGCGGGCATTGTATGGCGAGATGTTGTGCGAGTTGAACAGACGGCTGCTCATCATGGGCGGATTCGCTGACCCTGACCCTGGCACAATCCATTGGCAGGACGTGATACCGCAGAACCTCGTAGAAATCGCCGCATACCATCAAACGCTAATCAATGGCGGGCTCGAATCGAAAGAAACAGCGGCTATGGGCTTGGGTATCGATTGGGCGAAGGAACAAGAGAAGATTGCGAACGACAAGACGAGCGAGAAGAATCTGGGCGGAATGATTCTGGATAATTTCAACCGCGATAAGAGTGCGGGGTTTGTTGTCCCGCCAAGCTATTAGGCAAATAGTCGGAGGAGACTAATGAAAGAGAAAATCAAAGTAAAAAAATGCTGGAGTTGTGGAAGCGACAACATATCAATCAGGGATTACGGTTCTGGCGGAATGGACGCCTTTTGTGAAGATTGCGGAGCACATGATTATATCTCTCGTTGGAATAAGCGTCCGAAAGAGAATAAGGCAATTGACAACACACAACTCGTGGACAAAGACGGCATAAAGAACAATTGACCCCACTCGAAAAGCTGATTGCAGACCTCCGCAAAGAGATAGACGCTAAGGACGCCGAAACGCTGGCGAACCTGGCGCGCGCTTATGACCGCGTTGTGTATAAGCCATTGCAGGGTGACATTGATTCACTCGTCAAGCTCATCGAAGCGGCGAAGGGGATACCGAACGTCGCGAACACAACGGAATTCAAGCGGCTCATGGCAGACGCGCAAGAGAAGTTGAAGGCGTGGCAGACGTATCTCGACGCAACAGCGACGAACGCGGCAACGTCAATCATCCCCGTGGGCATGGATCACGCGGAACAGTTAGTCAGGGCGGCGGGCATCGAAGGCGCATTCCGCAAGATGGAACCGGCGCAGATCGAAAGGTTATTGAGATACCTTGACGAAGGGTCACCGCTATATCAACGCATCGCATCCTACGCTCCTTATTTCGAGAAGTACATCTCTGCGAGCATCATCGACGGCGTGATGTCGGGCAAGAATCCAAAGACCATCGCAAGCCTAATTACCAACCTGTTCGGGATGCCGCTGACCGACTCACTCAGGATGACACGCACGGTACAGATATGGAGTTATCGAGAAGCGGGGCGGGCGTCGTATCTTGCGAACGGTGATGTTGTCAAAGGGTGGATATGGTACGCGGAATTAGACAGCGAGACATGTGCGTCGTGTTGGGCGATGCACGGCACGGAACACAGCCTGGACGAGACGCTTGACGATCACTACAACGGACGCTGTACCGCAATCCCCATGACCATTGGCGCATCCAACGACATCAAGAGCGGGGCGTCTCAATTCAGCGATTTATCCGAAGCGAAGCAGCGCGAAATCTTGGGGGATGCAAAGTTTGACGCGTGGAAAGAAGGCAAGTTTGAATTCGGGCAGTTATCGACACAACACTCAGACGAGATATACGGCTCGATGCGGAATGTCACAAGTTTGCAGGATTTAGTCGGAGGAGACTAAATGACAATTATCGCTGAAGGTGAATTTGATGAGGGAATAGGCAACAAAATCACAGAATTGCTAAAAGGAAAGACCATAAAACGCGTTCTGGATTATTCAAAATTGGATAGCCACTTGGTTTTTCTATTCACAGATGGAACAACACTGGATATTCAATACGATTTGATTTACGACTGGAAACTCGTAGACAAAGACGGCATCAAAAAGTAAACATCCGGTGATCCGCTACCAATAAACGCGGGGCTGTAAATCCCATTCAATACAATTCAATTAGGAGAATCACAAAATGACTGAAACCGCTGGCAACCAGCAGGACGTGACGTCCAACGCAAACGCAACCGCGACGGTTGCGCAAACGCAATCACAGACTTCAGGCGAGACGCTTGAATCTCTGAAGGCGCAACTAGAAAGCGCAACCAAGCGCATCGGTGAACTGAACAAGGAATCCGAGAAGCACCGCAAGACGGCAGAGACTTTTGAAGCCGCAAAGAAAGCTGAAGAGGACGCGAAGAAATCCGAGACGGAAAAACTCGCGGACCAACTGAAGCAGGCGAACATCGAAAAAGAGAACGTGCTCAAAGTCGCCAATGACCGTCTTATCCGATCCGAAATCCTATCCAAATCAACCAAATTCATCGACCCTGATGTAGTCATTGCCCTCGTGGATAAGTCGAAGGTCACCGTCAAAGACGATGGCACAGTCGAAGGCGTTGACGCCGTTCTGGATGAGCTTGCGAAAGCGAAGCCTCACCTGTTGAAAGGCAGCACCGCTCACGGCAACCCGACCAATCCAGGCAGCGGAGCGAGCCAGAATGAGACGCCGCAACAGAAGCACGAACGGCTCATCGTTGGCAACTCTACGAACATCTTCGGACAAGGCGGGGGCATCAACTGGCCTCCAACGGAGGGGTCGTAACAAGGAGTAAGTCATGGCAAACGAATCAACCTATGCTGGCATTTCCGGCTTAGTCGCAAATGTATACGAAGTTGCGTTGCAAGCCGCAACCGAAGGGAACGTAGTCGCACCTTTCGTGACCACGTTCTCAGATTCTCAATCATCCGCTCCCCGTATCTTTGGCTCATATAGCGGCGGAACCTTCGCTACTGTTGCAGAATCCGCAGATATGACCGCGCAGGCGTTCAATGCGGACGCTGGCGGAACCCTGACCCCTGCGGTCTATGGCTCTCAGGCGATACTCACCATGCGGCGTATCAAATCCGATCCTGCCAACGCCACCCGCGAAGCCGGTATCCATCTTGGCAATGCCGCTTCCGCGCACATCGACACCAACCTTGTCGGGCTGTTCTCCAGTCTGACCGCAGGTACTGTTGGAACCGCAGGCGGAACGCTCACATGGGCGAACATTTTCCGCGCGCAGGCCTACATCCGCACTCAAAAGGTGTTCGGTCGCTACGCCTGCATCCTTCATCCGGTCCAGTGGTACTACCTGACCTCCGCAACTTCGGGTGTACCCACTCTCATGCAGAACACTGCAATTGCAGAGAGCATCATCGGCAACTTCTACCAGGCTTCGTTTGGTGGGATCGACTTCTTCGTCGACGCCAATATCACCTCGGGCACGGCTGCGGTAGGCGGCATGTTTGGACGCTCCGCAATCGCGCTTGACCTTCGCCAACCCTTCGCCATTGCCCCGCAATGGAACGCTTCTTACTCCGGTAACGGCGCGTGGGAAGTCAATGCGAGCATGGAATACGCTTACGGCGTATACCGCCCGCTGCACGGTGCTCAACTGATCGGTACGTCTAGCTAAGCAACACGCGGGGCGTATAGGATCATGCCCGAAAAGTGTGCCTCCTCCCACACCTGACGCCCCGCCTCCATCCAGGAGGGTCTAAAGAGGATAGACAAATGGCTAATGATTCTACGACCTACTTTGCATCACGCAGTTTTGAACTTCAGCGAGAATACGACATGGAAGTCCTTTCGGGTATCGAACTCGAATACGACCCAACTGCATATGCGGGAACAGCGTTGGCACCGCGCCCCTCTGAATTGGGTTGTTATGTAATTAAGCGGGCAATATCACATCCGACGTGTCATTTCTGTCACGTCAAATCTGAAAAGAATTATGGCACCTGCGAGCATTGCGGGGCGCCACTATGAAAATCAACTGGTTTAGCAATTCCCCGCTAGTCAGCACGGGGTATGGGAATCAAACAAAACTCATCGTCCCTCGCCTCAAGAAACTCGGACACGAAATGTCTATCGGCGCGTTTTACGGCGTTCAGGGCGGCATGGCGATGTTCGAGGGCATTCCCATCTATCCGCAGGTCAAACACCCATATGGTCAGGATGTGATAGGCGCTCATGCCGAAGCCGCGCACGCCGACATCATCATCACTCTTATGGATGCGTGGGTGATCGAACCCGAGAATATTCCACGATCAATCGAGTGGCATCCATACTTTCCCATCGACTGTGAACCTGTGCCGGAGCGCGTATTGCGCGAAGTTATGAAAGGTCATAAGCCGATTGTGATGAGCAAGTATGGCGAACGCATGATGAAGAACAAGGGATGGGAGTGCTACTATGTTCCTCATTGCGTTGACACCAAAGTATTCCATCCGATTGACCGTAACGAAGCGCGTGAACGTTTGGGATTTCCAAAGGATAAGTTTATCGTCGGAATGGTCGCGGCAAACAAAGGCAGTAACGGCGCACCGCGTAAATCATTCTTCGAGCAGATAGCCGCCTTCGCCGCGTTCAAACAGGATCACAAAGACGCGATTCTTTACCTGCACACAGACGATGGCTCGATGGGCGGGGAATCTGTGAACCTGCTCAAATATTGCGAAATTATGAAGTTGAAAGTCGATCACTTCAGGGGAATAAACACACCCGTTGACCCTGAAGCCGATGTGATCTTCGCCAACCTCTATAACTACCTCGTTGGAATGCCCGACACCTACATGGTCGACATTTACAACGCGTTCGACGTGATGATGCTGTGTTCACTGGGTGAGGGGTTTGGCATTCCGCTTATCGAAGCGCAGGCGTGTGGCTGTCCTGTCATCACGGGCGATTGGACTAGCATGGGTGAGTTGTGCTTCTCGGGTTGGAAGATTCCTAAGACAGAAGCAATCCCACGATACGAGCCGTTCTTTGAAGCCTGGCAATATCAGGTCACGGTCGGCGCGGTGGTAGACAGACTGTTCAAAGCCTACGAAGTCAAGAACAATGTTGACTATCGGAGCAGGGCAAGAGACGGCGCGCTGGCATACGACGCTGACAAGATTGTGGAGAAATACTGGAAACCCATCCTCGAAGACATCGAGAAGAATCTGCACAACAAGGGTGGGTTGGAATTGGTGACGTTCTAAAGTTGGAGGAGAACTCAATGGAAGATAAACAAAAACTTGTTGAGATTTTTACGCATTATGATGGGCAATGCGATTCGTGTGGCGAGCCGCTCTCAATAGATTTTATACTCGTTTCAAATTTGGGTGTGGATGATAAATATGGAAACCCCGTGTACTTCGTTATAGGAGAGATTGACGATCCTGAAGTTGACCACAACTGGCCGACAGGTAAAAAAATATACTGTTCAACATGCCAAAGACCCGTATTGTACCTTCGTAGTTATCAGTCTGTTGATGTCACGAAGGCGCTGGCGGCGGTGCAATCATAAAAAACTACCTACTCAATATCACCTGGAAATGCCAGCTCACCTGTTCCTACTGTTGGGTACGGCGGTCAATCAACACGAATCCCGAACTGACTAACGTTCCCTTGCGACCAATGGAAGATTGGGCGCGGGCAATCGAACGTGACACACCGGATTTCATCACACTTGCGGGAGGCGAGCCGTTATCAGTCCCCTGGTCGATTGACCTCATGCGTGCCTTCCCGAACGTCAAATGGTGCTTATCCACCAACGGATTGAACCGCGACAAGATTGACGAACTGGCAAACCTTCGATTGCCGCAGATATTCAACATCAATTTGAGCTACCACCCCGAAGCCGCAAAGCGTTACTCATGGTATTTCGACGGCTGGAAACTTGGAATGCTCACACTTGCGGAGGCGGGTTACAACGTCTCGTCCAACATCGAACGGGTCAACCAGAACGTAGAAAGATCACAACGAGCGATTGAATTCACCCATGCAATGGGTAAGAAGATGCTGATAAGCCCGATTTGCGGCGGCAGACCCGAACTCGCCAAACCGCAGGACACACCCCTTGTCTGCGAAGGCGGAGTGAATCATCTGACAATCGCGCCGAACGGGGACGCGTGGCCGTGTCAGTCAGCAATCAATTCGTTTGCATGGAAAGAAACCTGCTTGGGTAATTGGATAGACAACACGATAGACATGAGCAGGAAGCCTGTACCCTGCCATCTCCAATGTGTCGAATATTTTTACCAGTACAAAGAGCACGAAGCAGGAGATTTCTTTTTTCTAAATGTTCGGGAGGAGAAATGAAGGCAACAAATGAGAAATAAAGAGAAGGCAGAAGAATGGCGCAGGCAATATCGGGAAAAACACAGAGAAGAATTTGTCGCCGCATATGAAGAACGAAAAGCAAAAGGATTATGCACGGCTTGCGGAAAGGTTGCGATTCCCGGAAAAACCCTGTGCGCAATCCACGAGGAGTACCACCATAAATATAGAGAGGCGCATAAAGAAAAACAACACAATTATGACGCGGCTAGATATCGGGCAGACCCTGATGCCAGTAGAAATGGATGTCTTCTAAATAACTATGGGATAACGATTGAAGAATATAACGAATTGTTCATAAAACAGGGCGGCAGATGCGCAATTTGCGGAAGACACCAAAGTGAACTGCGGAAGCATTTGTTTGTTGACCACGAACATACGACAGGCGCAGTAAGAGGGCTTTTGTGTAATAAATGTAACTTTGGAATTGGTTATTTTCAAGACAATGACCAATTGTTATTGGAAGCTGCAAAGTATCTCAATGGCGCGAGAGGCGAACAATGAGATCACCCGAACAGACGAAGAAGCTCATCAACAAATACCTGAAATGGTGGATTCATTGGACGGGTCTGGGCTTCCACACGATCAACACTGTCTTTGTGGACTTCTGGGAAGGCGGGTTGGACGCTGACGCTATCTGCGAGTCTCACTGGGAATACCTTGAGCACACGATCACATTCAACATCACCCATCTGCAATCACAATCGGATGAGAGTATCGAGGCAACGGTAGTCCATGAGCTTATGCACATCTTTTTGAATGAGATGCGAGAAGAAGGAATTGAGCACGAGGAGCGGGTTGCCAGCACATTGCAGAAAGCCTTCGTGTGGGTAAGGGGTGCGAAATGAGAGCACTCGTCACCGGAGCAGAAGGCTTTCTCGGAGCGAATCTTTGTCGCGCTCTCATCGCGCAAGGACATGAAGTCACCGCGACCTCATTGTCTCGCAATAAGCACACGAGTTTGAACGCGCTACAGGTTGATTGCCGTGTCGAATATGGGGACGTGACGGACGCCGATTTTGTCAACCGCGTTATATCCTCAAGCGAAGCCGATGTCGTGTTTCACCTCGCTGCCGTGAGCATCGTCAAGATAGCTTCAGCATCACCCTCGTTGGCGTTGAAGACCAACATCATGGGAACGCTGAACGTTCTCGATACGTGTAAGAGGCTTGGAATCAAGGCATTGATAGCCTCGTCCGACAAGGCGTATGGCGATCACGACGGATTACCCTACACAGAATCAATGTCGCTCAGACCGACAGGAGCGTATGAGGTCAGTAAGACATGCGCGGATCACATTGGAATGCTTTACGGCGCGATTGTCGTCAGATGCGCGAACCTTTACGGGAAGGGTGACTTGAATTGGAGCCGGTTGATTCCCAAGTCGTGCAAACTGGCATTGAAAGGCGAATCACCGCAGGTGTACGGCGACGCGGTAAACGACAGGCGCGAATGGCTGTATGTCGATGATGCCGTGAACGCTTATATCCACCTCGCAGAACATGGTCAACCTGGCGCGTTCAACGTTGGCTCGGGCGAACAGTCGTCACCTATGGAGATTGCCAAAACGATAGCCAAGATCGTCGGTTGTCAGGAACCGGAATTAGTGGACAAGGAACGCGGCTTCTATGAGATAAGAAAACAATACCTGAATAGCGCCAAGCTGAATAATCTTGGGTGGCACGCTAATCATTCCATTTCTAAGGGATTACAAAAAACAATCGAATGGTACAAAACGTATTTATCGGACGTGCCACATGAATAGTGAAGAAAAAAACGCATATATGCAGAGATATCGAGAAGCCCACAGAGAAAAGGCGATTGCGACAAGTAAACAATGGCGCGATGACTGCAAGGCTCAAGGTCTCTGCACCATATGCAAAAAGCCAGCACGACCCGGAAAAGTAACATGCGCAGATTGTGCCGCTAAATCAAAAATATATCAGGCGTCACACAGAGAAGAAAAGAAGGAATATCACAAGAATTATTATTCCATACATAGGGATGAGATAGCCCTAAAAACAATAACAGACGTTTACAGAATTACCGCAGAAGAATATATCGCTCTTTTTATAAAACAGGATAGAAAGTGCGCAATTTGCGGGAAAGACCAAAGCGAACTCAAGAGACGCTTATGTGTTGACCACGACCATGAAACCGGAAGGGTTAGGGGTCTATTGTGCCACGAATGCAATCTTGGATTAGGTCGCTTTCAAGATAATGCGTTTTTGCTATTACAAGCCGCCAATTACATGAAAGAAAATAGCCTATGAGTCTCCGAATATTGCAGTGGCATGAGGATACCAGAGAGCCGGGTCGTGGCGGCGGGGCAGAGTCGATGCTGCGCGACCTCACGGGCGCATTGAAGGCAAGGGGACATGAGATAGCGTGGCTGCACACCAACCAAATCCGCGAGGCGATTGACACATTCAAGCCGGATGTCGTGCAGATATGGACGATCAATAATCGAATGCCATTGAGCACGGTAGATTATTTACACGAAAGCGAAGTCCCGTCTGTTTGGGCGTTGATGAACTATTGGCCGTTCTGCTCTGACAACGTGATGCTCAAGAATGGCGACGAATCCTGCAATGCCGTGAACGGTGTATGCGACGGAAGTTGTCAGAGTCACCGCGTCAACATGAGCGAAACCGTCAACAAGTTTCCCGTCCTCGCCTTGAACGAATATTCAGCGGACATTTTCAAGCGGAATGGACTCAGGGTAGATTACGTCGCGGAGTTGGGGGTTGATACCGATGTATTCAAACCCGACCCTGGACTGCGAGAAGAAGGATCTATTTTCACCTCATCGGCATGGGCGAATTTTCCACATAAGGGAATGAGATACCTGCAACAACTCGCGCAGGAATCGAATATCAGAATCAAGATAATGACCGGATTGACACGCGACCAGGTTGCACTTGGATTGAAACACGCCGACATTTACGTCTTCCCTTCGACGTATGAGGAAACATGGGGATTGTGCCTGACAGAAGCAATGGCTTCGGGATGCGCTTGCATCTCGACAAGCATTGCGGGAGGTAGGGCGCAGATACACGACGGAATGGGATTACTCGTACCACCTCGTGACCCGGGCGCGATAAAAGACGCGATTGATGCGCTCATTGGAAACAAGAAACTACGGGAATACATGGGGGAGAAGGCACGCGAGCACGTCGTCAAGGAACACAGTTTAGCGGCGATGGGTAAGCGATTTGAGAATGTGTACA
>Ga0208789_1001607_pt1 | contig 12015 bp, 10 predicted proteins | sample Methanotroph_Enr_FD_187368 | JGI IMG/M metagenome (GOLD analysis project Ga0208789, IMG submission 187368) | Enriched soil microbial communities from Old Woman Creek wetland in Ohio, USA - Methanotroph_Enrichment_5 (SPAdes) (version 2) | ecosystem: Environmental > Terrestrial > Soil > Wetlands...
AAGGAAACCAACCAGAGAACAAGTTATTAAGTTGGCTTCTTTATTAGAAATTGACTTCGAAACTCTTATGGTTGCTTGGTTGAAAGAAAAAATTATTTATGAAATTGGCCAAGATGAATTTGCCATAAAAGCCATGAATTTGGTTCGTGAAGAAATTGAAAATAGTTATGTAGCCGTCAAAAAAACCTTTTCTAAAAACTTGTTGTCAATACTCAATGAGATTGATGCCTTAAAGTCAAAACTCGATCAATTTCGACAGTTTGACAGTTATAGAATTGCTCAGGCTTTAGAGCTGGAATACACTTTTGAAAGCAACCGAATTGAAGGAAACACGCTTACACTTCGTGAGACAGATCTGGTTATTAATGAAGGTTTAACCATTTCCGGAAAAAGTATGCGGGAACATCTTGAAGCCATCAATCATCAGGAAGCCATAGCCTATATCAAGCATTTGATGGAGAAAAACACTTCCTTAAATGAACGGGAAGTTTTGGCTATTCATAACTTAATTTTACGTGGTATTAATCCCGAAGATGCGGGTCGATACCGTCGTGTGCAAGTGATGATAAAAGGCAGTTCACACATGCCTCCACAACCGTTTTTAGTTTCCAAAGAAATGGAAGATTTTTTTATTTGGTATGAAACCAATAAAAACGGCCTGCATCCAATAATTTTGGCAGCAGAACTTCACGAACGAATAGTAACTATTCATCCATTTATTGATGGAAATGGTAGAACCTCACGTTTAATTATGAACCTTATTCTATTGCAACATGGCTATGTAATTGCCAATATAAAAGGCGACTACGACAATAGAATGCAGTATTACAATGCACTTGAAACTGCTCAAACAAAAAACAATAAAGAAGATTTTCTGTTATTTGTCGCTCAAATCGAGAAAGAAAGTTTAGAGCGTTATCTTGATATTATTGGTCAATAAAAAACCCATTTTTCAACTCCCTTCCCTTTGCTTCGCCAGTTCGCTATCGCTCGTGTGGGAAGGGTTGGGGATGGAATTTTAATTTTTATTTTCCAATAAAGGGACAAATTTAAAATCTCCAAACTCGTGCTTTTCAAATTGAGTTTCATTCTTTCTAATTAACAAGGTCATAATTTGATTTTCTTCACCAAGAGGAATCACCAGTCTTCCTCCTATTTTTAGTTGAGCCATCAAGGCTTGAGGAATAATTGGCGCACCAGCCGTAACAATAATACTATCAAAAGGAGCGTGATTTGGTAGCCCTTTATAACCGTCTCCAAAGGAAAGATGTTTAGGTCTGATCCCCAATTTCGGTAACAAAACCGAAGTCTGTTTAAACAACTCATTTTGCCTTTCCACACTGTAAACTTTAGCACCCATCAAGCATAAAACGGCTGTCTGATAGCCCGAACCTGTACCGATTTCTAAAATTTTATGATCTTTCTTTACTTCCAATAGTTGACTTTGAAAAGCAACGGTATAGGGTTGCGAAATAGTTTGTCCGGCTGCTATCGGGAATGCTTTATCCTGATAAGCATAATCGGCAAAACTGGAATTCAAAAACAGGTGTCTTGGAATTTTATTGATAGCTCCCAAAACAGTCGCGTCAATAATTCCTTTTTCTTTCAAAAGAGTTACTAATTGATTTCTAAGTCCTTGATGTTTGGCAGTATCTTTCAAAATGTGGGGTAATTTGTTTTGGTAAAAATAGCAAAGAAATTACTATTTTAAATATCCAAAGTTGAATTATAAATTTTTAAATAGTAAAACTTTAAACCTGAAACTTTAAACTTTAACAAATAAATTATATTTTTGTTTAAAATACATTTTTATGTTAAAAATTGGCGTTTTAGGTGCAGGTCATCTCGGTAAAATACATTTGCGTTTATTACAACAATCCGATAAATATGAATTAGTAGGTTTTTATGACCCCAACCAGGAGAATGCCGAAAAAGTTTCGAAAGAATTTGGCTATAAACATTTCAGCACAATTGCTTCTCTCATACATGCTGTCGATGTAATTGATATTGTTACTCCTACCCTTTCTCATTATAAATGTGCCAAAGTGGCCATTAAATCCGGAAAACACGTTTTTATAGAAAAACCCATTTCGAATACAGTTGAAGAAGCTGAAGAAATAATTGCTTTGGCGAAAGAATACAATGTCAAAGGTCAAGTGGGTCATGTGGAACGCTTCAATCCGGCATTTAAGGCAACAAAAGACATGATAATTAATCCAATGTTTATTGAAACCCATCGTTTGGCTGAATTTAATCCTCGTGGCACCGATGTTCCTGTGGTTTTGGACTTGATGATCCATGATATCGATGCAATTTTGAGCGTGGTAAAATCTAAAGTGAAATCAATTAATGCCAGCGGTGTTTCGGTTATTAGTGATACTCCGGATATTGCCAATGCCAGAATTGAGTTCGAAAACGGCTGTGTGGCTAACTTAACCGCAAGCAGAATTTCTCTGAAAAACATGCGTAAATCGCGTTTCTTCCAAAAAGATGCTTATATCTCTGTTGATTTCTTGGATAAAAAATGTGAGGTCGTAAAAATGAAAGATGCACCGCAAGTTCCAGGTGATTTTGATATCATTTTACAAAATGCCGAAGGCGTAAAAAAACAAATCTACTTCTCAAATCCTGATGTGGAACAAAACAACGCCATTCTGGAGGAACTTGAAACTTTTGCAGATGCCATAAATAATAATACTTCACCAATTGTCACTTTAGAGCAAGCTACAGAGGCTTTGAGAGTGGCCTATCAAATAATTGATTGCTTCAAAAAATAAATGATTAGTTTGAAGTTCTCCAGAGTGTCTAATGTTCTACTTTGAACCATAAACCAATAAAAAAATGAAAATAATTGCCGTAATTGGTGCAGGTACGATGGGTAACGGAATTGCTCACACTTTTGCACAAAGTGATTTTACCGTAAAATTAATCGATGTTTCCGAAAAATCCTTGGATAAAGGAATGGCAACTATTGCTGCCAATTTGGACAGAATGGTTACAAAAGGAAACATTACGGAAGAAGACAAATTAAAAACCATCAGCAATATTATCACGTACACTGATATTAAAGATGGCGTTGTCGGAGTCGATTTAGTCGTAGAAGCCGCAACCGAAAACGTAGAGCTAAAACTCAATATTTTCAAGCAGCTAAACGAGGCTTGTTCACACAATACGATTTTGGCAACCAATACTTCTTCAATTTCCATCACACAAATTGGAGGTGTTGTAGTTCATCCGGAACGTGTAATCGGAATGCACTTCATGAATCCTGTGCCAATTATGAAATTGGTGGAAATCATTCGTGGTTATAACACAAGCGATGAAGTGACTAAAATCATTATGGATTTATCCGAAAAACTGGGAAAAACTCCGGTAGAAGTAAACGATTATCCTGGTTTTGTTGCCAATAGAATTTTGATGCCCATGATTAATGAAGCCATCGAAACCTTGTTCAACAAAGTAGCCGGCGTTTATGAAATTGATACGGTAATGAAACTCGGAATGGGACATCCAATGGGACCATTACAATTAGCCGATTTTATTGGTCTTGATGTATGCTTGGCAATCTTAAACGTAATGTATGACGGTTTCAAAAATCCAAAATATGCTCCTTGCCCTTTATTGGTAAATATGGTTCGTGCCGGAAAATTAGGTACTAAATCCGGCGAAGGTTTCTATGATTATTCCGAAAACAAAAAAGCAGAGAAGATTTCTAAACAGTTTATTTAATATCAAAAATTTGAAATTCGAAAGTCAGTTTCTTTAGACATTCGAATTTAAGGCTTTTGACTTTTGACATAATTATGGCTAAAATAGTTCCTTTCAAAGCAGTTAGACCCACTCGTGATAAAGTCTGTCTTGTAACTTGTCGTTCTTATGAAGAATATGTCAATGCTGAATTGGCAGCGCAATTGGACTTCAATCCGTTGTCCTTTTTGCATATTTTAAAACCTGCTTACACGAATCAGGAAACTGTGTCTTTTGAAAAAAGATACCGACAGGTAAATCAAAAATATCAGGATTTCAAGAATGAATTTATTTTAGTTAAGGATAAAAAACCTGCGATTTACTTACACAAAATTGTCACCAAAACCCATGCTTTTACCGGAATTATTGTCGGTACAAGTATAGCCGATTATCGCAACAACATCATAAAAAAACACGAAGACATCATAGCTTTTAGAGTTCAATTACTGAAAGACTATATGAAATATTCAGAGTTCAACACGGAACCCGTTTTAATGACTTATCCTGACAATAAAATAATAGAAAATTGGATTTTCAATTGTACCCAGAAATTAGCCGATTTTGAATTTTCGACCACAAAAAAAGAAATTCATTATTTATGGAAAATTGATGACATGCTGGAGATTAATTGGATACAGAATATTTTCGAAAAAACAAAAAATCTTTATATTGCAGATGGTCATCACCGTTCTGAAGCTTCAAAATTATTGTCTGAAGAAAATGACAATTCTGAAAACATAGCAAAAGATTATTTGTTGAGTTATTTGATTTCAGAAAACAATATCAAAATATACGAATTCAACAGATTAATAAAAGATTTGAATGGTTTGGAAAAAGAAGATTTCATCAATGAATTGAAAAAAAACTTCATTGTCGAAAATAAAAATAAACAGCCATTTCAACCTTCAGAAAAACACCAATTCGGAATGTATCTTGATTCCGAATTTTACAGTTTGATTTTGCGAAAAGAAAATTGTGTTTTCAAAACCGTATTGGAAAGCTTGGACACGCAAATTTTATATGGAAAAGTGCTTTTACCCATTCTTGGCATCGAAGATTTGCGCAATGATGAGCGTATCGAATATTTATCAGGGAAGCAATCTATTCTGGAAGTCAAACAAAAAATTGACGAAGAGGAATTTGAAGTTGGCTTTATAATGTTTCCTTCAGATATCAATGAAATCAAAGCCTTGGCCGATAATAATTTGATTATGCCACCAAAAAGTACTTACATTGAACCAAAATTCAGAAGTGGTTTAGTAATCTATGAACTTTAAATTCGTTTAAAATTTACAAAATTAAAAGAGCTATAAAATGTCAATAAAAGATAATCTCCTCAATATAAAATCCACTTTACCCGCAAATGTAACTCTTGTTGCAGTTTCGAAAACTAAACCCATTCCCGATTTAATGGAAGCTTATGAAGCGGGACAACGCGTTTTTGGCGAAAACAAAATCCAGGAAATGGCCGAAAAATGGGAACAAATGCCAAAAGATATCCAGTGGCACATGATTGGGCACGTTCAGACAAATAAAGTGAAATTTATGGCACAATTTGTGAGCTTAATTCATGGAGTAGATAGTTTGAAACTATTGGAAGAAATCAACAAACAAGCATTAAAAAACAATAGAATCATCGATTGTTTGTTGCAAATGCATATTGCCGAAGAAGAAACTAAGTTTGGTCTCGACGAAAAAGAACTCAAATCGCTTTTGTCATCCTCAACATTTCAGGATATGAAAAATATTCGTATTGTTGGACTAATGGGAATGGCCACTTTTACAGATGACAAAAATCAAATCAAGAAAGAATTTAGCCATTTAAAATCGATTTTTGATTATTTAGCTACTCTGCCTGAAACTCAAAACCTGAAACCTGAAACTCTTTCCATGGGTATGTCCGGTGATTATCAGCTCGCAATTGAATGTGGAAGCACTATGGTTCGGATAGGAAGTAGTATCTTTGGAGGAAGATAAATTGTCAATGGCAATGGCAATAAAAAAATAAAACAAGAATGGAAGTTAACGAACCTAATTTTGATAAAATTTATAATTTTGAAGACCGTTTAGTCAGATTTGCTGGTGAATGTATTTTCTTTGTTAGAAAATTAGAAAAATCATTTGAACTTGAATATTATAAAAATCAACTTATAAGATCATCAGGAAGTTCTTCGCTAAATTATGGAGAAGCACAAGGCACCATAACAAGTAAAGATTTTATATTTAAAGTTTCATTGAGTGTTAAAGAGTTGAAAGAGTCTAGAAACTCATTAAAAGTTCTTGATTATATAAAAGCAGGTGATTCCGAGGAAAGAAAGTGGCTTTTGACAGAAGTTGAAGAACTTATAGCAATCGCTTCCAAAATGATAAACAATAAAAAATAATTTTTCAATATCAATGACAATATCAATTGCAAAATTCAATTTTTTAACCCATTTAAAATTGAAATTCATTTTTGATATTGAAATTGAAATTGATTTTTGATATTAAAAATGTACGCAATACTTGACATAGAAACTACCGGAGGACAATTCAACGAAGAAGGAATTACCGAAATTGCTATTTATAAATTTGATGGCCACGAAATCGTGGATCAATTTATTAGTTTGGTCAATCCGGAAATTCCAATTCAGCCTTTTGTGGTAAAATTAACCGGAATAAACAATGCGATGTTGCAAAGCGCTCCAAAGTTTTTTGAAGTGGCCAAACGCATTATAGAAATGACCAATGATTGTGTTCTTGTAGCACATAATGCGGATTTTGACTACCGAATTTTACGCACTGAATTTCGTCGTTTGGGTTATGATTTCAATCAAAAAACACTTTGTACCGTTGAATTATCCAAGAAATTATTACCCGAGCAAACTTCTCACAGTTTAGGGAAATTGGTTCGTGCACTGGGAATTCCAATGGCTGACAGACACCGCGCCAGCGGAGATGCCATGGCAACAGTGAAATTATTCAAATTGCTTTTGGATAAAGACTTGGAAAAAGTAATCGTCAAAGAACTAATCAAATCGGAAATCCAAAAAGGAATTGCTCCAAAATTATTGGATATTGTTGAAAGTTTACCCTCAAAAACCGGTATTTATTATATTCACAGAGAAGATGGAAGCCTTATTTTTATTGGCAAAAGCAAAAACATCAAAAAAAGAGTCAATCAGCATTTTACAGGAATAACAAAAAGTGCCAAGAAAATTCAGAATGAAGTTTTTACAGTGACCTACGAGGAAACCGGAAGCGAATTGATTGCCCTTTTAAAAGAAGCGGAAGAAATAAAAATTAACAGACCCATTTATAACAGAATGTCTCCAAAAAGTAATTTTTCGTGGGCTCTTTATGCTGAAAAAGATGCAAATGGGTATTTAAATTTAAAATTGCAAAAAGCTGACGGAAGAAAAAAAGAAATAAAAGCCTACACCTCTTTACAGGAAGGAAAAGATGCCTTGTTCCGGATCACTTCACATCACCAATTATGTCAAAAATTGACAGGTTTATATGAGACCAAAACACATTGTTTTCAGCATACCATTAATGAATGTGATGGCGCTTGTATTGGTAAAATTACTTCTGATGAATATAACGCCAGAGTTCAAACTTTTATAGACAAGAATCTGTTTGAGAATAAAACCTTAGTAATCGTAGACAAAGGACGCACCATCACCGAACGCAGTGCAATTCTGGTAGAAAATGGTGTTTATAAAGGCTATGCTTTCTATGATTTAAATTATCAAATCAATAAAATTGAGATTTTAAGAAACATCATTATTCCAATGCAAAGCAATCGCGATACCCGAAATAGCATTCAAAGTTATTTGCGAAAAGGTAAAATGATGAAGATTGTGAATTTCTAATTTTTTAACTTTATTTATCTTCATTTCTCATGCAGGAAATAAAATCGAAATTCGACATTTTCAGACAAAAAATCCATATTATAGTACATGGAACAAATACGGTAGCCGGCCGACTGTTTGACTTGATTCTTTTAGGACTCATTTTGTTAAGTGTCCTTTTGGTAATGTTGGAAACCGTTCAGGATTTCAATCAAAAATACCATGAGTATCTTGTGTTTTTGGAATGGGTCATTACCATTCTATTTACAATAGAATATATTTTACGGGTAATTTCTATCAACAAGCCATTCCGGTATATTTTTAGTTTCTACGGCATCATTGATTTGATTGCTGTCTTACCAATGTATTTGACATTTTTCTTTGTGGGAACCAGTATTTTAACAATTGTGCGGTCCCTTCGATTATTACGATTATTCAAAATATTAAACCATCCAAAATTTTCAAGCCAGTCTGTACAGTTAAAAAAAGCAATGCTGGCCAGCAAAGGAAAGATTATTGTTTTTCTTTATTTTGTGCTGATCAGCACCATCATAATAGGGTCAATCATGTATGTCGTCGAGGGAAAAGAAAGTGGTTTTACCAGTATTCCAATGAGCATCTATTGGACCATTGTTACCCTGACCACAGTGGGTTACGGCGATATTTCTCCCGTAACGCCATTAGGACAATTCATCGCTTCATTAGTAATGATTTTAGGTTACGGAATCATAGCCGTACCTACAGGAATTGTAACCGCTGAAATCGCCAGAACTAACACTAAAAAAAAGATTCAACCCATAAAAATCCCTGTAAAAATTGTGGAACAGAAAATCATCGTGAAAACGCAAAATTTTGTGACCATTGCGGATCTCGTTTAGAAGAAAATTAATAGGAAGCTATTTCCGGCTGTACACTGCAACTCCTCGTTATTCAAGTTGTTTTTCTAAGGCCGTAAAAGGAGCTTCTAAAGTCGCTCTTTTACAACCAAGAAAAACTAACTTTCATCACTGCGGGGTTTCCGTTTCCATCCGGGCTAAAAAACAATATGAAATACCTTATCACCATTATCGGTCCAACAGCCATAGGAAAAACTTCCTTGAGTATCGCTTTGGCAAAACATTTCAAATGCGAAATTATTTCCTGCGACAGCCGGCAGTTTTACAAGGAAATGACTATTGGAACAGCAGTTCCTTCAATTGAAGAATTGGCTGCAGCCAAACACAATTTCATTCACAACAAATCCATTTTTGAGAATTACACCGTTGGCGATTTCGAGAAAGAAGCCATTGCAAAATTGGATGAATTATTTTTAAATAATAATTATGTGGTGATGGTTGGCGGTTCCGGTTTGTATGTGGATGCCGTTTTAAAGGGTTTTGACGAATTTCCCGAAATTGATGCTTCGGTTCGGGAAAAAGTAACACAAAATTACGAAAAATTGGGCATTGAATATTTACAAACTGAATTAGAACAACGCGATCCAAACTATTTTGCTGTAGTTGCCAAAGAAAATCCGCAACGTATGATGCGCGCTTTAGAAGTGTGTATTGGCTCTGGAAAACCGTATTCTTCATTTTTGAATCAAAAGAAAAACACGAGAAGTTTCACTCCTATTCTTATTGGATTAGAAGCCGATAGAAGTGTGATTTATGACAGAATAAACCAGCGTGTGGATATTATGATGGCTGAAGGCTTATTGGCAGAAGCCGAAAAATTATATCCTCATAAAACGTTAAATGCACTACAAACTGTAGGTTATCGAGAATTTTTTAGTTATTTTGATAGTGAATTTACTTTGGCATTTGCCATTGAAGAAATCAAGAAAAATACCAGACGATTTGCAAAACGACAACTCACATGGTTCAAAAGAAATGAAGACACAAAATGGTTTTATTATTCAATTGATAAAACCAAAATCATAAATTACATCGAAGAATTCGTAAATTCAAAATCGTAAATCCTATATTATAATGCCAATAGCACCGAATTTTACATCCGTTTTAAGCAAAGATTGGGAAATCAATTTTACGCAGTGTTTACCAAATGGATATTTAAAATATACCGATTTGTGCAATCTTTTGCAATTAACCGCTGCAACACATTCAGAGATTGGCGGTATAAGTTTTTCGGATATGCAGGAATTTGATCAGGCTTGGGTTTTGAGCAGAATGCGGGTTGAAATTACAGAATTGCCAAAATGGAAAGACATTGTAACAGTAAAGACCTGGATAAATTCCTTAGAGAATTCCCGTTCGGTTAGAGCTTTGGAAATGTATGTTAATGGAAAAAAAGTAGTTGGTTCTGAAACTTTTTGGGCGGTTTTTAATACTGAAAAAAGAAGACCGGAAGCCTTGGCTTTGCCTTTCGAACATTATGAATTATATCCTGAAAACAAAGCAACCCAAAAAACTTTTTCTAAAATCAACCTAAATATTGATAAGGAAATGATCTTTGAAAAAACTGTAGTCCTATCAGATTTAGATATTGTAAATCATGTAAATAATGTAAAATACTTGGAATGTTGCTTGGATTTTGTCGACGAAAAATTAATATTAAATCAAAAAATCGAAAGTTTTGAGATGAATTTCCTGAAGGAATTATCGTTGAAAGATGAAGTTGTCATTCATGAAAGTTTGAATGAAAATAACACCGTTTTTAGTATCACAAAAGAGGATAAAACCTGTTTTGCATTACAATTGAATTGGAATGAATAATTTTAAGGGTTCAAACTTTCAAAAGGCTGTTGTAGGGTTCAAAAAAAAGCCCCATTATAAACTGCCCAAAAAAAAGTTAGACACTATTTGGGGGCAGTTTATAATGGGACTTTTTTTATATCAAACAGAAAAATTTTAATCATTCATTGAGATCAAAAACTCTTCGTTATTTTTAGTTTTCTTGAAACGATCGTTTATAAAATCCATAGCTTCTACCGGATTCATATCCGAAAGGTATTTTCTCATAATCCACATTCTTTGTAATGTTTTTGGATCTAATAACAAGTCATCACGTCTGGTACTCGAAGAAGTTAAATCGATGGCTGGGAAAATACGTTTGTTGGCTATTTTTCTATCCAACTGTAATTCCATATTACCGGTTCCTTTAAACTCTTCAAAAATAACTTCATCCATTTTCGAGCCGGTTTCAGTCAAAGCTGTAGCAATTATTGTCAATGAACCTCCATTTTCAACATTTCGGGCTGCACCAAAGAAACGTTTTGGTTTCTGCAAGGCATTGGCATCCACACCACCACTCAATACTTTACCGGAAGCCGGTTGTACCGTGTTATACGCTCTTGCCAAACGGGTAATGGAATCCAAAAGAATCACGACATCGTGACCACATTCGACCAAACGTTTTGCTTTTTCAAGAACGATATTAGCAATTTTAACATGCTCTTGCGGTTCTCTGTCAAAAGTGGAAGCAATTACTTCGCCACGCACACTGCGCTGCATATCGGTAACCTCTTCAGGGCGTTCATCAATCAATAAAACAATCAAATAAACCTCAGGATGATTCGCTGCAATGGCATTTGCAATGTCTTTGAGCAACATGGTTTTACCCGTTTTTGGCTGTGCCACAATCATTCCGCGTTGTCCTTTACCGATTGGTGAAAATAAATCGATAATTCGTGTCGAAATGGTACTTTGTCTTTCGGCCAAATTAAATTTTTCAGAAGGGAAAACAGGAGTTAAATGTTCGAATGAAACTCTGTCACGTACCACTTGAGGATCATGACCGTTTATTTTTAAGACTCTTACCAGGGGGAAAAACTTCTCCCCTTCTTTAGGAGGACGAACTACTCCTTTAACCGTATCACCGGTTTTAAGGCCGAACAATCTGATTTGTGATGTTGACAAATAAATATCATCTGGTGAAGCCAAATAATTGTAATCTGAAGAGCGCAAGAAACCATAACCATCAGGCATCATTTCCAGAACGCCTTCACTTTCTATAATTCCGTCAAATTCAAAATCAGAATCCCTAAAGTTGCTTTTCTTGGTTTTGAAATTTGGATTTGTATTTATATTTTGTTTGTGTAGTTGATTCGGGTTTATTTTTTTGGCAGGAACAGGAACTTCCTCATTTTCAGAAATTGCAGGTTCCTGAGCGATTTCATTCTCTTTAGCAGCTTCCTTAATTTCTTCTTTATCCTTTTTTAAAGCAATTTTCTTTTCGTAAGCTGATTTATTGAATTTAATGATTTTGCCTACTTTTTTCTCCGGTACTGCAGCTTCTGAAGGCTCATTTTCTATTACAGGAACACTCTCTTGTACAGAAAGATTCTCTTGTACTAAAATTTCTTCATTTGCAAAAAGAGTATTAGGGGAAGCTTTTTGAATCGCCGCTTTTTTTGGAGCTACCATTCGGGCTCTTTTGGGCTTATCCTCTTCAATAGTAGTCTCCGTTTTTTTATCGGAAACCGGATCAGCATTTG
>Ga0208789_1001609_pt1 | contig 11993 bp, 14 predicted proteins | sample Methanotroph_Enr_FD_187368 | JGI IMG/M metagenome (GOLD analysis project Ga0208789, IMG submission 187368) | Enriched soil microbial communities from Old Woman Creek wetland in Ohio, USA - Methanotroph_Enrichment_5 (SPAdes) (version 2) | ecosystem: Environmental > Terrestrial > Soil > Wetlands...
GCTGCGTAGCCCGCGGTTTCCTCCCTCGAGGCTTGTCCGACGCCTGCCCACCCAGTTCTGTCGCGTCTTGCAGTCTTACGCAGGAGGGCAGGCATCTGACAACCCTTAACAAACTAAGATAGTCAATGCCTGATAGAAATAAGACCAACTTTGGCATTTATCAGCTCAAGCCCTGACTTTCACCTCAAATCACCCCGTTTTCAATCACCGACAGTACTCAGTATTTAATCCGAGCGGGAAAACTCGGCTTTCAATTGCGCCAATAACGCGGCCAATCTGTGCTCCGGGACATACATCCAAAAACGGACTTTCTTCTGCCGCTGACCTGTTCGGCCAGCGACAGCACTTTATTCCTATGATCATGAGAATAGATCGGGAAAGTGCAGAAACCGTGTTCCAACTCCAACATCAACAAACAATCTACAATCTCTTCTTCAAGACCGGGCGGCACGTTCAATGTGAATAAATATTCCTCGACGTTCATGCTCGGACAAAGCATGGACAAAGGGTATCCGTTCCACGCCGAGAATGCCTGAATGATTTAAAAACGCTGGCTATGCTTTTTGATTAACGAAGTAATGATCTGATTGGCTAATACGAGAGTAATGGACTTACTCACTGCGCAGCCGTCTTATTCAAAAAAGCCGTACAAATACATCACCTCATCCTCTCCTTCCAAGATGAACTTTACGTCATCATCGGAAATTTCAACGTCCAGCGGATAAGGTTCGGTTGCATCGTCAAAATAATCGGACTTAATGTAAAACTCGTCATCGCCCTCTTTTACCAGAACGACTGAATAAATATCTTGGTCTTCGTTTTGATCGATATTTTTGAAGCTGAAACTGACGCTGTTGCCGTCGGGGGCAACGACCGGGTCCTGCTCGGTTTGCTCGTATTCGCAGGCCACATCCTCATCGTCGATGAACACATAGGTCATGGAAAAATGTTTTAAACGATTAAAATCTACTGACATTACATAACTCCTAACATATTATCCAACGCTTTCTTGGCGTATTTGGCGACTTCCGCAGGCACCGAAATCCGGTTAACCACATGCCCTGCGGCCAGATTTTCCAGCACCCAGGCCAAATGTTGCGGATCGGTTCTGAACATCGTTGAGCACATGCACAGCGTAGGCGACATAAAATGCACGTTTTTGCCCTGCGCCTTGCATTCGTCATGCAGGCGGTTGACCAGATTAAGCTCCGTCGCCACCAGCCAGCGGGTGTTGGGCTCGGCTTCGCGGACGGTTTTTAAAATGTATTCGGTAGAACCGATGTATTCCGATTTCTGGCAGACCTCAAAAGAGGCTTCCGGGTGCGAAATGACTTTGGTTTCCGGGTAACGTTTCAGGAATTCGTCAATATGTTCCGGCTTGAATACCTGATGCACGGAACAATAGCCGTTCCAGAGAATGATTTTAGCATTGCGGATTTGCTCTTCGGTCAAACCGCCCATCGGCTTGGTGAAATCCCAGGTGACCATCTCTTCCAACGGGATGCCCATCCGGTAACCGGTATTGCGTCCCAGATGCTGGTCGGGAAAAAACAGCACTTTCGATTTTTTGGCAAAGCTCCATTCCAAAATCTTCTGGGCATTGGACGAGGTACAGACGATACCGTCATGCTTGCCGCAAAAGGATTTAAGGTCGGCAGCCGAGTTGATGTAGGTCACCGGGGTGACTTCCGCTTCCGCATCGATCACTTGCGCCAACTCATCCCAGCATTTTTGCACTTTGACCAGGTTAGCCATATCGGCCATCGAACAGCCTGCCGCCATATCCGGCAAAATAGCGACCTGCTCAGGCCGGGACAGTATATCGGCGACTTCAGCCATAAAATGCACGCCGCAAAATACGATGTATTCGGCGTCCGATTTCGCCGCATCTCGGGACAGTTTTAGCGAATCGCCAGTGAAATCGGCATGTTTGAATACTTCATCGCGCTGATAATGATGGCCGAGCACCACGCAGCGGCGACCCAGCTTGGCTTTGGCGGCGATAATACGGGCATCGCATTCCTCATCGCTGAGTAAGGCGTAATCTTGAATCGGAAATGGGCTATTGGTCATAAATAATACTCCTCTGCGGAGAATTTTGGGGTTAGTTCACTACTCAACATGGGCAGAATGCGGCATTTGTCTCCCTAAGGGGAGAAAGTCGGAAGAAGATTTAATAAATCTATAGTTGGCTTAAACGAACCAATTATTTAACCTGCATAGCTATGAATAATATTCATGTATTCTTTGCCGGTCTTGGTTAGCCTTTTCACAACGGCATGAAGAATACTCAAAACCTTCACTAATACCAATTCATCAATACCGGTTAAATCTTTGCCAATCACGGCATCGACAAAATTGAATCCCGCCGATAGAAATGGGCTATCGCAGTTTATTTCAGTGTCTTTGAAATGATATTTATCCATCAGCAGTTCCAAGATTTTGATGGCATCGGCATCATTTAGCGTCTTGTTATTTTCAATATCATAAGCACAAAAAGCGCCCTCAATGGCGTTGCTATGACCCGTTAATTCAGCACTGTCGTGTATTTGATTGGTCGTAAACGACGGTACTTCGTTATATTTCCGTTTTGGCTTTTGATAATACGAGCACTCTAGACAGGAATCTTCTTTACGGATAGTTCCACAGCACAAGCTACACACTAATCCATTAGCGATTACACACTGTCTTTTCCCTTTTCTTGAATCACATATTGGGCATTTAGCCATATCTGTTTTCTCTGTAAATATTTGTTCCTAATTGTAGAGCCCCGTCCAGTTTGAGGTTGATATTGCATTCCCTTGCTGCGCGTCACTACCATTAAGGCGTAGGCCGGAATAAGGCCATCCAAGCGCGTAGCGCGAGGTGGCGTTTCCGGCGAATTTGGATGATGTTTGCCGGAAACACCAATTCTCGCTGCCGCTCGAATCGGCTTATTCCGGTTTACATGGCTACCAAGCGGGGCAACAGCCCCCGTCAGGCTTGGGTCAATCCATAAAAGCATTTCAACGAAGGCACGAAGAAATAATACTTCGTATCCTTCGTGGTGAATAAAAAGCGTTAATCCTTAGCTTTTTCTTTTCCCGCAGGCTTAATCAAGCGAATGCCCAACTCCTTCAACTGCTCATCGGTGACGACCGCCGGTGCGCTAACCAACGGACAAGCCGCCGATTGCGTCTTGGGGAAAGCGATTACGTCGCGAATAGACGTTGATCCCGTCATCAGCATGACCAATCGATCAAGGCCGAACGCAAGGCCGCCATGCGGAGGCGCGCCGTATTTCAATGCATCCAGCAGGAAGCCGAACTTTTCCCTAGCTTCGTCTTCGCCGATGCCTAAAATTTCAAGCACGGTTTGCTGCATCGCACTGCGGTTGATACGAATCGAACCGCCGCCGACTTCGGTGCCGTTCAACACCAAATCGTAAGCGCGCGATAACGCCGCGCCCGGATTGGCGACCAGCTCTTCCACCGAGCAACTTGGCGCGGTGAATGGGTGATGGATGGCGTTGTAGCGGTTGGTTTTCTCATCCCAATCGAACATCGGGAAGTCGACGACCCAGACCGGTTTCCATTCGCCTTCCAACAGGTTAAGATCATGACCCAACTTGACCCGCAATGCGCCCATCGCTTCATTAACGACGCTGGCTTTATCGGCGCCGAAGAAGATCAAATCGCCGTTTTGCGCGCCGGTTTTAGCCAATACGCTGTCCCAAACCTCGGCAGGGGCGAATTTAACGATCGGCGATTGCAAGCCGTCGACACCGGCGGACAAGTTGTTGACTTTGATATAAGCCAAACCTCTTGCGCCGTAAATACTGACATATTTGGTCAATGCATCGATGTCTTTGCGGCTTAATTCGCCGCCATTCGGTACGCGCATCGCAACGACGCGTCCTTTCGGGTCATTCGCAGGAGCAGAGAAGACCTGAAAATCGACATTTTTCATGTCCTCGGCAATATCGACCAATTCCAGCGGAATCCGTAAATCGGGACGATCGATACCGTAGCGCGATATAGCTTCCTGATGAGTCATGCGCGGAAATTTGTCGCCCAAGTTTACGCCGATCACTTTAATGAACAACTGGCGGATCATTTCCTCCATGATGTGCATGATCTCGTTTTCATCCATGAACGAAGTTTCGATATCGAGCTGGGTAAATTCGGGCTGACGGTCGGCGCGCAAGTCTTCATCGCGGAAGCAACGCACAACTTGATAGTAGCGATCCATGCCCGCGACCATCAAGATCTGTTTGTACAATTGCGGCGATTGCGGCAGAGCGAAAAACGAATTTTCGTGGGTTCGGCTCGGTACGATGTAATCGCGCGCGCCTTCCGGAGTCGCTTTGGTTAAGTAAGGCGTTTCGATCTCGAAAAATTCGTTGTCATCGAGGAAGTTCCGTAAAACTCGCGTCACATCGCGACGCACTTTCATCTTTTCCTGCATTTCGGTACGGCGCAAATCGATATACCGATAGCGCAAACGTAGCTCCTCATTAACTTCGATGTCGCTTTCGACCGGGAACGGCGGGGTTTCCGATTCATTCAGCACGACGATGTTTTTAGCCAGTATCTCAATCGCGCCGGAATGCATGTTGGCGTTAACCGTACCTGCGGGACGGTCGCGAACAAGACCGGTAATTTGTAATACATATTCACTGCGGACGCTTTCAGCAGTGGCGAAAGTTTCAGCCACGTCGGGATCGACAACAACCTGCACCAATCCGGCGCGGTCTCTCAAATCGATAAAAATAACGCCGCCGTGATCTCTGCGTCTATGTACCCAACCGCAGATTGAAACTGTTTCGCCTAGCTGTTGTGTGTTTAATTCTCCGCACTTGTGAGTACGCATAAATTTTCCCTGTTGATTTGGTTAAGATGAAAGGCACGAGACGAAAGGCACAAGGCGAAGGCGTGTTTTTGCCATTCGCCTTGTGCCTTTCGCCTGTTTTATTAACTTTTGCAGCCGCCGGCAGGACAGCCGCCGGAGGAAGGCGAACAACTCGCCTCGCCAGCTACATTCTTCTTGGCGCCGCTTTTAAAATCGGTTTCATACCAGCCGCTGCCTTTCAACCTGAATCCCGCCGCAGAAATCTTTTTCATTAACTCCGGCTTGCTGCAAGCTGGACAGATAATTAAGGGCTCAGCGCTGAGTTTTTGCAAGGCTTCATGCTCATGGCCGCATGATTGACATTGGTACTCGTATATAGGCATTTATCGCTCCGATAACAAAAAATAATAGCTACGATAAGTGCTGCGTTTAGTTTTTCAAGGCACTTACTATAAAATAGCCGCCTATTTTACCGAATTTACCTCTAATAATGAAAACATTAACCATCACAAAGCCGGATGACCTGCATTTACATGTCAGAAACGGCGCGCTTTTACAAACTGTACTGCCGCATACCGCCAGGCAATTTGCCCGCGCCATCATCATGCCCAACCTCAAACCGCCGGTTACGACGGTGGCTCAAGCCTTGGTTTATCGGGAAGAGATTTTAGCAGCAGTTCCTGCCGGTCTGGATTTTACGCCGCTGATGACGCTTTATCTGACCGGCTCGACGACGATTGATGAAATCAAAAAAGCCGCAGAATGCGAGCATGTCTATGCCTTTAAACTGTATCCTGCCGGTGCCACCACCAATTCCGATTCAGGCGTTGCCGACATCAAGGTTGTTTATCCGTTATTCGCGGCCATGGAGCAATATGACATCCCGCTGCTGATTCATGGTGAAGTGACCGATGACGCCTGTGACATTTTCGACCGGGAACGGGTATTTATAGATACCTATCTGACCGACATCGCCAAAAATTTTCCCGGAATGCGCATCGTGGCCGAACACGTGACCACAACTGAAGCGGTGCAATTTGTGCGAGATGCCGGCGCCAACATTGCCGCAACCATCACTCCCCAGCACCTGCTGTTTAACCGCAACGCGATTCTGGCTGGCGGCATCAGGCCGCACCATTACTGCCTGCCGATCATCAAGCGCGAGTCGCACCGTCTGGCACTGGTCGAGGCCGCTACCAGCGGCAACCCGAAATTCTTTTTGGGCACCGACAGCGCGCCGCATCTGACATCATTAAAGGAAAACGCCTGCGGCTGCGCCGGCTGTTACAGCGCCCATGCGGCCTTGGAACTTTATACGGAAGCATTCGAACGGGCGGATGCATTAGACAAGCTGGAAGGATTCGCCAGTTTTTACGGCGCAGATTTTTATCGGTTACCCAGGAACTCAGGCACGGTCACCTTGGAAAAAACCGCTTGGAAAGTACCGGCTGCGTATGGTGAAAATGAACTATCCATCACCCCACTCAAGGCGAATGAAGAGTTGGGGTGGAAATTGGCGAAAGGCTAAAGACGAAAGGCTCAAGGTAACAACGTGTTTTTTCGCCCTTTGCCTTTTGCCCTTCGCCTAATATTAATACGGCTTAATCGGAGCCAAATTTTCCTTATTAACGTCCTCACCATTCTCCAGCAGATCCGATCCTTCCGGCATATTACCATCGTGAATCAGATATTCACGCTGTTGAAAATAGGCGCTTTTGAAAAACGCATAGCGGTCTACAGCCGCTTCCGTCGCGATTCTTTCGGTACTCAAATTGTCGGCCCGCAGGTCGACAGCATTCACCGCAAACAGCCCGCCGGTGATAATACCGCTGTCAAGATAACTGATCGGATTCATCGCCGCATCGCCGATCAGGCCGCCCACGCCTCGAGGAGAGCTAGGCCCGAAAAACGGCAGCACCAGATAAGGCCCCGAAGGCACGCCCCAAACCCCCATGGTTTGATCAAAATCTTCATTATGCCTAGGCAAATCAATCATTTCTGCGACATCCACAAAACCGGCAACACCGGCAATGGTGTTGACGAGGAAGCGCGATCCATCCTGGCCGGTTTGCGCTATTTTAAACTGCATCAGGTCATTGAGCGTTACGCCGATATCATTAATGTTGCTAAAAAAATTGGTCACACCGCGATTAACAAACGAGGGCGTTATCCACTGATAGCCCTTGGCGATAGGCTTCATCGCGTAATCATCAAGTTTATCGTTAAACGTCTGTACGCCCCTATTCCAGCCTTCAAATGGATCTTTGGGGTCTTTCGCGGTAGTCGCGCATCCTACCAGCGCGCTCAATAAAACAAGGCACCCGACTTGAATCATCAATCTTTTCTGTTGCATGTCATCCACTCCACAACGCTATTATTTTTATAATGGGTCAATTTTCGCGTAACATACCATAAATCGCCGCATTTATTCCTCATCATTTCAGCACCTCTTGGCATAACTTTAAAAAATGGATACACCTGCAATTCCCATAGACAAACGTTTCCGAGGCTTTCTCCCGGTCATCATCGACATAGAAACGGCCGGATTCAACCCAAAAAAGAATGCATTACTGGAAATTGCAGCCGTTATTGTTGAGTTTAACGGCAACAGCGACCTGGAAATTACTGAACGATATACAACCCACGTCATTCCCTTTAAAAATTCCGAACTGGACGAAGCCGCGCTGAAGTTCAACAAAATCGATCCGCACCACCCGTTCCGCATGGCTATTGACGAGAAAGACGCACTGCACATGCTGTTTAAACCGATTAAAGAGGCCGTCAAGCGCAACAACTGCACCCGGGCGATTCTGGTCGGTCACAACCCTGCTTTTGACATCGGCTTCCTGAATGCCGCCATTCAAAGAACCCAAATAAAACGCAGCCCTTTCCATCCGTTCAGCACTTTCGACACTGCGACCTTGGGGGGATTGGTCTATCAGCAGACCGTTTTGGCAAAAATGGCCCAAACGGCAGGATTAGACTGGGACAACGAGAAAGCGCATTCGGCGCTTTATGATGCGGAAAAAACAGCGGAATTGTTTTGCTTGATAGTCAATCGCTGGAAGCATCTGGAACAGAGTGAGCAGATCGAAAATATAACGTACCCCCCCAATCTATCACAAAGCTAAGATATTGTTTTGGAGTTCAATACTGACTTTGAACAATTTATACGTACAAGGCTAGCCTTGCACTCCGGCATGGACACGAAGCTAGCTTTCATTGATTCTTCGTGTCCTTAAGTAACTTTATGCGTAAACTGGCTTATGCCTCTACACTGCCAACCGCAACCAACATCTTAGCCAATTCACCCTGCTGGTACAAACCGGTAATAATGTCGCAACCGCCGACTAACTCGCCGCCGATATAAAGCTGGGGATAGGTCGGCCAGTTCGAATATTCTTTAAGCGCTTCGCGAAGTTCGGGATCTTCAAGGATATTAACGTGCATATATTTGGCATGACAGGCCTCCAATATCTGCACCGTTTGGCCGGAAAAGCCGCACTGAGGAAAATCCGGTGACCCTTTCATATATAAAACAACCGGATTGTTTTCAATCTGGTCTTTGATTCTTTCAATAACACTCATGTTGGTTCACCCAATAAATAAAAAACCCAGTAATTTTATCAACTTTGCATTTATTAAAAAAGAAAATCTTGCGATCTGATGCCCAGAATATCTCTTTATACTCATCGCCCTTCAAAATCCTGCACTTTTATTCCCTTTCCTGTTGGATGCCTACATGGATGTAGGTAGTAGAGCACCAACAGTAGGCGCTTTAGGCGATGCAGGAGCTATTGTCGAGAGGATTAGGGGGAGGAGATTCAAAAAACCAAACTTTAAAGTGCAAACTCTTTCTATCGTATTTTATCTGCTGCAATACCTTTGGCTTGATAACAGACGTATGATAGCCGACAGTAATTGCCCAGATTAAAGGATTTTTGTATCCCATGTTCAACTTAATCATTCAACTCATTTTAGGCTTGATCTATGCCAATGCCGGCGAATGGCTGATGCACAAATATATCCTGCATGCGCGGGGACAAAATCGGCATAGTTTCTGGGCTTATCACTGGCATGAACATCATACGGTCTGCGCTAAAAACGCGATGCTGGATCCAGGTTACCGATCGCTGATATTAACGGCATGGAACGCCCAAACCAAGAAATTGGCCGTATTGACAGGCATTGTGCTACTGCATGTGCCGCTGTTAATACTATCCCCGCTGTTTACCGGCACGGTGTATGCGTCCTTGATGATTTATGACTACAAACATCGCAAGGCTCACCTCAATCCAACCTGGGCCAAACGACACTTGCGCTGCAGGGATACAGGAGATAGCAGTTACCGAGATGCCATGGATGGCAAGCCAACTCAGTCCAATCAGCCGTTTTTTAACCGCATTCACTACGGAAATGACATAGATTTATTGGATTATTAGATCAGACCTCCCTCTCCTTGATCCTCAGACCAATGGCTTTGATTGCAAAAAAAGAATAACGCAATCCCGGACTAATTGGCTACGAGCTTGTCTTTGTAATTACAGTAACGGTAACATTATCTTTGCCACCGGCTGCTAATGCGGCCTCTATAAGACGATTGACTTTGCATTGATTGCTGGATTTTTCAGCCAGAATGGCGGCAATACTTTCCTCACTAACTTCTCCGGTCAACCCATCGGAACAAAGCAATAAACTGTCCCCTTGGTTGAGTTCACCAAAAACATGGTCTATGTTAATGACAGTTTTATTCATGCCGCCAACGCCCAAGGCTTGCACCACTATATTCCGTCCAGGATGGGTTAATGCCTCTGTCTGTGTAATCATTCCTGAATTTAAAAGCAACTGGACGTAAGAATGATCGGTAGTGAGTTGTTGCAAAGCTCCGTTCCAAAGATAAGCGCGGCTGTCGCCGACCCAATCAATTTCATAATGCAATCCATCAAGCTTTACAGCAACTACCGTGGCTCCCATATCGCTACTTCCATCACCATTAAGGGCTGCCGTTTGAATCGCCCGATGGGCTGATGCAATAGCCGGCGCTAAAGGAGATCCCTGCTTAATTAGACGTGCAATTTCCAAGACAGCAATCTGGCTTGCCGTATCGCCTGCGCCATGTCCGCCCATGCCATCCGCTATGACCCACACACCGTACTCAGGCAGAGATAAATAGCTATCTTCGTTAACTTCACGTAATCCCGTATGTGTCCCTGCACAAAAATCGACTTTAGTCATTTGATATAGTGTTTGCTCATTATTCTGTTTTTTAAATCACCACTCCCTAGCCGTCTCAAGCAGGATAAGGAAGAAGATACACATAGCGTCATTGGGAGACAAGAACACGCTTAATTGCCAGGAATTCATTGGAACTTTGCGTTGCCTGTACCGGTAAATTAACAATGGCTTTTTCCAATACCTGAATGCGAGACGCATCTATAAGATGTGTAGTACCGTTTAAAGGCAGGCGTCTGGCAAGATTGAGCATGGCTGTCGGATCGTAACCACCAGCTTTAATAATGGATAAAGCAATACGATCAGCTTGTTGTTCTTTGCCTACATCAATCACCTGTGTTAAAGAACCGACGCCGACTTGATATTGTTCGGGTTTTGGCATAAACACATCGTCAAGCAATGTGGAGAAAACATTGGGTGGCTGGACTATACAAAAATGTCCGGCCAGTTCATGGCCAATTTCATGCCCCAGGATTGCAACCAACTCTGATTCAGTCTCGGCAAAGTTTATAGCTCCTTCGGTGACAAAAATATAGCCCCCGCCAATAGAAAAAGCATTGGGCGCTAAATTGCGAACGACCGAAAAATGCCATGCAAAAGCATTGCCGTAGCCTTTTAATTGTGCCAAATGAACACCAAGTTTTTGTACATAGCGTGTGATTTCATCCTTGCTGCTGCGTAGCGGCCATTCGTTTTCAATGCGTTGAAACACCGTATTTGCGGCTTGATAGTCATCAGCGCAAGACAGCGGATAACTATCGGCAACTACGTCAGTCGTAAAGAGCAACAAAAACGGCACGAGCAAAAACACTACGTGCCGTTTAAGCATAGATAATTGTACAAACAAAGCTTTACCCAGTAATAATAAGCACCGAATCACGGACATCGTAACTGGTTCCGGTTTTTACCTTGTTCTCGATAACATAGGTGCCTGGAGGCATTTTTGCGGGCACAACAAAATCAATCTCTGAGCCGCTTCCCCCTAAAGGCCGCTTAACTGTGCGTTCACTCAAGGGTTTCAATACCTTGTCATCTTTTTTTAGCACCATTATTTCTTCAACATCAATGTCTTGGGTATTGTTAGGCGCGATTACCGAATAATCCAACCCGAGTTTTACGGTATCTCCTGCTTTGACAGACTTGGGAGAGGCAATGGCATTGCGGATTTTTACTTCAGTGCCATTGGCAGGCGTTGCATAACCATAGAGTTGCTGGTCTTGGGTCGCTGTTCGAGTTTGGCTGGAGTGGTAAGCTAAAACCCCTACCGCAGCAAGCGCCATACAGCCCGCGCCTGCGCCTGCGCCAATGCCTGAGCTGCCTGTCAGCACACCGGTTAATACTCCCACACCCGCACAACCTATGGCTCCAAGCCCCATAGATTGCTCCGTTGTAGCACAGCCGGTTAGCAATACGCCCGAGCAGACTATGGCGGTCAACTTAGTTTTATTTGGTTTCATAATACGTCCCTCATTACTGTAAAGTTATTGTTTAGATTGTGCCGGAGCAGGAGTTTGTCCGGGTAATGTCGGTGTATCAAAATAAGGTGTTACACCTTGAGGTAAAGGGGGTACGAGTTTGTCCAAGTCAACAATTGCATTAAGAATTGCCGGTGCAGGCGGTGGCTCAATAGCTTCCATTTTGGCGCTTTCATAAGTATATTTTCCGCTGCCGCTAGGATATTCGACGCCCACTTTAATGGCATGTTCTTCGCCATCTACAGGGATAGCTGAGCGAAATGCCAACACATAATCGCTTTGCAGAATGTTCTGGATTTGCTCAACGGTGGGTTGCAAACGTTCCACGCTTTCGCCGATTGGATAGTAAACACCAAACGAGTTTTTGGAAATGGATTCAAGGTTTTTAAAATCTTTGGTATTTTTGGTATAAGCCAAAGAGTATATCGGAACAGGTATAGCCAGGGCACTAATACG
>Ga0208789_1001610_pt1 | contig 11980 bp, 9 predicted proteins | sample Methanotroph_Enr_FD_187368 | JGI IMG/M metagenome (GOLD analysis project Ga0208789, IMG submission 187368) | Enriched soil microbial communities from Old Woman Creek wetland in Ohio, USA - Methanotroph_Enrichment_5 (SPAdes) (version 2) | ecosystem: Environmental > Terrestrial > Soil > Wetlands...
CCGGCGTTCGCAGGCCAAAAAATAAACCAAAAGCCATTGTTAAAGCTGAAGCGGCTGCTGTTGAGGTTGTTGCAAAAGTGAAAAAGGTAGCCGAGAAACCTAAAGCTGAACCTAAACCAAAAGTTAAAGTAGCTGAAACAGGTATCGAAAAAGCTGCAGAAATAAAGGCTGCTCCTGTAAAAGTTGTTAAAAAGGCGGTTACAAAGACTAAAGCTGAAGATGCTGCTAAATAACAGAATTCATTTACGATAGAACATTTTAATCATGTGAGGGGCGAAGGTCTCTCACATTTTTTTTGAAAGTATCTCCTCTTTCTTCAAAATTCCTAAACATATCGTAACTGGCAGCAGCCGGGGATAACAGGCATATTTTTCCTTTTGCCGTCACTTCGCCTGCGATGGCGACGACCTGCTTGTAATCGTTAGCTGTATAAAAATTAAGGTTATTTGCCTCATAAACACTGAATTCTTTCATCATCCGGGCACCGGCTTCTCCTACAAAAATGATATTGGATATTCCCGAAGCTGTTAAAAATGGATATAGAATATCGTATTCAATTCCCCGGTCGAAACCACCAAGTATAACCGTGTCAACCATTTGAAGAGTCTTAACAGCTTCAACAGTTGCTTCGGGAATGGTAGCTATCGAATCATTATACCAGGTAATCCCGGCGTAATTTCCAACCAGTTCTATGCGGTGTTCCAATCCTTTAAATGTTCTGATTCCCGATCTGATCTGTTCAGGTGTTATACCACTCAGGTAACAAGATGCAGCAGCCGCCATTATATTGTAAAGGTTATGATGTCCTTTCAGCGGCTGGCCTTCGCTGGTGTCGTATAATCTGATAACCTTATTACCGAGGAGCAATTCTATCCATTGGTTATAGATTTTCAATTCAGCTTTTGAACCTGGTTCCAGCGAAAATGCGATTGATTTGTGAATCTGCTTCCCTGATTTTTCCACGAGTTTCCCCAGTGTTTCATTATCCAGGTTATATATAAAATAATCCTTTTCATCCTGGTATTTCCCGATATTGAATTTTGCAGATTGATACTCTGCGTATGTATAATAGTGATCGAGATGTTCCTGGAAAAGATTGAGCAACACGGCAATATGGGGAGCATGCGATATGTATTCGAGCTGATGTGATGATAGCTCCATAACAATAATGGAATCGGACCTGATATCGTCAATACAATTAAATGGAGGAATCCCAATATTCCCTACCAATAAAGTATTTCTGCCCGCATGTTTCAGAGTATGAAATACCAGACTTGAAGTGGTACTTTTCCCTTTTGTTCCGGTAATGCCTATAACCTGGTGACCATAGCATTGCAGGAAAATATCTGTTTGCGATGTTAAAGTAACCCTGTTTAATTCTTTGGGCAACGTGTTGGATGGAATTCCCGGTGATTTCACTGCCACATCAAAATCATCAATGAATTGCATGCATCCTTTACCGGCAATAAAGAGCAGATTCCGGTCATTGTTCAGAACAGCATCATTTTTTATCTCCTCATTTTCATCGATAATAGTAATCGTTTTCAGAGGAAAAACCTTCCGTATTAAATGATACGACGATCGCCCTTCACGCCCGAAACCTAATAATGCAATGCTTTTATTTTGAAAGAGGGTTCGTATCAGTTCATTCATTTGAGATTTTGTTTAATAATTTTCAGAAAATGTGGTTGCAGGAAATGGTCCGTATTAAATTCATTCAATATTTTACCTGCAAGCCTTACATCATCCGGTGAATAATTAGTAGTATTGCTGTAATAATCGATCAGCAAGGGAAGTTTCTCGTGCTTATGTTTCGATATGAACATATGGAGAGCTGCATTCACCTCATCAATAGTACCGACACATTCAAAAGGCTTTATTTCGTCAATACCGGTCAGTTCCTTCATGTATCCCAGCATTTGCGGCAATTCGAAAAGATTTTTACCGAAAATATGCACCAGTTCAATTGTTGGTATAAAAGGGCTGAGGATGGTAAATGCAAACAGGCATTTCGGGCAGTTACAGCACCAGGTATCTGTTTTACTGCCAGCGTTACAGCTTTTAAATACAGGATAGTATTTGACATGTTCGGCAAACATCTGTGCAATCTGAAGCTCATTTAACGGCCTCAAAAAGCTGAAATAATTGAAGTCGGGTGAAATATAGGCCTTTACATATTCCCTGAAATCTGATTCAAAAGCAAACGACTTGGAGTACTGGTGATTTACATCCGTACCTGCAACGGTTGGTTCGTTGGCACTCGATTCGTTAGAAAGAGCAACGTGCCTGTGGCCCGCAATGGCTGATACAAGGAGGCTGTAAAATGCCAGCATGGCTGAGAATGGGGTATGCCCATTCAGGAATCCCTGTGCATTCAGATCCAACAGAAGCGGGTCGAGCCGGCGGTTAACCTCAATAAATCCTTCATCTCCAAAACCAGCAACCCGCGCACATTCGAGTGTAGCCCCCCTGGGATTCATAATAAAAGGACGAATGGGACCACTTTTGCTCAGTAACTCCAGCGTTACCACTGAATCTTTCCCTCCGCCGACAGGGACAATTATAGTTTCATCAAGGGATATGGATTGAGCCGGAACTGATTCACCATCGGAAATAATTTGCATGAATTCTGCCGATGATGTTTTGATTTCATTCGTATAAAAGAATTCTCCAAGCCCTTGGTAATAAACATTTTTCCACCATGACACCTGTTCTGCTGACAGTTTTTGGCCTTTGATGATTACCCGTGGCGGACAGGCAGCTTTCCAATAACTGATCAGCTCGATAAGCCCGATCTGAAAAAGAAGATTCGCAAAAAGAGGACTGTTTATCAGTTCATCAGTGGGAAAGTTCAAAAAAAATCTCTTTCTTGGGATGCTGAATCCCGGGCGAAAAACAAATTTACCAGCCATGTTGAATTCGTAGGTAACATGCAGCCCAGCCTGGTCAATAATTTTTTCATACCCGGTATATTCCAGAAACGGATATTCTTGCCTAAATTTGTAATACTTTTCCTGTCCTGCTAATTTTTCAGGTTTACTCTCCATGGTTACTTTCTGAAGCTATAGAATTCACGACCTATTTGACCGTCAAAGATAAAACAATCATACAATCTGAAGCATAGTTTTGCGTTACTTTAAAAACAGGGAGAATAAGCTTTAGTAATCTGACTATTTATATAAATACACATATGATTATACCTGATCAAAATCCAGCTGGTGGCCGTATTCTGATAAGTCAGCCCTCGCTTCACGACAGGTTTTTCAGCCGGTCGGTGGTTATGCTTGCTGAACATGGCCCTGACGGGAGTTTTGGTTTTATTGTGAATAAACCGGCAAATATTAAGTTAAGTAAAGTAACCGGCGAATTTGGCGCTTTTGATACCGATCTTTACCTCGGCGGACCGGTTCATGTCGACAACCTTTTTTATGTGCATTCCAAAGGTGATATCATTAAAGATAGTTTGAAAATCATTGACGGCGTATACTGGGGCGGTGACATGAATGAAATCAGGAAATTAATTTCTTCCGGAAAACTGACAGAAAAGGACATCCGCTTTTATGCAGGGTATTCAGGCTGGCAACCGAAACAACTGGACAGGGAAATGCAAGAGAACTCCTGGATCGTATTGGATGGGCTAAACCGTTATGTGTTCGGACCGCGGCCATCCATTTTATGGAAGAAGATTGTTCTCACACTGGGGGAGGATTATGCGCCCTGGATAAATTACCCCTATGATCCAAACATGAATTAGGAAATTATAAAGTCTGGAGAAAGTATTGAGTAACCTCTTTTAAAAACTATTTAATAAGGTATAATATAGATTGACAATAAGCACCGGTTTCAATACAATTGTGAACACAAAGCCAAAAATTGCGCCCCAGAAATGTGCATCATGACCAATATTGTCAATATTTTTTTTACCCATATATGCAGAATAAATCAAATACAGAATACCGAAAATAATTGCCGGTATCCCGATCGGGATTAAGAAAATATAGATTTTGCTGAGCGGGTCGAAAATGATGCTTGCGAATACAACAGCTGAAACAGCGCCTGAAGCTCCTACCGCCGTATAACTATAATCATCTTTATGCTTGCCATAGGATGGCAGCGTTGATAAAGCTGTTCCCCCGACATAAAGCAACACGTAATAGAGTATGCCCTTAATTCCGAAATAGATTTGGTAATAGGCTTCTACAATCCGTCCGAAAGAATACAAAACCATCATATTGACGAGTAAATGAATCCAGTCGGCATGTATCAGGGCATAAGATAAAAACCGGTAACTGTTCTTGAAATGCTTGATATCGTATGCATTAAAAGCCAGCCTGCGGAAGATCTCCCGGTTGTTGAATGCCAGTAACGAGACTATAACAGTTATGATTACTATAACAATTGTTACTGTCATCTTATTTGGGTTGTTGTGTGTAGTCTATTTCGGAACCAAGAACGCTATGTGGTACAAGATATACTGCAAGTAAAATAATGGCGGCAGCAATGGCCCATCCTCTTGCGTTTGGATTCTTACGCAGCATGTAAACGGCAACGGCCCATCCCAGCACTGCTATTGCAGTTTTATTATCAGTAAGGTCACCAAAATTCAAAATTCCTTTCAGAGGCCATCCGGTCCAGTAAGCGCCAAAGGCATAATTCTGAACCATAGGTCCGAGTATCAATCCTCCCGGAATGAAGAATATTAATGTGAGCAGCGCATATAAATAAGTTTTTTTGCCTTTAATAAGGGCTTCGATTCCTGCGCGGGTACTGAAGAGCATTGCCAGGAACATAAGCAGTATATGAGGTAAGAGCACAAAGAGCGGAACCGGTCCTTTAAAACGCATCACTACCGGGTTTTCAGTGAGCTTAACAGGCTCAGGTGTACCTGAAAGACTTACGCTGTATTGTATTTTACCGGCAGCTGGTTGTTTGGGCATCATAAAAGTGAGTTTATCACCCTCCCTGGTCATCGCGGCAGCCGTCAGGGTATCGTTACTTTTAAACCGTTTATATGAAATAGTTCCGTTCACTGACTTATCAGGTACAGTTACACTTATCGGTGCATCTTTATCGTTTTCAGCGGTCCGGATAAGTTTGTATTTAATTATATTTTCATTAACGGCAACTTTACCAGTAACAGGATAAGTAGGTCCGGTAACTCGCTGATAAATGGCAATTCCACAGGTAAAAATAATGGCAAATAGCCACCAAAGGAACGATTTTGCAGTGTCAGTCATAACAGGTATTTGATTTTTTTAAGCCGCAAAAATATCTTATTATTTTAATATAACAGCGCAGATATGCAACTTTGAGTATATAATTTAAAATATTCGTGCAATTAATTGTAATAACAAGGGATATTTTTCGTTAGTTTTATTAATTAACCTGTTAACTGTTCAAATTGACTACAGCATTAAAATCATTCTATCCTGAAGTTCGCCCGGACTTTTCAAAATTGCTTATCCTGCTTTGTATAGTTCTGGTTTCGAAAGTATCGTGTGCTCAGGAAATGCTTGGGATAGTAAACAGCAGCTACGCCGGCATTGCCGGTTCTGTTATCAACCCTGCCGTAACAGTTACTTCGCCTTTTTACCTGGACATTAATATAATGGCCGGTGATATTTTTTTTGAAAACAACTACCTCTATATGGCAAAGGATGAATATCGTTTCCGGCGCTTCCTGAGTAAAAATCCTGATTTCCCGACACATGGAACCACTAACAAACAGATTGTATATGATTACTATAACACAAAAGATAAGAATGCCTATGCCAGTCAGCGTTTACTAGGGCCATCAGTTGCTGTAACTGTCGGACGACATTCCTTTGGCCTTGTTACCGGTGAGCGTGCCGTTATGTCGACCAGGAATGTGCCTTACGATATGGCAAAATTTGTATACGAGCAACTCAAATATCCGCCACAATATGACATTAACTATAAAGATACCCGTACCATTTATAACGCCGAATTAGCCTGGGCTGAAATTGGATTCAATTATTCCTATGTTATAAAGCAAAGATCAACTGATTACTGGGCGGCAGGTATTACGGTCAAAGCGCTGAAAGGTTATGCAGGTGGATATCTTTACGGTAATAATGTTGATTATATTGTTTCAGATAGTGATACGCTACGGATTAACAATTTTAACGGGGAGGCAGGATATTCACTACCCTTAAACTACCAAACCAATGAAGCTAATAATAACCCGCTTTTCAGGGGAAAAGGAGTTGGCTTTGATATCGGTGTTATTTATGAGAAAAAGAAAAGTGACGTCCAGGCTCAGCAACAAGGAGGAAAGCTTTGTTCACAGAGTTACATTCCATACAAATATAAAATAGGGATATCCATACTCGATATTGGCCGGATACGTTTTACTGACAATGCCCAGAAGCTGGTTTTTAACAATGTCTCTACGTTTTGGCCGGGAATCGAATTGTATAATTATTCTACGGTCAGCCAGCTCACGGATACCTTGAGCCAGATGTTTTACGGTAATAAGACACAGCTTATCCAGGGTAACGAAATTACAATTGCATTACCTACTGCTATCAGCATTCAGGCGGATGTGAATTATTATAAAAACTGGTATATAAACGGTACTTTGTTTTACCCTCTGCAGTTTTCGAAATCAGGAATCAGGCGTCCTGCATTGATCGGATTAACGCCCCGCTACCAGACAGCCTGGTTTGAAGCCAGTTTGCCAATTACTCTTTACGATTTTTCAAAACCACGGATAGGACTAAGTGCACGATTTCTGGGATTCTTCATTGGTACTGAAAAGTTAAGCGGATTTTTCCATTTCACTGATTTTACTGGCCTCGATTTTTATGCCGGGCTGAAGATCTCGTTGCGGAAAGGATTCTGTCGTAATAAAAAGGTGGATAATTGCGGTATTGAAGAATATAAAATGTTTAATAAGTCGAAACGGTAAGAAGAAAGCCATGTTTAAAAAGCTGAAGAGAAATGAATGGCTGAAAAAAACAGCAGCATATATATATCTTTTAGTTTACTACTATTTTCTGAGTCATATTCTGCCCTTTGTTATTCACACTGATAAAATACAAACCTTTCAGAAGCCTGACATCGAGTAAGGCATTGGATTGATCGGTAAATGTTTGCACGTTCACAAGTCTGCCATTCATATCAGTTATGCTGATAACTGAAGAACCTGATAATCCATTCAGACTGACATTCAAGACGCCATCGGAATCAGGATTGGGGAATATTGATATCTTCGAAATGTTTGGAATGGAATTCACACCTAATGATGGATCGATTAAAAATGCATTCAAAGCTGTGGTAGGCCGTCCATCCGAACCCCAGCAACTTAACTGGTATCCGCTCCACGATTTAGCACCTTCCGGTTCCCAGTAGATAACTCCCAGACCTTTGTGGTTTGGAACCGAACTTACTTTTTTGATAACAGCCACCAGCATATCATAGGTGTTTTGCACCAGCGTATAATCGCCTCCTGTTTCAACCACCATCACTTCCTTTCCGTACCTGGATGCCATATCGTTCAGATTGTTACCCAAATCATTAATGGTTGCTGTATAATCACTTCCCAGCCAATAGGGATAATAGGATGCGCCAATGATATCATACCTGACAGTATTGCTTGCCGCATTATCAAAAAAATGCCTGAACCTGTTGTTGTTATTTCCCTGGTCAATATGAATAACCACTTTAATAGAACTGTCGACAGCTTTAGTGGCATCATATCCTTTATTAAGCAATTGAGCCAGTTGGTTCCAGTTTGATGTACTTCCATCAGGCCATAACATTCCACCGGGAATTTCATTCCCGATTTGCGCCCAGTCAGGCTTAGCTCCAATAGATTTTAGTGTATCCAATACTTCAAACGTATGGGTATAAACATCAGCCAGTAACTGGCTGAACGGGTGACTTGCCCATGCCGCGGGTTTTGTTTGATTTCCGGGATCGGCCCAGGAATCGCTGTAATGAAAATCAATCATAATCCGCATTCCCATATTTTTGGCCCGCAACGCCATTTGTGCCACTTCCTTTTTACTGCAATGGCCACTTGTTTTATCATTCGACGGATTGACAAAAACCCTGAAACGGACCGTGTTGATTCCTTTTTCTTTCAATATTTCGAGGCAGTCCTTTTGAACGCCATTACTATCGTAGAATTTGTACCCGGTAACTTCCATCTGCTTCAGCCACCCGATATCCGCACCCTTAACAAACTGTGCCTTTGGGGTAAGCGGATAGAAGAACAAAAGCAACAGGAATACCTGGAAAAAAATCTTTCCATGGATAGCTGGTGATATCAATGTTTTCATAGGTACTTCTTCATGTTTTCGTCACACGGTCCAAACGTTCCACCGCTCTGTCAGGGAAAAAGGAACTCAATACGTCCTGCATGGTTCTGCTATACAAACTTACACAATAATTACTGTTCATGCACAATCCCTGTAAATATTGAAACTTTTACTTTTTTAAAAGTACTATAATCTGTAGAATGCAGAGACTGCATCTGTGTTTTATCATCAAACAGAATGTTGATAGAGGTTTATTTACATTAAAGTTCAGGAAGATTAAGGACATTTTATTTCTGTCCTTCTTTCCTGGCACCTTGTTCTGTCTGATGTTTATATAATCCCATTTGAAAACATTCATTACTACCCATTTAAATTCCGGATTTTTATAGAAATATCAATTTGTCCCGCGGAGCCTGGTAATCTATCGTTTTGGGAAAAAGAAGGATATCTTGCCATTTTAGGAATATTGGCTCAATTTGGAATTATTGTTCTTAAATCAATTAGTATTACCTATTGATACTATGTTGTTTACTGCTTTGGCATATTTGTTGCTTCTGAATTTACGGATAAAATAGATCAGAACTGTATTCCTGTATTTTAAAAACAAACCCTAAGTAAATAAATTATGGAGAAATGATTTAACTTTGCAACAAGGCCTTCAATTTATCTGCAACTGTTAAATTTAATACTTCTGGGCTTAAGGGAGTTTTTAAAAATGATTTAGAATCAGGCTTAGAAAACAATTTTGCGCTAATCCGGATTTAATTTGTCTTTTTATTGATCAAAACCCAAAAAACACACGCGAATTAGGGAAGGAACCATCCGGTTGAAGGAAAACGAATAAACGGTATAAAATATAAATGCAAAATTCGTCCTCAGCTAAATACGACCTTGTGTTGCGGTATTTTAAAAGAAGATTCTCTATGCATCAGGCAGATAAACCTGGCTTGCCGGGCAGCAAATACATTACAACAAAACCAGATGCCGGAAGGAAGCCCGTCGTGCTTGAAAAACTAATAAATGGGAAATTGCCTTCAATGTTATTCACGTTGAATTAAATAAATAAAAATTAATGTCAAACAATTTAAACAATCAGGCGTATGAAAAAAAACATTACGATTTTTACTCTGCTTAGCTTCTTGTTGACCATTTTCATTTCTCAATCTCATGCGCAAGTGCAAAATACTTGGGCAAAAAAAGGTGATTTCGGAGGAATGCGCAGAACCGGAGCTGTTAGTTTCACTATCGGGACAAAAGGTTATTTAGGTACTGGTGCCGGATCGGTTGATTCTCTCGGGACAAAGGATTTCTGGGAGTACGATCAGGCTACCGATGTATGGACTCAGATGGCAGATTTCGGAGGAACGGCCAGAACATTTGCTGTTGGATTCAGTATTGGTTTAAAAGGATATCTGGGAACCGGTTTAGACGGATACGATAGCATTGTAGGCAGTAGTACACAGGATTTCTGGGAATTTGACCCTTCTGCAAACACCTGGACACAAAAAGCTGATTTTGGCGGTTTGGACCGGTACGGTGCAGTGGGTTTCAGTATTGGGTCAAAAGGCTATGTAGGTACAGGAAACAGTGTAATCGAAGATCATAGGAATGATTTTTGGGAATATGATCCTGCTATGGATACCTGGACTCAAAAAGCAAATTTTGCTGGGCTGGGCAGAACTTTTGCTACTGCTTTCAGTATCGGGAATAAAGGGTATATCGGAACAGGAAAAACCGGGACTACGGTTACAAACGATTTCTATGAATACGATCCGGCTACTGATGTATGGACTGCGAAAGCAAGTTTCGGCGGCATAAGCAGATATGGCGCTTTTGGTGCAAGTGATGGAACCTACGGTTACATGGGGACCGGACGAATTCTTGATAAAACGAATTTAAATGATTTTTGGCTGTATGATCCTTCTTCTGATACCTGGGTACAAAAAGCCAACTTTACCGGGAATTCACGTGCATCTGCTACTGGATTCAATATAGGCGATAAAATCTATCTGGGAACGGGTGATAATGGATTGATGTACATGAATGATTTCTGGGAATATACTACATCGTCATTATGCATTCCGCCGGCTATAACTTCAGAACCTGTCAATCAGTCAATAAACTATGGTGATCCGGCTGTTTTTACCGTGGTGGTTTCCGATGCCGTTTCGTATCAATGGCAGGTAGATGCAGGTACCGGTTTTGTTAATATACCGGATACCGGTATTTATTCTAATGCTACAACATCAACCCTGAACATTTCTCTGCCTGTCGTAGCAATGAGTGGCTATAAATACCGTTGTATAATTACAGGTAATGCATCAGGTGGTTGTCTCCCGGTTATAGCTACAAACGGGTATACGCTGACCGTTGCAGCAAAACTGATTGTGATCACTCCTGATGCCGGCCAGACAAAAACGTATGGCTCCGCTGATCCTTCCGCATACACTTTTACTTTCGCACCTTCTTTACTGGGAACCGATATGATAACAGGCCAGATGAGCCGTACTGCCGGAGAAAATGCCGGAAATTGGGTATTTACACTGGGTACACTGGATGCCGGACCTAATTACAGTTTATCGGTTTCAGCTACTCCTGCCTTTAGTATCACCGCCATAGCTCTTTCTGTTACAGCTGATAATAAGGAAAAATGTGATGACGGGACTATCTACAGCGATGGTTTTACGGTTACGTATTCAGGATTTGTAAATGCTGAAGATCAAAGTGTGCTTGGTGGCGCTCTTGTTTTCGGAGGAGATGCTGTAACAGCTGCCGCCGCAGGCAGTTTTTCAATCGAACCTTCAGGATTAACCTCATCAAACTATACTATCGGTTATACAAATGGTACGTTGGTCATCAAGCCAACGCCACTGGCTCCTGTTGTTTCCAAGAGTTTTGATACTTTGATCAGCAGTGCTGCAACCGGCAACCAATGGTACAAAGATGGAATTGAAATTACCGGTTCCACTGACCAGATACTCATGATAACTGCCAACGGTGATTATTATACTATAGTTACGGATAACGGATGCAGTTCTTTGGCATCAAATTCGATTTCTGTGCTCGACGTTTCAATTAAGGAAGCAGGTACTGCATCATTTGATATTTATCCGAATCCAAGTAAGGGTGAGTTCAGCATAAAGCTTAAAACAGCCGGCACCGAGAAGTACAATATCGAAGTTTTCAACAATATCGGCGTATTAGTCTGGAAACAGAATAATACCAGTTTCAATGCGTCAAGCATTGCAAAACTTGCTCTGAATAGCCCGACTGCAGGGTTATACACTGTCATATTGAGGAATAAAACCAATAGTTTCGCAAGGAAAATATCCATTACGAAATAATATTTTCTATTAAATAAATTGAATTAAAGAGCCGGGCATTCCGGCTCTTTTTTGTTTCATCCCGGGCCAGAAATAACCACTCATATCGTAAATCGATTCTAGTAATACGGAAAGTAATTGTATATATCTGTCAGGATTAAGCTAATATCCTGATTACACAATCTGGTTTACGGTCTCCAGGCTATTTTAGAAAGCGTCATGTACGACGTCATTTACGTCATGTACAACATCATTTACGGCATGTACGACGTCATTTACGGCATGTACGACATCATTTACGGCATGTACGACATCATTTACGGCATGTACGACATCATTTACGGCATGTACGACATCATTTACGGCATGTAC
>Ga0208789_1001611_pt1 | contig 11977 bp, 7 predicted proteins | sample Methanotroph_Enr_FD_187368 | JGI IMG/M metagenome (GOLD analysis project Ga0208789, IMG submission 187368) | Enriched soil microbial communities from Old Woman Creek wetland in Ohio, USA - Methanotroph_Enrichment_5 (SPAdes) (version 2) | ecosystem: Environmental > Terrestrial > Soil > Wetlands...
TTAAATCAGCTTTAGCTATTAAGCCTGCTGAAAATTATCCGAAAACGAAAATTACAGAAATTGAAAAACTGATCGCTGGACAATCAGCGAAAAAAGAAGCATTCGATCTTGCTGTCAGGAACGGGGATCAGTCGCTGGTTGATAAAAAATACGATATTGCAATAAGCTACTATAGCAATGCCCTGTCATTATTGCCAGGCGAAAAATATCCTGCACAAAAAATTGAAGAAATAACAACACTTACCGGGCAACAGAAAACGCTTGATGAGAAGTATGTGAAAGCAATCGCTGAAGCTGATAAGCAATTTAATGCAGGTAATTTCGAAGTAGCTGTCCCTGCTTATAACCAAGCCCTTGGCTTTAAACCCAATGAAGTTTATCCTCAGCAAAAAATAAACGAAGCCCAAAGCAGGATTACTGCTACAAAAAACACGGAAGCAAACTACACTTCTTCAGTTGCCAGCGGCGACAAACTGTTTTCTGAATTAAAATACAACGATGCGTTAGATGCTTATAAACAAGCGCTTAGCTTGAAACCGGAAGAGAAATACCCGCAAACCCAATTAGACAGAATAAATAAAATACTTGCAGAACAGAAATCGAATAACGAGCAGTATTCCAAAGCCATTGCAAATGGTGAAAAAGAACTGGCGTCAGTTAATTACAGTCTTGCTATTGCTTCATTTCAGGAAGCCTTATCTGTTAAACCCGGAGAAAAATATCCACAGGATAAAATTGCCGAAATAAAAGCAGCAATAGCTGCACAGCAAAAAACGGATGAGAAATACACCACTGCGGTAAACTCAGGTGATCAGTTGTTTGCTGGAAAGGACTACGATCTGGCTAAGACGGCATATTCCGAAGCAGCCGGATTGAAAAAGAATGAAAAATATCCTCAGGAACAAATCGTAAAAATCAATAAAATTTTTGATGAATTACATTCAGCGGAGGAAAACTACAAACAGGCTATTGATGAAGGTGATAATAGTTTTAAAAATCAAAGACTAAACGAAGCTATTGCTTCTTATACGAAAGCATCTGGCATTAAACCTGCGGAAACCTATCCTAAAACCCAGGTTGAAAAGATAAAGGTCCTGCTTGCCGAACAGCAGAAACTGGATGCGGATTTCCTGGATAAAGTTACATCTGCTGACCAGTTTTTTGATGCTAAAAGATATGCGGAAGCCATTATCGATTACCGTAAAGCTCTGGCGTTGAAACCTTCGGAAAAATATCCTTCAGAAAAAATTGCAGAAGCCGAAAAGCAAATTGCTGACCTGGAAGCTTTACAGCTAACCTTCGAAAAAGCAGTAGCCGAAGGGGATAAAAAACTGGCTGGAAAGCAGTACGAAAGTGCTCTTTCAGAATTTAAAACAGCTCTTTCCGCAAAACCCGGTGAATTGTATCCACAACAGAAAATAGCTGAGATACAATCAATCTTAGATAAAATCAAGGCTGAAAATGAAAGTTACACGGAAGCCATTTCGAAAGGCGATACCTATTTAAAAGCCGGGAAAAACCACGAAGCTCTTGAAATTTACCAACTGGCGAGCACCATCAAACCGGGTGAAAAATATCCCCGGGAACAAATTGCGCACATCAATCAATTGCTGGCCGAACAGGAAAAACTGGATACTGATTATCAAAATCTGATAACCGATGCCGACACCCGGTTAAAATCCGGAAAATACGATGAAGCCCGCATCGCATACACAAATGCCGGCGCTCTGAAACCCTCAGAAAATCTTCCCAAAGAAAAAATTGCTGAAATTGATACAATACTTGCCGGTATAAAACTGAAAGACGAAAATTATGCAGAAGCACTAAACAAAGCTGCTGACTTGTATTCCGCTAAAAACCTGGCCGGTGCCGTAAAATCATACGAAGAGGCTCTGGGAATTAAACCTGCAGAAAAGTATCCTCAGGAACGGATTGCTGTTTTAAAATCTGAAATTCAGGCTCTTGATGAAAACTACTCAAAAGCTATAGTCCTTGGCGACACCCAGCTAGCCACAAAAAACCTGATGAATGCGTTAAATGCCTATCAGAACGCACTTGAAATCAAGCCTGGCGAAGAATATCCCAGGTCGAAAATTGCTGAAATAAATACAGCATTAGTGGCTCAGAAAGAAGAGCTGGAGAAAATGTACAATTCCTATATTTCAGATGGCGATAAATCATTCGAAAGTAAAGATTATGCAGGAGCTAAATCAGCATTTACAAAAGCTGCCGCAATAAAACCTTCCGAAACCTATCCCAAACAGCGCATTACGGAAATCGATAAAATTGTTGAGGAAATTGCTCTTGCACGAAAAGTAGAATACACTAAAGCCTTGGGTGAAGCTGATAAATTGTTCAACACCAAAATCTTCGACCAGGCCATTGATGCCTATGAAAATGCATCCAAGATCAATCCCGGCGACACATATCCTTCATTGCAGATCAGTAAGATCAGGAAATACATGGAAGATCATGCCATTCAGGATTTGTATTCGCAAACACTGCTTATTCCGGAAGGAAGCGAAAAGAAATTCACCTTTTCAGCCATTGAGCCACGACTTCGGAAAAACAATTACATCCTGCTTAAAGCACGCTCAACAGGTAAAACTGCGCCAAAAGTCTATCTGAATTACGGTAAGGACAGCCAGAAAAACGGGGGCATTGTACTCCGAAGCCTCGATAAAACCACCCTCAACGATTATCTTATCCGCATCAGCGTTCAGGACAAATGGTATCGCGAAGATAATAACTGGATCAGCCTCTTTGTTGAAACAGGAGATATTGAAATCACAAAAATTCAGATTGCAGCGGGGGATGAATAGATGGTTGAGTTTATTGAGTTGGAAGAGAGAGGGAAAAAGGGCGAGAGGGAGAGAGGGCGAAGGGAGAAGGGGGAAAACCTTTCCTGTATTTATATATGTTTAATCAGCGAATTAAAAATTCAATTTAACCTGTTTGTCAGATATTTCCGTATTTAAAAGTTTTTTTAGGCCATTATTTTTAGGGTAGAATGAATGCGTCTTTTCAAAAGTGAAAATTTATCAAAAACAATTTCCTTAATTAGTTTTAATTTTCTGATATTTGCCGGCCTCCAAATTCAAAAAACATCAAATGGTAAATCTATCAGAATACTTCAGCAGATTCCGTAAGGAGATTATCGGATATGATCTGGAATATAAAACACATTATGGAATTCAAAAAATGATATATGCCGACTGGATTGCCAGCGGCAGGCTTTACAAGCCTATTGAAGACCGGATATCGAATGTTATCGGCCCCTGGGTTGCCAATACCCATACCGAAACATGCGAAAGCGGACAGTTGATAACCAAAGCGTATCACGAAGCACAACACATTATAAAAGAGCATGTAAATGCGGGTCCCGGCGATGTGCTTATTACCTCAGGATTTGGCTTGACAGGTGTGCTGGTAAAATTTCAGCGTATCCTAAATCTTAAGGTCCCCGAGAAAGATATTTATGGGGAATTCAAACATCATGGTAAAAAACCGGTTGTTTTTATCACTCATATGGAACATCATTCAAACCATACTTCCTGGTATCATACGATTGCTGATGTCGAAGTTATTCCACCGGGTGATGGTTTGTTGGTAGATCCTGAAAAACTGAAGCACCTGCTTAAAAAATATGAAGACAGACCTTTGAAAATAGGCTCATTTACAGCCTGTTCAAATGTAACCGGAATTGAAACGCCGATCCATGAATTGGCGCGTATCATGCACGAAGCCGGCGGAGTTTGCTTTGCAGATTATGCGGCATCTGCACCTTACACGGACATAAATATGCATCCTGCTGACCCTTTGGAAAAACTGGATGCTGTTTTCTTCTCTCCTCATAAATTCCTTGGCGGACCGGGTACTTCCGGCGTATTGGTATTCAATTCGGCATTATACCACAGCAAAGTTCCGGATGCTCCCGGTGGTGGAACAGTTGACTGGACCAATCCCTGGGGCGAATACAAGTTTATTGACGATATCGAAATACGTGAGGATGGCGGTACACCCGGCTTCCTGCAGGCTATGAGAACAGCCTTAAGTATCCGCTTGAAAAACAAAATGACCACTATACTCATCAGGCAGCGGGAAGAAGAACTGCTTACGATTGCTTTTAAGGAATTATGTTGTATCCCCGGCGTTCATATACTGGCTGACAATCAGAAAAACCGCCTGGGAATCATCTCTTTTTATATTGACGGGATGCATTTCAACCTGGTAGTAAAATTACTTAGCGACCGTTATGGCATTCAAATGCGAGGCGGATGCGCATGTGCCGGTACATATGGACATTTTTTACTGGATGTAAGTCATGAGAAATCCAAAGAAATTACCGATCTGATCACCCACGGCGATCTATCGCAGAAACCTGGTTGGATAAGACTATCCCTCCACCCTACTATGACCGACGAAGAATTACTTTTTATGACTGATGCTATCAAACAGGTGTCAGTTCATCACCTGGAATGGAAGAAGGATTATTTGTATAACAAACGCACCAACGAGTTTACTTACATAAACGAAACAAATCAGAAAGACGAACTTGTAAATAGTTGGTTTAGACTCGATGATTAAAAAAATTCCAGCCTGGCAGACCGGCCTATATTCCTTGTTTAATAAATGGAAGTTTTCCGTCTTTTTACGGAGCTTTTCGCAAAACAATAAGCGTGATTTCAGGTCGGGAGAATATTCGGCCCGGATAACCCAGTGTGCCGGCTCCCCTGTTAACATAGAGGTATTGCCTCACGCCGTTTGGATGTATTTTCTCATATAAACCTCCCCATTCTTTGAAAAGCAAAGCTGCCGGACTCCATTTTACCGAACCGCTTTCAATTGCCATTTGAAAAGCATGTGTATGTCCGGATAATGTGAGACCTATCTGGGGATACATCGTACTAACTTCAGCATCCCAATGCGATGGATCATGCGACATAAGTATTTTAAACTGCCTGGCACTAGTTCCTGCCAACGCTTCTTTAAGATCACCTTTTTTACCAAAACGTTTTGTCACGCTCCAGTTTTCAACTCCAATCAATGCAATTGATGCCGAACCTCTACTGATAATTGCATGCTGGTTAAGAAGCAGGTGCCAGCCAATACGATCATAAAATTCAAACAATTCAAGGTCATTTAGATCCTTGGCTGCCTGCGAATCCCAACGGGAATATTCGCCATAATCGTGATTGCCCAATATCGAATAAATTCCATCTTTTGCTTTAAATTCCTTCATCTGGTTTTCAAAAGGAATGGCTTCATCGGTTGTGAAGTTGACCATATCGCCGGTAAATAAAAGTAAATCCGGGTTCTGTTCATTCACAATTTTAATAATTTTATTCAGCGGTCGGTCAGTAAGAAAACTTCCGAGATGAAAGTCGCTAATCTGCACAATTTTATAACCGTTGAACTCTTCAGGCAGGTTTTTGACCGGTATTTCAACCCTATAGAGTTTGTAATCTGTAACCCAAAAAAACATCCCTGAAAAGAATAATAGCATTACAATTGTGGCTAACCCGGCTTGAGTAAGCAAGAAAATCCGGGGCCTGTACCATCTGCCCAATCGTTCTATGTTTTCAGGATTTATCCGCCTGATTGCATTCAGAGGAATAATAAAAATATCGCTTGCAATCAGTATTGTCAGGAAAATTCCTTTTCCAATCAGCAATATCAATAATATCCCTGCAAAATAAATCCGTATAAAAGAATACCATTGAGGATAAGGGGTAAACAAACCCAAAATAAAAAACGATAACAACATGTACAATGGCAACCAGTATGCAGTTGTTAAAAATCTGTAATACCGTTTTGCGAAATGCTTCCTCACTGAGAACCAGTAACGCATATCAATAACAACCATCACTGCAAGAAATATCAATCGGCTGGCATATTTAGGTAACTCGTATCCTCCGGCTAAAAGAATAATAGCAACCACGATGGCCATCTGCACAATATACCCAACTTTTAATACCTTCATTTGCTTAACGTACAAGCATGTGAAATTAAATAAAATAATTTAATCTGCATATTAAAAAAAGAAAGCTGTTATAAAGGCAATAACTTTCTTTTAACAAACAGAATATATTGTAATTACGAACTTGCCTTCACATAATTCACCAGTCCTTTGGCTTTGAAAATACCAACCAGTTTATCAGGAAGAGGAGAAAAACCATACAGTTTCCCGGCTATCGTAACTTTTCCGGCTTCAAAATCAATATCAACAGTATCGCCTTGCTTAAAAGCATCCACTGCTTCGGGAAGTAAAATGATGGGTAATCCCTGGTTGACCGACGAACGGTAAAAAATGCGGTTTACACTCTTACAAATTACGGCCTTGATACCTGCAAAAGCTAATCCAACCGAAGGATGCTCGCGTGAACTTCCACAACCGAAGTTTGCCCCGGCAACCAATATGTCGCCTTCTTTAACGCGTTCGGCAAAACTATCGTCGAATCCTTTGAAAAGATGCGGCATAATTTTTTCAGCTTCCGAACTTTTTACATTGTAGGTAAGGTTCCCGGCAAACATCTGGTCGGTATTCAGGTTGTCAACATCGGCATAATTCCATGTTCCGTTTGCATAACGGTCGTCATCAGCACTGATATCTACCGTTTTGCTTTGTGCAATGGTGAAAGGATATTTTTCGTTTGTAACCATTCCACGAGGGTCAGTAATTTCGCCTTTCAATGCCGAATATGCAACTACTGCCGGTGAAGCCAGGTAAATCAGGGAAGTTTTATTCCCCATCCTTCCTTTGAAATTACGGTTAGCCGTTGAAATGATGGTCATGTTGTCAGCCGGAATCCCCTGTCCGGTTCCGAGGCATGGGCCACACGAAGGAGCAAGAACACTGGCGCCGGCTTCCATAAAAATCCGTATCAAACCTTCGTCCATGGCCTGGAGATAGATTTGCTGAGAAGCAGGAATGATAAGCAATTGAAAACCATCGGGAACCTTTTTACCTTTCAGGATAACGGCAGCTTCGCGCAAATCTTCGATGCGGCCGTTGGTACAGGTTCCAATCATAGCCTGCTGAACTTTAGTCCCTTTAACTTCAGCCAACGCTTTCACATTGTCAACATTATGAGGGGCTGCAACCACCGGGAACAATTCATCCAGGTTGATCTCAATTTCCTTTGCATATACAGCATCTTGATCTGCCCAGGTGCCTTCATACTTTTTGCCAAAATGTTTCTCCAACACCTCGTCGGCAGGGAACACCGCATTTTTGGCGCCCATTTCAGAGGCAAGATTGGCCACTGTCATCCTGTCGGAAACAGATAAGGATTTTACGCCATTTCCATGGTATTCAATCGACATATAGTCGGCACCGCTTGAGCCTATCATACCGATGATCCATATCGAAAGGTCTTTACCATACACTCCCTGAGGCAGTTTACCTTTCAGGGTAATTTTAATGGATTCAGGTACCCTGAACCAGGTTTCGCCTTGGCGCCATAGTCCGGCAGTTTCAGTACGGTCAATTCCGGCAGCAAAAGCGTTAAAAGCACCTGCAGTACAGGTATGGCTGTCGCTTCCAACGATGATCATATTGGGTTTCGCATAATCAGCCATAATCTGGTGACAAATGCCCTTTCCCACATCATGAAATTTCGTAATGCCCTGCTCTTTGACAATATCACGGATTTTTTGGTAATCATTGGCCAATTCGGCGCTGGTCGGCGGTGCATTATGATCGAGAACGATTAGTAGCTGGTCGGCATCTTTTACCTTTTCGCCACCCATTTTTTTGAAGGTATTGGCGATACTGGCCGTATTATCATGAGTTAAGATAATATCGGGCTTGCGGAATACTATTGCACCAGCTTCGGCACCCAGAATTTTTTCAGCAAATGTTTTTCCCATAGTGAATATTTACCTGTTTATCTGCATGTTACAAAATCAATAAAAGCAAAACCCTAGCCGGGTTTAAAATAGTAAATTTCGAAAAAAATATGTCTAAAAAAAGAAAATTCTACGATTGTTAAAAAACATCCAGACCCCTCCACGAAATATGAGCTTTCGACAAAAAATAAGTCTTAAAACCAGAATCCAATATCAATTCCAAGGCGGGGGACAATGCCGTTGTAACTATAATCGAAAACGCCATTATTACTGGTATTACTAGTGTTATCGTAGTTAAATGTTTTTCTGAATCCGCCTCCTGTGTATATATCAAGATTAATGCGGTTGGCAAACGAGTAGGACCATCCGAAAAGCATCCCACCACCGAAGGCGTCGAAAGTATCAGTTTGCCATATCCCTTGTCCGGAAATGTTATAATTTATGTTTTCTGTTTCGAGGTAATGGTTCATCAGGTATGGAGCGAAATACAACCTGTGGCTCACTTTTGGCCAGATTACGGTGTACACATGAAATCGCAACTGCGCCTCTGAGCGAACACCCCAGTTTCTTTCATAATCATTATCGCGAAAATTCAGCCCGGCAGCCAGGTACAGACTAGTATTCGGGTTAAAGAATCTTTCATACCCCATCTGGAAAGTGTTCCTGGTGAAAAGCGAAGCCGACATCTTCAAAACGTTTCTGTATTCAGGCGAGTCGGCTGTAGCCAATATCTGTGCGAATACTCCTGATGTTGAAATAATAACCAGGGCCGCCAATAAGATTTTTTTCATAATGAATGGGTATAAGGTGGTTAATGGTTTTGGGAAAACTGGTATTGGTTAATCGTTATCGTTGGTTATTCGTAAATTCCTCTTTGCTGTTTTCAATGAGTATGGCATAAGTTTTCAGAAAATGAAATAAATATCATTATTGAATTTCAGGCAAATATAATGGTTTAAGATAAGTAGATGCAATAAGATCAAATACAAATTTAAAAATTGTGTTAATACCCGTATTTTCAAATGCTACACCTGTTTTCAATTACCTGAAAAGAAACAAAAAATAAATTTGCTCTTGTTATTATTATGTGTACTTTTGCACTCCATTTTTGAAGGAACATATTCGTTTTTTCATTAACCATTGGAGAGATGGGTGAGTGGCTGAAACCAACAGTTTGCTAAACTGTCGTACTCGATTAGGGTACCGGGGGTTCGAATCCCCCTTTCTCCGCTTAAAATATAGGATATTTAATGAAAACCACTGTAAACCAATACGTTTCAGTGGTTTTTTTATTTTCTGAATGGCAGAAAAACGCATTAAAAAGCACTTTTACAGGGGTTAAATCGGTGGACCAAAATTTTAAAACTCTTAGTCCACCGAATTTAATTATAATTGAAATGCCTGTAATGATGCTCAATAAACTGGGATATAGGACCTCTGTTCATAGATTTAGTTTTTCTGCAAAGGCAGAAAAAGAGGAGATAAACGAAAAAAAATTAAGGAGTTGTCGCAGCCTCAATATTTTGAATGGAATTCAGATTATTTAGTGTTGATCGGCAAATAGAATCAGAAATGTATTTTGCATCGCAAAACTTAGCCTGAAGGATATTCCGGCCTGAATAACACGGAATGTTAATCCTGCAATTAATAAATTTGTAATTCAGCTTTTTATAAATAAATTTGCTTAGAACCTGATTACTAAAATGTACACTTTCAATCTGGATGAAACAACTCCCAAATATACTTATAGTTGACGATAATCAGATCAACCTGGCCTATCTTAAAGCCATTACAAATAAAATAGAGATCAACCTGATACAGGCACTTTCTGGTTACGAAGCACTTGAGAAAACCAGGGGTGTTGAACTTGCACTCGCAATTCTGGATGTAAAAATGCCCGAAATGAACGGGTATGAGCTGGCGTTGAAACTGAACGAAGAACGTTCAGAGGATAAAGTTCCGGTTATTTTTCTAACTGCTAATTCTGTAAATGAAACAGAAGAATTTAAAGGTTATAACTCAGGTGCTGTTGATTATATCTTTAAACCCGTTAATAGCCAAATTTTACTTAGTAAGGTTAATGTGTTCCTGAATTTTTTCGAACAAAAAAAAATAATAGTCCGAAATGCTGAACTCCTAAAAGCAAATGCTGATGAATTAAAAAGCTCTCTTACACAGTTGCAGCAGTTGACGCAATATATTGAGCAGGTGCGGGAAAATGAAAGAATAGCTATTTCGCGCGAACTGCATGATGACCTGGGACAGTCGCTTACAGCAGTTAAAATTGAACTTGGGATGATCAGGCATAAGGTTACAGATGATGAAGTTGTTAATAAAATCAACAAAGTGACTACCCTGGTTGGAGATACGATAAAAACTGTTCAGCGGCTTACTTCGCAGTTACGGCCTGATATTATTGATGATCTTGGCATTGAAGCAGCGATAGAATGGTATACAAACGAATTTTCAGAAAGGACTGGTATTGAAATTTCTCTTGATATGGATCCAGGCATTAGTCTATCACCTGGGGATTCACTTATCATTTTCAGGATCATACAGGAATCGCTCACTAATATAGCCAGGCATTCCAAGGCTAATCTTGCCTGTATATTGCTTTATCAAAAGCAGGGTTTTATCAGTTTAATAATTTCGGATAATGGGATTGGTGTAACTGAAGAACAAAAGAAAGCGAAAAATGCATTTGGGCTGATAAGCATGAAAGAAAGGGCCGCGTCGTTAGGAGGAACCTTTTTTATTAACAGCGAAAACGGCAAAGGAACCGAAATTGTGCTTTCTATACCTGTAAAAGATATGATACTATGAAAATTCTGATTTGTGATGATCATAAAATTGTCCGGGATGGGCTGAGGCAAATTCTCCGGCAACTGTGCGAAGTTTCGTTAATCGCCGAGGCGGGATCAGGTGATGAATTGCTTGAGCAATTAAAAAAAGAGGAATTCAATATAATAATACTTGATATTTCACTTCCCGACAGGAACGGGCTGGAAGTGCTTCAGTCAGTTAAAGCAAAATGGCCTGCTACAAACGTGCTGATGTTGAGCATGCATCCGCAGGAGCAGTATGCAAAACGCGCCCTTACACTCGGGGCTTCCGGTTACCTTACAAAAGATACAGCATCGGACGAACTGCTGATTGCGGTTCAGAGAATATCACAGGGAGGGAAATATATCTCGCAATCGCTTGCCGAAAACCTTGCCATACATCTTGCCAAAGATGATAAACAGCAGGAACACGAAATCCTGTCGGGCCGCGAATTTGAAATTATGATCAGGCTGGCTAATGGCAAATCATTACAGGATATTGCCAATGAGCTTTTTATATCTAATAAAACGGTTAGCACATATCGTAGTCGTATTATGGAGAAGATGAAGTTCCATAAGAATGCAGAGCTTACCCGTTATTGTATCGAAAATAACCTGATTTAGGCATTCCCTTTTTTTACTTAAGTATAATGCAGGTATGGCTGCTGTTGTATATTTTCACCCGGCTGATAAATTATACAATTACTTTTGTGCCTTTTGTGGTTCAAAAAAGTAAACCACAGAGGCACGGATGGCACAAAGAAGCATGGAGAAAATGGTTTAACTCTTGTTCTTTTTGTGGTTAAAGGAAAACCACTCAGGCACTGAGTTCACTAACATTCACTAAGAATAAATCACCTCTGTGACCCTCCATGTAATCCGTGTCTCTGTGGTTAATACAACTATTGAAAATTAAACTCACTATTCAACTTCCCGTTTTTTATTGATTTGCTTTTATAACTATCAGGAAGTGCTGCTGATGCAGATATTTCGCGCTACTTTCTATTTCATTCAACCCTGTTTTTTCGCCAATAACACCTGCTATTTTCATTTTTCTTGTAGGATAAACCCTACATAAGAATCAGTCTTTCCCCTACATAAGAATCAGTCTTTTCCTTACAGACAAAACAAATTTTATGTTTTTTATTTGTATCTCCCATAGAGGTATCTAGATGAATGTATTTCTTCCGAATAATTTCTACCTGAAAATGGATGACTTTGAAAGGATAGCAACCTTGGTGGAGAAATGGACAAGGATAGCAACCTTGGTGGAGAAATGGACGAGGAATTAAAAAGTAATTTCT
>Ga0208789_1001612_pt1 | contig 11976 bp, 7 predicted proteins | sample Methanotroph_Enr_FD_187368 | JGI IMG/M metagenome (GOLD analysis project Ga0208789, IMG submission 187368) | Enriched soil microbial communities from Old Woman Creek wetland in Ohio, USA - Methanotroph_Enrichment_5 (SPAdes) (version 2) | ecosystem: Environmental > Terrestrial > Soil > Wetlands...
CAGGTTAAAAAGCGCAATAATTCCTTGCGTTCATGTTGCGCCAGATAGGCGTCTATATCGGTACTGATTAAATCGGATTGGTGGGACATAAGTTAGGTTCAGGGTTAAAGGTTCAAGGTAAAAGGTTCGGTGTTCAAGATATGCGGGCTTTGATTAGGCCTGATAGCATCTTTGATATTTCTTGGGCTTCTTGTATCCAATTTAATCCGGCTTGTTTGTGGATATATCCAATTTCCATGCCGATATAAATCTGAGTGCGCAGTTCGCCCGCTGAACCTTTAGCGTAATAGAAAAATTTAGTTGCATCTTTGTTTGTATTTCGTTCATAACCTTCGGCAATATTGCTGGGTATGGATAACGCACTACGGGTAATTTGGTCTTTAAAACCAGAGTCTCTGCATTCTTTAAGGGTTTTATAAATTTCCACACACAATCTACATGCGCGTTTCCATACGTCCAAATCTTCAAATCGCATGCTGTTTCAAACCTTGAACCTTGCCCCCTTGAACCTTTTACCTGCTCTTAAAAATACCCTTCGCGCTTTTTCTGCTCCATCGAGCCGGATTGGTCGTGGTCTATCAACCGTCCCTGACGTTCGGATGTTGTGGTCAACAGCATTTCCTGAATAATTTCCGGCAGCGTCGTGGCGGTTGATTCAACTGCGCCGGTCAACGGGTAACAACCCAAGGTACGGAAACGCACCATTTTCATTTCAACTTTTTCATCAGGGCCGATCGGCATGCGTTCATCGTCAACCATGATCAACATGCCGTCGCGGTTAACGACAGGGCGTTCCTTGGCGAAATACAAGGGCACAATCGGGATGTTTTCCAGGTGGATGTATTGCCAGATGTCCAGCTCGGTCCAGTTGGACAGCGGGAATACCCGGATGCTTTCGCCTTTGTCTATTTTGCCGTTGTAGATGTTCCACAATTCAGGGCGCTGGTTTTTGGGATCCCAGCGATGATTTTTGTCGCGGAACGAATACACTCGTTCCTTGGCGCGTGATTTTTCCTCGTCGCGCCGCGCGCCGCCGAATGCCGCATCAAACTGGTATTTATTCAATGCCTGTTTGAGGCCTTCGGTTTTCATTATGTCGGTATGTGTTTTACTGCCGTGGGTGAAAGGCCCGATACCCTGCTCTATACCCTCTGGATTGATATGAATCAGCAGTTCAAGGCCCAGTTTCTCGACCATCTGGTCGCGAAACTCGATCATTTCCTTGAATTTCCAGGTGGTATCCACATGCAGCAACGGGAACGGCGGCTTGCCGGGATAAAAGGCTTTCATGGTCAAATGCAACATCACTGCGGAGTCTTTGCCGACCGAATACAACATCACCGGGCGTTCAAATTCGGCTGCGACTTCACGGATAATATGAATGCTCTCAGCTTCCAGTTGTTTAAGGTGGGTCAGTTTATAATCAGTCATTAAAAGTCCGTCAGGTTTGGAGATCACGCTATATTTATTGAATGCGCACAATAAGAAACCGGTTATTTTAATTTGAACGGGCTTTTAATGCCAGATTTGCTTGGGATTTATTGAGGGTTGATCAAGTTGCATTGCACGCAATGAAGTTTGAAAAAACTCAAGACACTTATTTGACTGGCTTGATGCGGGTAATTTAGCTGGAACTACCCGGCGTTTTAGAGAGGCCGGGTTTTAGATAACAGCGCCTTGATGGTATCATCCGTCAGATAATGCGTACACAAATAGAGAATACATGAGCAATTTTGATTTACATGCCATTTCGATAAAGGATATTACCCAAACCACTTTATTGACTTGCTTGCCCAATGAGACGATGCATGACGCGGCGGTCAAAATGGCGGAGCGAAACTGTAGCGCTATCTTGATTGCGGTGGACGATGAAATCATCGGTATTTGGACGGAACGGGATGTACTGAAATTCGATTTTTCATCGGCTGATGCGCGTTCCACGCCTGTTTCCGAAGGCATGAGCAGTCCGGTTATCTGCGTGAATGAAAATGTGAGTCTCGAGGAAGTTTCGCTTAAGTTTAAGAAAGACGGCGTGCGCCATTATGTCGTAACCGATGATCAGGGCAAACAGCAAGGCATCATTTCTCAAACCGATGTGATCAAGAAGCACAATTTTGAGTTTTTCCTGGTTTTAAAAACGGCGGGCAGCGTATTAAAACCGATTCCGCCGATGATCCAATCAACCCAGAGCATGGCTCAAGCCAGCAAGCTGATGCATTCTTCGCATTCCGATGCGATACGGGTTGAGTTTCCCGATGAATCGGTCGGCATCCTGACTGAGCGGGATGTGGTCAAGGCTCTGGCTTCCGTCATGCTCAATCCGATGGTTGCGGATTATGCCAGTCGGGATCTGGTTACCGTTAATGAGAGCGAAAGCCTTTATCAGGCCAAGAAAGTCATGCTTAAAAACGGTTTTCGGCATCTTGGCGTGACCGATCATAGAAATAACTTAATCGGCATTATCAACCTGACTGACATCTTGGCGGGATTTCGCAGCACCTATGTCGAAGAGCTTAAAGAATCTCTGGCGCACAGGGATGTATTGTTAAGGGACTCATTAAAGAGCCTGGGTTTAGCGAAAAAAATTATCGATAATACCCAGGAAGGCGTTATCACTACCGATAAATATGTGATCATTCAGACCTGTAACGCCGGATTCACCAAAATTACCGGCTACACGGAAGAGGAAGTTATCGGCAAAACCCCCGCCATTATCAGTTCGGGGCGGCATGATAAAAGTTTTTATAATGCGATGTGGGAAAAAATCAACAAATACGGTTTCTGGCAAGGTGAAATCTGGAACCGGCGCAAGAATGGCGAAGTTTATCCCGAATTGCTGACCATCACCGAAATCCGGGATGATGAAACCAATGAGATCAGCAATTACGCGGCTATTTTTAGTGATATTAGTCAGTTAAAAAGCGATGAGGAAGAGATCAAACGACTGGCTTTTTATGACCCGTTAACCGAATTGCCCAATCGGCGTTTGTTGAATGACCGCTTGGCGCAGGAGCTGGCGATAACCGGACGGTCAGGCAAGAATGGCGCACTTTTATTTATCGACCTCGATCATTTCAAGAATATTAATGAAACCCTCGGACATTCGGCCGGGGACAGGGTTCTTGTGGAAGTCGCTTACCGTTTGAAGCTTCGCGTCAGGGATTGCGATACGGTCGCCCGTATCAGCAGCGACGAGTTTGTGGTTATTTTGACCGAATTGAGCGAGCAAATAGAGTCGGCCTGCAATGAAGTCCGGCAGATTGCGGAAAAGCTGCAGCAGACTATTTGCCAGGTTTATTCGGTCATGAACCACAAACTTTACATCTCTTCCAGTATCGGTATTGCGATGTTCTCGGAGAACTCCGGCATACCCCCTGACGATTTGCTTAAACAGGCCGGTACCGCCATGTACCGCGCTAAAGAAAGCGGCCGTAATATGCTGCAGTTTTTTCAGGACAGCATGCAGGAAGCCGCGATGGAAAGGATGCTGATCGAAAAAGAGCTGCGTCAGGCGCTGGATGTAAAGCAGCTGTCTTTGTATTATCAGCCCCAGGTCGATTATCACGGCAATCTTATCGGGGCTGAAGCCCTTATTCGCTGGCATCACCCTAAAAAGGGTTTTATTCCGCCCGACAAGTTTATCCCTATCGCGGAAGAATGCGGCCTGATCCAGGCGGTTGGCGCTTGGGTGCTTGAACAGTCATTCATTCACCTTAGGCAGTGGGACAGGCAGCAGGTGCATTTGCCGCATTTGGCGATTAATATCAGTCCTCGGCAGTTCTATCACGAAGATTTTATGGAGGTGCTTGCCAGACTCGTTAAGCAATACCAGATAAGCCCGTCAAGAATCATGCTGGAGTTTACCGAAGGTCTGTTGATGAACGATGTCGATGCCGCTATCGATAAAATCAAGCAGTTGAAAAAGTTGGGCTATACCTTTTCGATAGACGATTTCGGCACTGGCTACTCGTCATTGAGTTACCTGAAACATTTGCCGGTGGACCAGCTGAAAATTGATAAGTCTTTTGTTGAAGATATTACTAAAAATAAGGACGATGCCGTTTTCGTGGGCACCATTATCGCGATCGCTCAACATATGAATCTGGGGGTTGTTGCAGAAGGTGTTGAGTCAAAAATGGAATTGGAGTTTTTAAAAGAAAACGGCTGCCCCTATTATCAGGGCTATTATTTCAGCAAGCCGCTGCCGGAAGAGCAATTTTTTGAGCATTGGCTGAAAAAGACCAGGCACTGATTTAATTAAATATCTCGATATTTTTTAACTGGATAGAGGAATAAAGATGAAAAGCGATTTTTTGAATTTGGCACAGGTTGGCGGGTTGTTGCGAGGCTTGGCAGTGGCGATGTTCCTGATAGTTTCGGGGTGTGCCACGATAGGCCATGAGTTTCCTACCGCCCCGGTATCAACCATCAAGATAGGGGAAACCACCCAGAACGACATTTACACCACGTTCGGTTCTCCGTGGAGAACCGGTCTTGATAATGGCATGAAGACATGGACTTACGGTAATTATTACTACAGTTTGTTTAGTGACGGCAGTACCGAAGACTTGGTTATTAAATTTGATAACCGTGGTGTCGTTGCTTCATTTGTATTCAACACCACAAAACGGTCTAAGTGAACGAAGGGAATTTTAGATTGCTGGAGGGCTGCGCCTAAAGCAGCTCCTCCTGTGGCCGTTTAGGCTACACCCGTAAGCCGCCGACGCTTCTCACACCTTATTGGTGCGGCAGCTGAGTCGTTCTGCTTTGACATACGCTTCCACGCCTACCGATTTGTCTGCGGTTTTTAGACTCAAGCGGCAGCGGCTGAATCAATACCTCCTGATTTTTACCAAGAAATCTATTGCCCGCTGTTTTATAGCCTGCCTATGACATCGAGTTGCGGCATCGGCCTATCCAATCCGCACTCCGTATCGCTCCCGGCTATGGCTGTTTCAATCTGGCTATTCTATACTGCCGGTCAATGCGTAACTTCTAAGTCTTTAGTTTATAGCGCGGAGCAGGGCGGTTACGCTTTTTTGTTCATCATGGGGGCTGTCTAATGAAAAACCAGCAAACACTTACAATTGATGGGAATCAGGCTGCCGCGACGGTAGCGCATAAACTCAACGAAGTCATCGCGATTTACCCGATAACGCCGTCGTCTACTATGGGGGAATGGGCCGATGAATGGTCGTCACGCGGGCAGGTCAATTTATGGGGCACAGTGCCGCAAGTTATAGAAATGCAAAGTGAGGCCGGTGCAGCCGGCGCCATCCACGGCGCGTTGCAGGCCGGATCGATGGCGACCACGTTTACCGCTTCCCAGGGCTTGCTGCTGATGCTGCCCAATATGTACAAAATCGCCGGCGAATTAACGCCGACCGTATTCCATATCGCCGCCCGTTCGCTGGCTTGCCAGGGCTTGTCGATTTTCGGCGACCATAGCGACGTGATGTCGGCGCGCATGACCGGTTTCGGCATGCTCTGTTCCAATTCGCCGCAGGAAGTCATGGACTTTGCGCTGATCGCCCATGCCGCAACGCTGGAAGGCCGCATTCCGCTGATGCATTTTTTCGACGGCTTTAGAACCTCGCATGAAGTCGCCAAGATTGCCATGCTGGATGACGACGTGATGCTGGCGATGATTAACGAAGAATGGGTTGCGGCTCACCGAAACCGGGCGTTGACGCCCGACAGGCCGATGCTGCGCGGCACCGCCCAGAATCCTGATGTGTATTTCCAGGCCAGGGAATCGGTCAATGCCTATTATCAGGCGATGCCGGGCATCGTGCAGCGCGCGATGGACGGGTTTGCCAAACTGACCGGCCGCAGTTATCGCTTGTTTGAATACGTGGGTTCGCCGGAGGCCGAGCGCGTCATCGTGATGATGGGATCAGGCGCGGAAGCGGTTGAGGAAACGCTCGATTATCTCAACCGTCAGGGCGAATCGGTCGGTTTGCTTAAAGTACGCTTATACCGGCCTTTCGATGCAGCCAGCCTATTAGCGGCGCTTCCGGCTACCTGTCGCAAAATCGGCGTATTGGATCGTACCAAAGAGCCGGGCGCGGATGGCGAGCCGTTGTATAAGGATGTGCTTGGCGCTGTGGCCCAGGATTTTTCCAGCGGCGAGTCCAAGTTTTCGGTGATGCCGAAAGTGGTCGGCGGCCGTTACGGTCTGTCTTCCAAGGAATTCACGCCCGGCATGATCAAGGCGATTTATGATGAATTGAAACAGGCGCAACCGAAAAATAATTTCACGATCGGCATCCACGACGATGTCACCCACAGCAGCCTGGATTGGGATGCGAGTTATCGAACCGACGCTCATGCCGACACCTTCCAGGCCATGTTTTACGGCCTGGGCAGCGACGGCACGGTCAGCGCCAATAAAAACACCATCAAGATTATTGGCGAAGCGACCGATTTGCACGCCCAAGGTTATTTCGTTTACGACTCGAAAAAATCCGGTGCGATTACTGTCTCGCATTTGCGCTTCGGCCCTAAACCGATACGCTCCACGTACCTGATCGGCGAAAACGACGCCGATTTCATCGGTTGCCATCAGACGATTTTCCTTGAGCGCTACGATATGCTCGCCAATGCGGCAGAAAACGCAGTGTTTTTGCTGAACTCACCGGAGCCGGTTGAACGGGTTTGGGCATCGCTCCCCGCAAGGATGCAGCAACAAATGATAGACAAAAAAATCCGCTTTTATGTGATCGACGGCTACGAAGTGGCCGAAAAAAGCGGCATGGGCAAGCGCATCAACACCATTATGCAGACCTGTTTCTTTGCGATCTCGGGCGTGTTGCCGCAAGAAAAGGCTCTTGCCGATATTAAACACGCGGTCGAAAAGACCTACGGCAAAAAAGGCCACCATATCGTCGAACTGAATTTCAAAGCCATCGACGAAACGCTAGCAAGTTTGCATTCGGTTCCGTTGCCGACAGCGGTCAGCAGTCAATTCGACATTCAGTCAAGGATCAGCGATGCGGCGCCCGACTTTATCAAGCGGGTGACCGGCGAAATCATTGCCGGACGGGGCGATGCATTGCCGGTCAGCGCGATGCCGGTCGACGGCACGTTCCCGACCGGCACCGCGGCTTATGAAAAACGCAACTTGGCGCTGGAAATCCCGGTCTGGGAAACCGATTTATGTACCCAATGCGGCAAATGCGTGATGGTTTGTCCGCATTCGGTCATCCGCAGCAAAATTTATCCGATTGAGGTTTTGGCAAACGCGCCCGCAACCTTCAAGCATGCGCCGATGCTGGGCAAGGATTTTCCAGCCGGGCTGGAAATCACCTATCAGGTCGCGCCGGAAGATTGCACCGGCTGTACGCTGTGCGTCGATATGTGCCCGATCCGGGACAAATCCAACGCCAGCCGCAAGGCGATCAATATGCAGCCTCAACCGCCGCTGCGCGAAACCGAGCGAGACAACTGGGATTTTTTCCTGTCTATCCCCGAATACGACCGCAGGCTATTGAAAACCAACACCATCAAAGGCTCGATGGTATTGCAGCCGTTGTTCGAGTTTTCCGGTGCTTGCGTGGGTTGCGGCGAAACGCCCTACATAAAACTGGCGTCCCAATTGTTCGGCGACCGCATGGTGGTTGCGAACGCGACCGGATGTTCCTCAATTTACGGCGGCAACCTGCCGACGACGCCGTGGACTAAAAACCCGGAAGGCCGCGGCCCTGCATGGAGCAATTCCTTATTCGAAGACAATGCGGAATTTGGTTTGGGGATGCGTATAGCCCTCGATAAGCAAAACGAATATGCCAGGGAATTGTTGTCTGCACTGCGAGAGCCGTTAGGCGGCGAGCTGGTCGATGCGATACTGAACGCCGACCAGTCCGATGAAGCGGGGATTTACGAACAGCGCGAGCGGGTTGCCGCACTTAAACGGCACTTGCAATTCCTGAATAATCAGTCTGCCCAAACCTTGCTGCAATTGGCCGACAACCTATGCAAAAAAAGCGTCTGGATCATCGGCGGCGACGGTTGGGCTTACGACATTGGCTTTGGCGGTCTCGACCATGTCTTGGCCAGCGGGCGCAATGTCAACATCCTGGTGCTGGATACCGAAGTTTATTCCAATACCGGCGGGCAGACTTCCAAAGCGACACCGCTAGGCGCAGTCGCTAAATTCTCCGCCGGCGGCAAGGCAACGGCTAAAAAAGACTTGGCATTGCTGGCGATGGATTACAGCAATGTCTATGTCGCCCATGTCGCGTATGCCGGTAAAGACACACAAACCTTGAATGCGTTTTTGGAAGCGGAAGCCCACGATGGCCCGTCCATCATTATCGCTTACGCGCCTTGCATCGCGCACGGCGTGGATCTATCCAATAATCATAGACAGCAAAATCTGGCGGTCAAAAGCGGGCATTGGCCGTTGTTCAGGTTCGATCCAGGCAAAATAAAACAGGGCAAAAACCCGATGCATCTGGATTCTCCGGAACCGTCGATTCCTTACCGCGATTTCGTCAAAACCGAAACCCGTTTCAGCATGTTGTGGCAAACCCATCCCGAAGATGCCGAGCGTTTTCTGGAACAGGCGCAGCAGGATGTTAAAAACCGCTACCATTATTACAAACAACTGTCTGAGCTGGAATGGAACGAATCGACCAGCGTTTCAGCGGTGAAAGCCCAACTCAAGAGCGAAAGCGCCAAGGAGACCGACAATGGTTGATTTAACGACTGAATACATAGGCTTGAAACTGGCTAACCCCTTGGTGCCGTCGGCGTCGCCGTTGAGCCACGATACGGACAGTGCGCGAAGGCTGGAGGATGCGGGCGCCTCTGCGCTGGTGATGTATTCGCTGTTCGAAGAAAAAATCGAAGCCGAAGAACATCAAATGGAGCGGTTTTTTTATCAGCAATCAATAGGGCATAACGAATCGGTTTCGTTTCATCCGATGCCTGATAACATCCAAACCTATCAGGAACAGTATCTGGAGCATCTGCAACAACTCAAGTCAGCCCTGGCGATTCCGGTCATCGCCAGCTTGAACGGCACGTCCTTAAGCGGCTGGGTCGAATACGGAAAACAATTACAACAGGCGGGTGCCGACGCGCTGGAGCTGAATATCTATCATGTGGCTGCAAATGCCGAGGAAAGCGGAGATGCCGTCGAACAACGTTATCTGGACATCTTGCAGGAATTGAAAGGGCAGGTCAGCGTGCCGATTGTCATGAAGCTGTCTTCGCAGTTCAGTTCGCCTATTCATTTCGCCAAACGTCTGGAAGTTGCCGGAGCTGATGGCATTGCGCTGTTCAACCGTTTTTACCAGCCCGATATTGACTTGGAAACGCTGGAAGTGGTGCCGAAACTGGAGCTGTCATCGTCGGCGGAAGCCTTGTTGCGCATACGCTGGACAGCGCTGCTGTATGGCCGTACCAAACTATCCCTTGCGGTAACCGGCGGTTTTCACCAGACGCCGGATGTGCTGAAAGCGCTGCTAGCCGGAGCCGATGTGGTGCATCTTTGCAGCGTATTGCTAAAGCACGGAGTAGGGCGTTTAGCCGAAATCCTGCTTGAGCTGGAACAGTGGTTGCTCGAGCATGAATATGATTCGGTCAATCAACTAAAAGGCAGCGTCAGTCAGCAACACGCTATCGATCCCAGTGCGTATGAACGCGCGAACTATGTGCAGGTGCTGGACAGTTATTCCAGCCCGGCGGGAGTGTTGAGGTAGGTTTGGAAGGGGGCGTTTTTGTGCCCCTTGCTAGTTCCCAAGCTCCAGCTTGGGAATTCGGTACGGGAAGCTCCAGCTTCCCGTCACGCGAAGCAGAGCTTCGGCAACTGGGTTCCCAAGCAGGAGCTTGGGAACCAGCGTAATTTGGGAACCTGTGCAAACCCCGGAAACGGAATTAATTTTAACCGGAGCATTGCATTTGTCAGGCAAAGACGGAATTACGTCAACACGGCTATAAAGTGGAGCCATTTTGAACACGACTGAAATAATGCCAAACTCGCCAAACTCGGAGCTTGATTCGGACTTGCCTGTTTTATACCGGGACGAATTTCTGGTGGCAATCAACAAACCGGCAGGATTATTGGTGCATAGGTCAAATATAGACCGCCATGAAACGCGCTTTGCGGTGCAATTGTTACGCGACCAACTGGGACAAAGAGTATTTCCGCTACATCGACTGGACAAACCCACCGCCGGTGTATTGGTGTTTGCGTTAAATCCGGAGATTGCCCGAAAAATGATGGCAATCTTTATGGCCGATAGCGTGGAAAAAACCTATCTGGCCGTCGTACGCGGTTACACTGCCGAGCAGGCGATTATCGATTATCCGTTACAGGAGCAACTGGATAAAATGACCGACCGTCTGGCACAACAGGATAAAGCCGCCCAGGCTGCAATTACCCATTATCGACGTCTTGCCACAGTGGAATTACCGTTCGCGGTGGGTCGTTACCCGACCAGCCGTTATTCCTTATTACAGCTTTCGCCGAAAACGGGTCGTAAACATCAACTGCGTCGGCATTTAAAGCATATTTTTCATCCGATTATCGGCGACACCACGCATGGGGATGGCAAGCACAACGATTTTTTCCGGCAACAATTAAATTGTCGGCAACTGTTGCTTGCCTCGACCCAGCTCAATTTTCCACATCCTGTCACAGGACAACGGCTGGAAATTCAAGCGCCATTGGAAGCTTGTTTCAGCCGGATTGTTACCGAATTTAACTGGAATGCAGACAGTGCATAGGATGCACCTCCGCATATTCCGCGATCCCATTATTTTCTTTAGCAACACTCAACAAATGGAGTTAGCAAAATGACAAAACAGCGTCCGGTAAGGCAATTTTGCACCGCTCATGACACTGCGTATCGGTTGTCGGAATTGGAACCGATAGCGTTCGAAGCTGCCACGAATTTTTCCGATCCCTCCGTGTTCATAGACACTAGCGTTAAGTTTCAAGAAATTCAGGGCTTCGGAGGGGCTTTCACGGAAGCGGCAGCGGTAACGTTGGATAAAATGCCGCCCGACTTGCGGCAAGAAATTCTGGCAGCCTATTTCTCTCCAGACACCGGCAATGCCTATAGCTTATGCCGAACCCATATCAACAGCTGCGATTTCTCGCTGGGAAATTATGCCTATACGGAAGTGGACGGCGATATAGAACTTAAGCATTTCAGCATCGAGCATGACCGGCAAGTCCTGATTCCGATGATTCGCGAGGCGATTGATTTATCTGGCGGCAAGTTAAAGCTGTTCGCTTCGCCCTGGAGCCCTCCGGCCTGGATGAAAACCAACGGTATGATGAATAACGGCGGCAAGCTTAAACCGGAATATCGCCAAGCCTGGGCGGATTACTATGTCCGTTACATTCAGGAATACGGGCAAGAGGGCATACCGATTTGGGGGCTGACCGTGCAGAACGAGCCGGAAGCCACGCAAACGTGGGACTCCTGTATTTATACCGGCGAAGAGGAGCGGGATTTTGTCAGGGATTACATAGGACCCGCCCTCCATGATGCAGGGCTTGGAAAAGTTAAAGTGATTGTCTGGGATCACAATCGCGACCGTCTGTTCGAGCGTGCCAAGGTTGTTTTTGATGATCCGAAAGCCGCGCATTATGTTTGGGGCGTCGGTTTTCATTGGTATTGCGGCGACCATTTCGACAACGTGCAGCTAACTCATGACGCCTATCCCGACAAACACCTGATTTTCACCGAGGGTTGTCAGGAATGCGGGCCGCATCTCGGTTCGTGGGATACCGGAGAGCGTTATGCCCACTCGATTATCAACGATCTTAACCGTTGGACCGAGGCGTGGGTGGACTGGAACATGGTTCTGGACGAAACAGGCGGTCCAAATCATGTGAATAACTTATGCAGCGCGCCGATCATTGCCGACACCCAAGCCGGAGAAATACTCTATCAAAGCTCGTATTACTACATCGGCCATTTCTCCCGTTTCATCCGGCCGGGAGCTCGTCGAGTGGCC
>Ga0208789_1001614_pt1 | contig 11969 bp, 8 predicted proteins | sample Methanotroph_Enr_FD_187368 | JGI IMG/M metagenome (GOLD analysis project Ga0208789, IMG submission 187368) | Enriched soil microbial communities from Old Woman Creek wetland in Ohio, USA - Methanotroph_Enrichment_5 (SPAdes) (version 2) | ecosystem: Environmental > Terrestrial > Soil > Wetlands...
TTACCCTTATTCCGATCAATTGATTGGTTACCAGTTGATCGCTGGTATTTCGGATAACAGCCTGGTAACTCATTTTTAGCGGGCTTTGAGCCCAGGCACATGCCGATAGAATAGCGGCAGATAAAAGTATCAGAAGCTTTCTCATGATTTTTAATATTTAACAATTTTAAATGTTTTACTTACTTTGCCATCCATACTTACTTTTAAAATGTATGATGCGACAATCAGGTCCCCCATATCAATCCATATTTCTTTGCCGTCTATAGTTTTATTTTCTAAAAGTTTACCGCTGTTGTCGTAAAGCTGATAAGTCATATTTTTAGCGTTGTAGTGTGCTACCATCAGCTTTATATATCTACTTGTAGGATTTGGATAAACTGAACAGGTAAGATTTATCCCGTTTGAGACAATGTTACCTGTAACAATTGAAATCTCGAAAGGCTGTTGAACTCCTTGTGCTGTCGAACCATTCGATCCAGTATTGATAGTATAAAAAACCTGTCCAACCGTATAACTCACTGAGCCCCCGCTGCCCGAGGCATTTCCACCCGACGCAGGTATGGCTTCCTGTGCTTGTATTCCTATAGATGCCAAACAAAACAGGAATATTGCACTCAATTTTGTTATTTTATGTTTCATGTTTGCTCTCTTTTTATCTGTTAAATATTTTCAATTTAATTCTATGATAAATAGTGCATTGCTTCAAAACTTGGAGCAAAATGCTGACAACGGACTAAAGCCTGATGTTGTGAAGTCAGGTTTTGGATCTGGAATTAAAAAATGGATGAAGGTCTGCCTTCATCCATTTTACATTAAGCATCGCTGATTCCGGAAAATTGCCACTCTTGCTGATGGTAATCCACTCAGGGAAAATTATCCCGGATTCCGGGAATTTTGAGATAAGCAGGCTTTTCATATACTACAATCTCCAAAAAGCAACTTCTCCTCCAACGGAAGGATAAGAATTCAATTAGCAGAATGTACTACAGGGGGGTGAAATGCAGCCAGGTTATTGGCGGGTGCGAAATTTTTACTCCAGTCAAATGGAGGCAACAATTATTATTTCTAATTGTGGCCCTAAGGTAAATCATATATTGGATATATCCAAATAAAATGCATATTATTATCACTTCCTCTTTTGCTTTATTGGAATTTAGTTCACCAGACTTAGACTTTAAATTTTCCAATCTGGATTTGTACTAAACTAAAAACAGATTCCCTCCAAAATATAGCATCCAATATCAATGAAAACCGCAATTTATCATTAAAGGACTAAGAATTGATACAGGTTTTTTAAAAACTTTTTAGCTGCTGATGCATTTGCTATTATTTTTGAACGTGTAATGAAATCATTCTGTAACTTTATTAAAGAATTCACTTTTAATATACCATTGAAATGAAAAGCGCTTTTTTATTTGTACTGGCATTTTCTTTAACTTGTTATACAGGTATTAAGGCGCAGGAAAACCGGTGGCAAATTAACCAATCCGGAGGTATTTCATGGCAGGTCGGTAAAAATAATGCCCACAAAGATCATATCGAAATGAGCGGGAAATATATCTAGGCTGTGGTACGCTATGGAGTGAATTCCGATCAGTCCTTTTTTATCAGCCGCGACATTGTATAGCCCATGCTGCGTACCATTCCAAATAACACTCATGCCAGTCTCACCCGCACTTCCAACATTGATTTGCCTGAGATGATCTATATCAATAAACTTTGGGTACGAAGGAAACGGTTAATGAAATTCTACAGAACGGGAAAAAGATAGTTAAAGGTATACTGAACGAAAACCTTTCTCTTGAAGTAAACGATTTTTCCATCTCCGGACCAACCTGTGTAATGTGAAAAATATGTGCTGACCAATCAAAGTAAAAATCAAGATCGTTGTATTTTTTTTGATTTTAGATTTTGATCTTTTTCTCCCTTGTCAAGTCTTAAAATGGGTATGACATGTACTTTAATATTTTGGATTTCATATGTATGGCAACTGAATGGGATTTATAATAGATAAGAGGACCATTTACTTAAAAGTGAGCAGTGCGAACCGATCCTGAGCCCGTTCTCTTTCAAGCTAGCTTCAACTGAGCTAATCCATTTATATTTATAAACCTGGATGTAACTTTTAACTGTACAATTGTAATACTTATTGCTAAAAAGAAAGATAGATAAGTATTATGCTCAAAATACTGCTATTCTTTAAGAAAATAGATATAAATCCTGATCATTTTTTCTACCATAAGTTGAAGCGCTGTTAAAATGCCTTTCTGAATTCAATTTTCTTGCTTTTCAGAAGCTTCGATGTAATCCTGGTCTAGCTTCCTGAATTATTTTTTTCATGCCTCGGTGAAAATTATTTTTTTTGCATTATTATTACTTATTCCTGTTAGTTGAAATAATCTTTAATGATATTCATGTAATTTAGCAAAAAGTTAAACAAAAATACATATTAAATGTTATTAATTAGTTAAAGCATATAAAATAAGAATGATACGATATTCAATCAAGGATCTGGAAAAAATTACCGGTATAAAAGCCCATACTATCCGGATTTGGGAAAAAAGGTATGGTATTGTTGAACCTTCGCGTACCCAAACAAATATCCGTTACTACTCTGACGAAGATCTCCGGCGCCTGATGAATGTGGCTATCCTTAACAAATATGGTTACAAGATTTCAAATATCCAGGGTATGTCTCCGGATGAGATTACCAAATCCGTGGTTGATTTAACTCATCAGGACCTGGATAACGAGCACCAGGTAGATAACCTTGTTATGGCAATGATTGAATTAGATGAACAAAGGTTCGACAAAATTATTTCTTCAGCCATTATTAAACAGGGATTCGATTACACATTTGAAAATCTTCTCTATCGATTTCTTGAAAAAGTCGGTATTCTCTGGCAGATAGGTTCAGTTAATCCTGCGCAGGAGCATTTTATTTCACAATTAATCAGGCAAAAACTGATAATAGCCATTGACGGACAGCAGGAAATAAGAAATGAGTATAAATCATTTCTTCTTTTTCTGCCTGAAAATGAGTACCATGAACTGGCGTTGCTATACATGCATTACCTCATACGGAAAGCCGGCCACAAGGTAATTTACCTTGGGCAAAATGTCCCTTTAATTAATATTAAAAATATTTTCGAAATACACCCTGTCGATTATCTGCTCACATCAATTACATCCAATCTTCCGGAAGAAACAATAGCTACATTGATAAAAGAACTGGGGCAGCATTATGGCGATAAAAAAATACTGGTAGGTGGTAAAAGCTTTCTAAGAACGGCAATAACACTTCCCGGAAATTTCACTTCCTTCCTTACATTAAAAGATTTCGCCGATTTTCTTCATCAACTTTAACCTTGAGCCCTGCGTTTTCTGAAATTAATCTTTCAAACCAGGTGCTTTTCAGGTTTATCATTTAGATTTCGAGTAGGTATAACAAATTCTTAACACATTATTTAACCTTTGTTTAATATTTTCCCGTAAATTTGTAACATCTCCTAATCACTTTAAATAACTGGATTTCAGATCTCAAGAAATAATTTTTCATGACTTATAAAAAATTAACAATTTTTTAACTTTATTTAGACTAATTCTAAATATAAGTGTTTAACTTTGCATCGTAATAATTAAACACTAAGCGTCATGACTCAAATCGAATTCGATCACAAGTTGATAAGTCTCTATCAAAACCTTGAATATTACGCTAACCTGCTTACTTCCAACCGTGAAGAAGCTAAGGATCTAATTCAGGACACCTATCTCAAAGCGCTTGCAAACCGGGATAAATTTGCTGCGGATACCAATCTGAAAGCCTGGACATATACCATCATGAAAAATACTTTCATCAATAACTATCGTCGCAATCAGAAAGCCAATACCATTATTGATAGTACTGAAGATTTATTTTACCTGAATATACCGCGTAAATCTGATTTCCCTTCACCTGATTCAAAGTTTTCGGAAAAAGAGATTAATAAAAGTATTTCGAAACTGGACGCCGATCAGCGTATGCCCTTTGAAATGCATCACCAGGGCTATAAGTATAAAGAAATTGCGGATCATCTCAATATTTCGATTGGTACTGTTAAAAGCCGCATTTTCTTTACCCGTCGTAAATTGATGGATACCCTGAAAGACTTTGCCGATTAAATATATCGACATCAGTATCAGTTAAGCCACATGTTCTGTTTGAAATTGTGGCTTTTTTTTATTACATAGAAAACAGATTATCATGACATTAAAACCCGGGGACAAAATTCCTTTATTCACACTTCCCGATCAGAACGGCAAAAATTTCAGCATTGGAAGTCTGCTTTCCAAAAAGGCTTTTGTAATTTATTTTTATCCGAAAGATGAAACTGTCGGTTGTACAAAACAGGCATGTGCTTTTCGCGATCATTACCAGGATTTTCTAGATGCAGGAGCCGAAGTAATCGGGATCAGTTCCGACAGCGAAGAATCGCACGTAAGTTTTGCGGGGCATCATAATCTCCCTTTCATATTATTAAGTGATAAAGGCAGTTTGTTGAGGAAGCAATTTGGTGTCCCCACTGATTTGCTGGGTTTACTCCCGGGACGCGTTACATATATTGTTAATAAACAAGGTGTTATTGAATATATTTTCAATTCACAAATCAGGATTAAAAAGCATATCACCGAAGCGCTAAGGATCCTGAAAGAATTGAATTAAGCTGTTAAACTTATAAGGTTTTAAGTTAAAAATCTACTTGAGTAATCATCCGCATAAGACTACTCTTTTTCCAGGCTAAGCTTCAGAATAGCAAAAATTAACACTGCCGCACTTATCCATTGCACAAGTGTAAGTACCCGGTTATTTACATAATAGTCAAAAAAGATAGCTGAAACAGGGAAAAACAACTCGCAGATTGTTGCAAGCATGGCTCGTATGCGGGTAAGCCCGAAATAATAGAGGAAAATTGCTCCTGAGCCGGTAGTGATTCCGATGATGGCAAAGATAGTCCACTGGAAACCCGTAATTTCAGGGACAAACTTCAAGGATCCTGTCGAAAGCACAAACAGAAGCATGATTATACTTGTGAAAGCGTAGCGGTAAAAAGTCGCAGTAAAAAAGCTGTATTTCCGGAGTACCTTTTTGCTGAAAACAGTCGAACTGCCAAAGGCAAACGCGGCAAGCAATGAAAAACCTGCTGCAAGTGCTGTCGGGCTATGGGTCTCAAAATCAGGGAGACGTAATCCGAAAGTAAGAAAATACCCTGCCGTGATTGCCAATGCCGACCAGAGCAGGAAATTCCGTTTCAGTTTTTCACCCAGCAACAAGGCTGCAAGTGTAATTGCAAATACCGGTTGTAGTTTCTGCAACAGAACAACTATTGTCAATGCTTTAAAATTGACCAGGAACAATGCCTTTACGATAGCCAGTGTGCCAACCGCACCTCCCAGCAACGATAGCAGAAAGAACATCAGCACATCACCTTTTGTAAAATCCCGGATGTGCCTGTACTCCCTGAACATGAAAATATTCATGATCAGGAACGGCAATGCATGAAAAATAAATACCACCAATCCAATGTCCAGGCTATACAAACGCGGCGTCAATACTACTCCATCGAGCCCCCATAAGGTAGCTGCAACACAAATAGCCATGGCCCCGATAAAAACTGTCTTGTTAAATTTCATAACCTGCTCTACTCTGTTATCTTTACGCTTTCGGGCTGCAAAAGTAAGGTTTTTCTGCGATTGGTTATTATGGTATCTATGAATGGGAATCAGATAATAGGTATTGACAAAAGAACCAATACCTATTATGGATTAACTATTAACTGAAAAAGGTTATTAATCAATTGTTTTATCATTATTTCTCTCAGAAAAGCTTTATTTACCAATAACTTCCCTTATTAATAAACAATAATGCAAGATTTTGATTCTGTCACATTAAGATTATTATCTTTGCCACAATTATAAAAAACGACTAACTATACACAACTATATGATTACCAATAACTTTACCGACCGTCATAACGGTCCACGCAATGGTGAAACCGAACTCATGCTGAAGGCTATAGGTGTTGATACCCTCGACCAGCTTATTGACGAAACTGTTCCCTCATCCATCAGGTTGCCTAAACCTTTGAATATGCCTGCCGGCATGAATGAATATGAATACCTGAGCCATATCAAAACACTGGCTTCAAAAAATAAGATATTCAAATCATTTATTGGCAGGGGATATTACAATACCATTACCCCGGGTGTAATTTTAAGAAACATTTTTGAAAATCCGGGCTGGTATACTTCCTACACGCCTTACCAGGCAGAGATATCACAAGGCCGTCTTGAAGCTTTGCTCACTTTCCAAACTATGGTTTGTGACCTTACTGCTATGCCTCTGGCTAATGCATCTTTACTTGACGAAGCAACAGCAGCTGCCGAAGCCATGATCATGCTGCATAATGCCCGTTCGCGTGAAGCAGTTAAAGCCGGTGCAAATATTTTCATTGTAGCCGAAAATACTTTCCCACAGACGATAGCTGTCATTCAGACCCGTGCCAAACATCTCGGTATTGATGTACAGATTAAACCCTGTGATACATTTGAACCGGAGCCCGGAATATTTGGTCTGCTTTTACAATATCCTAACCAGAATGGCGAAATCAAAGAATATCGCTCGTTAGTGAACCGTGCGCACGAAAACGGTATTGCAGTAGCTGTTGCTGCCGACCTGTTAAGCCTGGCCATTCTGACACCGCCGGGTGAATGGGGAGCTGATGTTGTGCTTGGAACTACACAACGATTTGGTGTTCCGATGGGGTTCGGCGGTCCACATGCAGCATATTTTGCAACGCGTGAAGAGTACAAGCGTTTTATTCCAGGTCGCATAATTGGTGTTTCGGTTGATGCCCAGGGAAACCGTGCATTACGTATGGCACTGCAAACCCGCGAACAACACATCAAGCGTGAACGTGCTACTTCAAATATATGCACTGCCCAGGCTTTGCTGGCTATTATGGCCGGAATGTATGCCGCGTACCATGGACCAAAAGGTATCCGCGATATCGCACGGAATATCAATATTCTAACAGGCGCTCTGGCCGCTGAAGTTCAGAAATATGGCTACAAACAGTTGAATGCCAATTTCTTTGACACTTTGCTTATCCAGATTCCTGAAAATGTTAAGTTAGAAACACTTAGGAAACTGGCAATCGAAAGCCAGGTAAACTTCAACTATATCAGCGAGGATAAAATGAGCCTGAGTCTGGATGAAACCACCTCGCTGGAAGACGTAAACCTTGTGCTTCATATTTTTGCATCTGCTGCAAGCAAACAGTATTCTGAATTTGTTTGCATTCCTGAAGAATGCGGACTTCTACGCACCTTCGCTCCTACTATCGACAGGCACTCGGAATTCCTAACTGAGGAGGTCTTCAACAGCTATCATTCGGAAACCGATATGATGCGTTACATGAAGAAACTTGAAAACCGCGACCTGGCACTCAACCGCAGTATGATCCCGCTTGGATCGTGTACTATGAAACTGAACGCAGTAGCTGAACTTATCCCGGTGAGTTGGCCCGAGTTTGGCGCCATTCATCCATTTGCACCAGCTGACCAGACCGAGGGTTACACGATTTTGATTCGTGAGCTGGAGAAAGCACTTTGCGAAGTTACCGGCTTTAAAGCCATTTCGATGCAGCCCAATTCAGGTGCCTCGGGCGAATATGCAGGTTTGCTGGTAATAAAAGCCTACCATGAAAGTCGCGGAGAAGGACACCGCAAGGTTTGCCTGATTCCTGCTTCGGCTCATGGCACCAACCCTGCAAGTGCAGCCATGGCCGGTATGGAGGTAGTGGTAGTAAAAACCGACCCCAATGGTAATATCGATCTTACTGATCTTGGCGAAAAAGCATTAAAACATAAGGACAACCTCGCCGCATTGATGGTAACCTATCCATCCACTCACGGAGTATTTGAAGAAGCTATTCTTGAAATTATACAGATTGTTCACCAAAACGGAGGACAAGTATATATGGATGGCGCCAATATGAATGCACAGGTCGGGCTTACAAATCCTGGAACCATAGGTGCTGATGTCTGCCATCTGAACCTTCACAAGACTTTTGCAATTCCGCACGGTGGCGGAGGCCCGGGAGTTGGTCCTATAGGTGTAGCTGAACACCTGCTTCCTTTCCTGCCAGGACATCCGGTTGTTAAAACAGGTGGCGACCATGCCATTCAGGCTGTTGCAGCTGCTCCATACGGGAGTGCAATGGTATTACCCATCTCATACGCTTATATCAAGCTATTAGGAGGTAACGGGCTTACCGAAGCAACCAAATATGCTATTCTTACTGCCAACTACATTAAATCACGTCTCGAAGGTCATTATAAAATATTATACACCGGCACCAAAGGACGCGTTGCACATGAACTAATCCTCGACTGCAATCAATACCTGAAAACAGCTGATGTAGCTGTTATTGATATTGCTAAGCGCCTTATGGATTACGGTTTTCATGCTCCTACGGTTGCTTTCCCTGTCGGAGGCACACTTATGGTTGAACCTACCGAGAGTGAATCGTTAAGTGAACTCGACCGTTTTGTTGACGCCATGATTGCTATCCGCAAAGAGATTGCAGCAATTGAAGACGGTAGCGTTGACAAGCATGACAATGTAATAAGACATGCACCACATACACTGGCAATGGTAACAACCGATGACTGGACATTACCATACAGCCGCGAAAAAGCTGCTTTTCCAATGCCATCTGCAAAAGAAGATAAATACTGGCCCGCTGTAACCCGTATTGATGATGCATGGGGCGACCGTAACCTAGTTTGCACTTGTGCTCCGATGGAGAGTTATGTGAAAGAATAATTGACCATTTTTTTATTTGAGGTTATAAAAGACTGCCAGGAAATGGCAGTCTTTTATCTTTTTCCATAATTAAGATTCTAATAAACATAATATCCTTTATTTTCACATAGATATCCGATATATTTCGTTGCTATACGATATTATCTATTAGTAAGAATTGATAAATCTCTGTCTTATTCATTTTCCTGAAAATCGTAAGCAAAAAATGACTACTTTTGCAGCCCTTTAGAGGTAAAGTCTTCCCATCACATAATAAACACAAAGTTAAATGATTACAGTTTCGGACCTGGCTATTCAATTTGGAAAAAGGATATTGTTTCAGGATGTAAATATGAAATTCATGCCTGGCAATTGCTATGGCATTATCGGAGCCAATGGTGCGGGTAAATCAACATTCATCAAAATGCTGTCAGGCGAATTACAAAGCACCAGGGGAAATGTGAGTTTCGGTCCGGGCGAACGGCTTTCAGTTTTACAACAGAATCACTCCGAATTTAATGATTATACTGTATTAACTACCGTATTAATGGGTCACACGAAACTGTGGGCTGTTATGAATGAGAAAGATGCCTTGTATTCGAAAACTGACTTTTCAGAAAACGACGGTCACAGGGCTTCGGAACTGGAAGAGCAATTTGCTGAAATGGACGGCTGGAATGCCGAAAGCGACGCGGCCAACCTGTTGAGTGGATTAGGTATTAAAGAAGATATTCACGACAAACTCATGGGCGAGTTAAGTGGCAAGGAAAAAGTGAAAGTTTTGCTTGCGCAGGCACTTTTTGGTAAGCCTGACAACCTTTTACTCGATGAGCCAACCAACGACCTTGACCTTGAAACTGTTAACTGGCTTGAAAGCTACCTTGGGAACTTCGATAATACAGTGTTGGTTGTTTCGCACGACAGACACTTCCTGGACTCAATATGCACGCATATTGTGGATATCGATTTTAACCGGGTTCAGCAATTCCCTGGAAATTATACATTCTGGTACGAGTCAAGCCAGTTGGCTTTGCGTCAGCAGCTTACACAGAATAAAAAAGCCGAAGACCGTAAAAAAGAACTTCAGGAATTTATTGCCCGTTTCAGTGCAAATGCTTCAAAATCAAAACAGACAACCAGTCGTAAGAAAATGATTGAGAAGCTGAATATTGAGGAAATCAAACCTTCAACGCGTAAGTATCCGGGTATTATTTTTACTCCTGAACGCGAACCCGGCAATAACATCCTTGAAGTAAAAGGACTGACTAAAAGCCTGAATGGCAACCTGTTATTTAAAAACTTAAGCTTTACGATGCAGAAAGACGACAAAATCGTTTTTCTGTCGCACGATACCCGAGCCATGACAGCTCTTTTCGAAATTCTGAAAGGCCACGATACGGCTGATAGCGGAACTTTCGAATGGGGGCAAACCATACTGAAAGCCTACCTGCCACTTGAATATGAAGAATTATTTCAATCGGAAATGACTCTTATGGATTGGCTTGCGCAATATTCAACGGATACACATGAGGCCTACCTTCGGGGATTTTTAGGCAAAATGCTTTTTGCCGGTGAAGAAATCTTCAAGAAAACAAATGTGTTGTCAGGAGGCGAGAAAGTACGCTGTATGATTTCGCGTATGATGACACGTAACGCCAATGTGATGTTGCTTGATTCACCTACTAACCATCTCGACCTTGAATCAATACAGGCTTTCAACAATACGCTGATCAAGTTTAAAGGCAATATCCTGATGTCGTCGCACGACCATGAGTTTATTCAAACCGTTTGCAACCGTATCATCGAAATAGGTCCGAAAGGTATGATTGACAAACTGATGGATTATGATGATTATATTACCGATGATAAACTGAAGGAGCAGAGGGCTAAGTTGTATTAGGTAACTGAATTGAGTCCGGTAGGAGTTAATAGATAATGGTTAATCGAAAATAGTAAATAAGTTTTTCGAAAAAGCCGGATGATTTTTTACGTTCATTGCTGGAATCTTGGGTATTTGGATTTAAAAAAATCTACTTGTTGCTCCTTAATATGAAATCAAACAACAGTTTCATTTTCTTTCCCTGCCGAAAATATTAAGTCAATCGGGTTATAAAGATCATATAGAATCCGGTATGCATCGGTTTCTTTTATGCAAAAGGGTTCAATAAGTTTTATGATTTCAGTCTACCCTTGAAGGGTAAGGTCGCAGAAAAAGTGTTTGTTATCTTCAATTGTAATTCCTTCATCGGCCTCGGACACTCTCAGAATAAGCCCGCAATCTAGTGGTTCAATAATCTACAAAGTCTTACAGATTAATGAGTCTTTTACTGTTATTGGTCAGATCAGTTACTATCTGATGAAACATACCTGTCTGAACTTTATCAAAGTCATTCAGTCATACACATTAATATCTGATATGTAATTTTCGGTCACATAACAAGGTTAATTCTTTATTCGAAGAGCAGTACTTCGGAAGACTAACCTCAGAGAGATCATAACTCTTATTCCTCGAGAGCAATCTGGTCGTTTCCAAAACTGATTCCCAGTCCGCGGGCAGTTTTCATCAGGGCTGTGTCGAGGGTAACCAGGTTGGGTTTCTGAATGGCATCAGCCAGCGTAACGCTGGTGATGTAAGGATGATTATACGAAACCATACGTCCGAATTCGCCATTTAGAACCATTTCGAAAGCTTTCACCCCAAATTGCGAAGCCAGCACACGATCGTAAGCAATTGGAACGCCTCCGCGCTGAAGGTGACCCAAAACGGTAACTCTTATATCCGGTTCACAACCCAGTTTTTTAAGATCGTCCTCAAGTTTAAAGCCTATTCCACCCAGACGGACATGTTCGTAACCAACTTCGGTGCTTTTTTCCCCGATAATTTCTCCGTCCTTTGGTTTTGCCCCTTCAGCAATTACTATGATCGCAAATCCACGTCCTTTATGGAAACGGGCATTTATCTTCGAAAGCACTTCGTTGGTATCGTATGGAATTTCAGGAATCAGGCAAATTTCAGCTCCACCGGCAACTGCTGCATTTAAAGCAATCCAGCCAGCATCACGGCCCATAACTTCGAGGATAAAAACGCGGTTGTGGCTAGCTGCAGTGGTAACCAGTTTATCCA
>Ga0208789_1001615_pt1 | contig 11966 bp, 10 predicted proteins | sample Methanotroph_Enr_FD_187368 | JGI IMG/M metagenome (GOLD analysis project Ga0208789, IMG submission 187368) | Enriched soil microbial communities from Old Woman Creek wetland in Ohio, USA - Methanotroph_Enrichment_5 (SPAdes) (version 2) | ecosystem: Environmental > Terrestrial > Soil > Wetlands...
ATTATTATTTATTTATAATAGGTCAAATAGTAGCGGGTACTATCGGACACCCTTTTGATTAAAATAAACTGCTTATCTCCTTTGGTAAAGTATGATTTTTTTAAATTTAAGAAAAAGGAACTTAGCGAAGCGGTTTCATAGCCTGCCCCGCAAAGCGGGGAGCTCCCATTAAGATGAGCAATGGGCGAATAATACTGATTAACGATTTATGAAGTAAGGCATAATTCATTGGTCTTCAGGATACATCAAAAATCAAAAATCGTTAACTTAGCGGAGCGCTCTCACGAACGCAGTGAGTATTCCTTTTTCTTAAATTATTGGTATTACATCAATCTCTGGTAATCATTAACACTTGTTTGAAAGGGATTAGCAGTTAAGATAAAATGATTCTTTGAATGGAGATTTATTCATCAAAGCTATTTCATGGCTGATGCGGATTATGGCATTCAATACATTTCAATTCTTCATTTGTGCGTTTATCAACAAGGTTGTGTTTCTGTGTATTTACCTGGTGAATCATCGTATTATTTATTGTATCAAAAAGTATCTTTATACGGGCTGCATTCAATTCATGGCAAACAGCGCAATCTTTTCGTTTGTCGGGTTTATAGAGCAACAGCGAATCAGGTAATTCCCCGTTTTTAAATTTGTCGGCATACAACGCATGTTTTAAACCTGGGCCATGACACACTTCGCATTGAAGCTGAGCGTGAAACCCTAATGCCTTATCCGTATGCATTTCGTCATGACAATTTGTACACCTGGCAGATCCGGCATAATGCATTTCTTTCATCTCGTTCTCCTGAATTGCATCAGCGCGATAATGACCATACTTACCAAAGGAACTTGGTTTCAGCACTTGTTGCAATACCATAAACAGTATAAAAACTAATGCAAATGCAAGGATCAGTCGTTTTATGTGTTGTGGCATAATAAATGGGTTGTGTATTTAATTATGTAGATGTAAAGATATATAAGAAATTATATGAAATTATAAAGAGAATCCATCAACAAAAAAATGTAACCAAAAGCTGCCATATCCAAACAAGCACTTCTTTTGATCCAATAGTATTCTTTTTTTGAACCGCAAAAACAATTATCAAAGCAAGACTCTCCTATTTTCAGGCTAAGTGAACGAGATTTGACTAAAAATAAAACAATTTAGTCATTTATGCCGCATATATCAATGCCTAACATAATTGACAAATATCAATCCAAACAAGGTAAATTACTTTTACGGCGTGTGAATATATCATTGGGTAATTCGACCAAACCATATAAAAATGCTACAAATTTGCAATATTAATGTAATAAAAAGGGAATGAATTCATTTCCTTCAACCAAGCCCCTACTAATCAAATATAAACAAAACAAAACCAACAACTTATGAAAAAAAATCTCTTAATTACCGGTATTGGATTCCTGCTTATCGGAGCCAGTATCTTCTCTGCCTGTACTAAAGAAGGACCTATGGGACCAGCAGGTGCAAATGGCACCAACGGTACCAATGGTACTAATGGCACAAACGGAACAGATGGAACTGCAGGCTGTATCACTTGCCACAATCCTGAAAAAGTTGGCGTAGTACTGACAGAATTTCAGTTATCCAAACACTCCTTTGGTGCTGCAGCATTTGAAGAAGCTGGTAACACATCTTGCGCACCATGCCATTCATCAGAAGGATTCCAGTATGTTAGTGCAAACAACACACCGGCTACTTTCACACTCGGTACCTCTGGCACGTATGTAAATAACTACACTTCGGTTGGTACAAGTGCAATTGGTAACCTCCTGTGCCAAACCTGCCATAGCAGTTTACACACGACTTACACATCGGCAGACATCCCAGCATTAACAACTATTGCTGCTGTTCCTATGATCATGTGGGGAGGTACAAAAACCATTGATCTTGCAGGTGACGATCATATCGGCAACTTATGCGTTAAATGTCATCAGCCCCGCCCAGTTACAACCGGCGCCACCTCTGCAGGCAAAGGTAACGTACTTGATTATGCCAGCCTTGCCGCTAATCCAACTGCAGTATTCTTTGATCCTGCCAGTACTTCAAACTTAGTAAAACCAAGTTACAGAACAGGCGTTCACTATGGTGCAGCAGGCGCTATATATGCTGGTATGGGTGGTGTTGAGTTTGCAGGCGAATCGTATACCAATTCAACTCACACATTAGTTGCTTCATGTCAGCAGTGCCATATGGCAACCCAAACCGGCGCAGCAGGCGGACACACCTTTGTAGCTAAAGGAAACTACACCGGATGTAACGTAGATGGTTGCCACGCAGCTGCTCCTTTAGATGCTAAATCTTCAAAGGTTACAGATATTACTACAAGCGTAAAGAGTAAACTTGATGCTCTTGCTGCTAAACTAAAAATCGGAACCGTTGAAATTCTGAGCCGTAACCCTGATTCTGAAGGAAACCTTTGGTATGGTAAAACAACCAACAATTACGATGGTTATTTTAATGTTTATGATCCTTCAAGCAACCCTGAAGGCGAAATCAATAACCCTGGTGGGGTATTACAGAATCCAAGTCCTTCAAATTCATGGACAGCAGATCAAAAAGCATATAACCTGACCTTACCGAAACTCACACTCACCAATGCACAAATGGGAGCTATTATCAACTTCGAATTGTGTCTGAGAGATTACAGTTTAGGTATTCACAATACCTCTTATACCAAGGCTTTGTTGAACAACTCAATTGCTATACTTCCATAATCTGATAGTTTTCGTTTTTCCTGGAAAGGATGACTTAACTAAGATATTTACTAAAGAAGACTTCCGGAGAAACATTTCCGGAGGTCTTCTTTTTTTTACAAGTATTTGTTCTATTTAATTTATTAACCGGTGCTTTCGCTACATTTGCTGCAATTAAAATTTCATCCTCACATGACAAGATTAATAAATCTGGTATTCGCAAGCATTCTTTTACTTGCTTTTTCGTTTCAACTCAAAGCACAAACCCAAAAAGATTCACTGCCCGAGAAATTTGTTTTCACAAAAGTGATCGACCTTCCTGCTACTTCCGTAAAAGACCAGTCGGCTTCAGGAACCTGCTGGAGCTATGCCACTACCTCTTTTCTGGAATCGGAAATACTGCGTATGACAAAGGATACATTTGATCTTTCGGAAATGTTTTTTGTACGCAAAGCTTATGAGGCAAAAGCTATGCATTACGTTCGGTTGCATGGCACTGCTAATTTCGGGGAAGGAGGACAGGCCCATGATGTAATGAATGTGATCCGTACTAACGGGATGATGACCCAAGCCGCTTATTCAGGGTTGGCAAATGGCCAAACGAAACCAGCCCATACTGAGTTGGAAGCCGTTCTTTCGGCTATGGTAGGTGTATTTTCAAAGAGCCCTGCAGGTAAGCTTTCACCCGAATGGGATCATACAATTTCGTGTGTGCTCGACGTGTATTTGGGTTCAGTACCTGCTACATTCGGTCCATCAAATACCACTCCGATAGAATTTGCGAAAAAAATAAATCCCGATGATTATGTTGAGATAACCTCGTACACCCATCACCCGTTTTATACATCCTTTTCGCTTGAAATCCCTGACAACTGGTCCGGTGGAAGTTACTACAATGTTCCACTTGATGAGTTAACCATGATTATGAATTATGCGCTCAGCAAAGGGTACACAGTTGACTGGGATGGTGATGTCAGTGATAAAGGGTTCTCGCATAAAAACGGAGTTGCTATTGTACCTGAAACAAATATTGACAATATGGAAGCTACCGAACGCAGCAAATGGGAAAAACTCACTGAAAAAGAACGGAAAGCCCAGTTTTATACGTTCGAAAAACCTGTTCCCGAGAAAAATATAACTCAGGAAATGCGCCAGGCGGCGTTCGACAATTTTTCGGCTACGGATGATCACCTGATGCATATTACAGGAACCGTAACCGACCAGAACGGAAAACGGTATTTCCGTACTAAGAATTCGTGGGCTGCCGACAGCAACAGTAATGGGGGCTACCTTAATATCTCCGAAGCATATATGAGGTTAAATACAATTGCTATTATGGTTCACAAAGATGCCATTCCAAAAGAGATCAGGAAAAAAGCGGGCATTAAATAGTCTTACTTTGACTTTTGCTCATAACAGGATAATTTGAACATTTAAAAAGCCCCTGAATATTTCAATTTATTGATTTTGAGGTCTAATCACTCGCAGGGGCATAGCTTTTGTTAAAAGTTGCTCGAATCAGAGCTATGTTAACATTTTTTAACAGCGTTTACAGGTGCTTGAACAGCGCCTGTTTTTACTTTTGCAAGTCTTAATTATCTAGAAACAATGGTAGAAAGCAACATTAGTGAATTAAACGAGAAGATACAGCGCGAGAGTGCATTTGTTGATATTCTTACACTGGAAATGCACCGGGTGATTGTTGGGCAGAAACAGATGATTGAACGATTGATTATCGGTTTACTTTCAAATGGTCATATTTTACTCGAAGGAGTTCCCGGCCTGGCAAAAACCCTGGCAATAAAATCGCTTGCCAATTCGATTGATTTAAGTTTCAGCCGTATTCAGTTTACGCCCGATTTACTTCCTGCCGATGTGGTTGGCACCATGATTTACAGCCAGCGCAGCGAAGAATTTAATGTCAGGAAAGGCCCGGTATTTGCCAACTTTATTCTAGCCGACGAAATTAACCGTTCACCTGCCAAAGTTCAGAGCGCGTTGCTCGAAGCCATGCAGGAAAAACAAGTTACTATTGGCGATAAAACCTATCCCCTCCCCGATCCGTTCCTGGTGCTGGCTACACAAAACCCGATTGAACAGGAAGGCACATATCCTTTACCTGAAGCACAGGTGGATCGTTTCATGTTGAAACTTGTAATTACCTACCCCTTAAAACAGGAAGAGAAACTGATACTTCGTCAGAATATCAACAACGAAATACTCACGACCCGTAAAATCCTTAAACCTGCTGATATTCAGCGTGCAAGGGAAATAGTGAAAGAAGTTTACCTCGACGAAAAAATCGAAAACTATATAACAGATATTGTATTTGCAAGCCGTTTCCCTGCAGATTACAACCTCAAAAAATACAAAGACCTTATCCGTTACGGCGCTTCGCCAAGGGCAAGTATTTTCCTGGCTATGGCAGCCAAAGCGCTGGCATTCATAAAACGGCGCGGATATGTAATTCCTGAGGATGTGAGGGCGGTTGCACATGATGTATTGCGCCACCGTATTGGACTTACCTATGAGGCTGAAGCCGAAAATATTACTACCGAAGATATTATCAACGAAATTCTCAATTCCGTTGAAGTGCCCTAAACACAGGCATTCATGAATTAAAAAAAGTGAATGGATGGTACATTGATGAATGCAATAGTATAAACTGATCACTTTCAACCCATAGCAGCTTACCATTTCGTAAAACAAACTCTTAAACACAGTGGAAACCTCTGAGATTCTTAAGAAAGTCAGGCGCATCGAGATCAAGACCAGGGGCTTGTCGCGGAATATATTTTCGGGGCATTATCACAGTGCATTTAAAGGCCGGGGAATGGCTTTCAGTGAAGTACGCGAATACCAGTATGGAGACGATATCAGGAATATCGACTGGAATGTAACCGCACGCTTTAACACACCTTACCTCAAAATCTTTGATGAAGAACGGGAGTTGATGGTTATGCTTCTGATCGACGTTAGCGGTTCCAATGAATTTGGGACAAAGGGATCTTTCAAAGAAGACCTGATGACCGAAATTGCAGCAGTACTTGCTTTTTCAGCCATTCAAAACAATGACAAAGTCGGGGTAATCTTTTTCAGTGACAAGATTGAGAAGTTCATCCCTCCTAAAAAAGGCACTTCACACATTCTCAGGATCATCCGCGAATTGATTGATTTTAAACCGGAAAGCCAGGGTACAGATTTGTCTGAGGCATTGCGGTTCCTTACCAATGCTATTAAAAAAAGATGCACTGCTTTTATAATTTCCGATTTCATGGATCATTCCTTTGAACCTGCAATAAAAATCGCATCAGGAAAACACGACCTGGTTGCTATAAGGGTTTATGATCCCAGGGAAACGGAGCTTCCTCCGATTGGCATGATCGAAGTGTATGACAAAGAAACATCGGGCCGCATTTGGGTAGATACTTCAAGAAAAAAAGTACGTGACACTTACAGCCAATGGTGGAAAGATCACGAAAAGACGATTGACGGGATATTTAAAAGATCAGGAACAGATACAGCAGGAATCATTACTGGCCAGGATTACGTAAAGCCTTTGATGAAACTATTTACACTACGTGAAATGAGGCAATGAGGAAGAGGATGACAATGAATATTAACTTCAGGCAAATTTTCGTATTCAGTATCGTACTGATAGGCATTGCTATTGCCCCCGGTAAAATATACTCCCAAAAGGCTATATTAAGCCTCGATACATCATCAATCAGGATCGGAGATCGTGTTCAACTCAGGTTAAATGCAACATTACCAAAATCAGCTACTATATATTGGCCTGCCATTGCTGATACATTAACAGCATCAGTTGAGGTGGCTTCGAAATCGAAAGTAGATACCAGCAGCACAAGCAGGAAAGATTTCGTTAACTATAATCAAACCCTGTTTATTACTTCCTTTGATACCGGGTTTCATTATATTCCACCTTTTGCGATTCTTTATGCATACTCCGGTGATACTACCAGGCATGAACTGCTTTCGGAAGGGGTTTACCTGAAAGTCAGGACAGTTGAAGTGGATACTACGAGGGCCATAAGAGATATTAAAGGCCCGATAAAGGCACCACTAACTTTTGCTGAACTAACACCTTACCTGGCTGGAACTGCTGTTTTAGGCCTGATAATAGGCCTGATTTGGTATTATTTCTGGCGAAAAAGGATTAATAAGCCACTCTTCCCTGTAATTACCCGAACTCCGGGCCCACCATGGGAAATTGCATTGCAAAACCTTAACTCACTGGAAGATAAGAAATTATGGCAGAACGGTAAAATAAAGGAATATTATTCGGAATTAACGGATATCATCAGGCATTACCTGCACCAGCAACACAGCATAGAAGCCCTGGAAATGATAACCTCAGAAATACTTACCAGATATGATGCTGCCGGTCTCAAACCTGATGCACGTCAACTGCTGGCAACGACTCTCGAACAAGCTGATTTTGTAAAATTTGCCAAATACATTCCTCAAAGAAAAGAAAATGAATTAAGTATGACGATGTCAAAGCAATTCGTTGAAGAAACCAAACCCATTCCCGTTATATCTGAACCTAAACCGACAGAAAGCAACACTCTACTAACTCCTGATCCCGCAATAAAAGCATGATAAACCGAATCCACTTTGCTGATCCCTTATACCTATGGCTGCTCCTGCTCATATTAGTTGCTGTTGCCTGGTATTGGTATAAGCTCAGGCATTATTCAGTACCCATGCAATTGTCATCGACCGCTGTGTTCAAACATTCATCCATGGGATGGAAAGACTATGCACGCTATGGGCTCTTTGGACTGCGTATGTTAAGTGCAGGTTTACTCATACTCGCGTTGGCCAGGCCACAAACCAACATGAACCGCCAGGATATAAGTGTTGAAGGAATTGATATTATACTTGCCATGGATGTCTCAAGTTCCATGCTGGCCGAAGACCTGCGTCCTAACAGGCTCGAAGCATCCAAAGATGTTGCCATTGATTTTATTAACAGCAGGCCTGATGATCGCATTGGACTGGTAATATTTAGCGGGGAGAGCTATACACTATGCCCGCTTACAACTAACCATGCATTGCTGATAAACTTGTATAAAGATATTAATTTTGGGTTGATTGACGACGGAACGGCTATTGGCGATGGTCTTGCCACTGCAGTCAACAGGTTGAAAGAGAGCAAAGCCAAAAGTAAAGTAATTATTCTTCTTACTGATGGAGTAAACAATATGGGTTCAATTGACCCACAATCAGCTGCCGAAATGGCTGAGCTATATGGAATACGAATTTACACAATAGGGGTAGGAACTATGGGAACGGCTCTTTTCCCGGTTAACACCCAATATGGATTGCAATATCAACGAATGGAAGTTCAGATTGATGAGGTTTTATTACAAAAAATATCTGCTCTGACCAACGGTAAATATTTCAGGGCTACCAACAAGCAAAAACTTGAGGAAGTTTATAAAGAAATAGACCGGCTCGAAAAATCAAAGATCGATGTTACTGAATTCAGCCGTAAGAAAGAAGAATTCCTGCCTTTTGTTATACTTGCACTGTTCCTACTTACACTTGAATTCACAATACGATTTGTTGTACTTAAACTTGTACCTTAATATTTTAAAATAGTATGTTTCGTCTGGCACATCCGCTAATTCTCTACTTACTGCTGGTCATCCCACTGCTGGTGCTGCTGTTTGTATATGCACGCCGGCGAAAGAAAAAAGCACTGTCAGCTTTTGGTGATCTTAACCTTGTGTTGCGCCTGATACCTGAATATTCAGGTTCACGCGAAATCCTGAAATTTATTATCTGGACAATTGCCTGGACTTTAATTGTTATAGGTCTGGCCGATCCACAAACAGGATCCAAACTTGAAAAAATAAAACGGCAAGGAATTGATATGATTTTTGCCCTCGACGTTTCGAACAGCATGCTCGCCCAGGATATCACCCCTAACAGGCTTGAAAGGGCCAAACAGGCAATTATTCATTTGCTGGGGAAATTGGATAACGACCGCGTGGGATTGGTAATATTTGCAGGGAAATCATATATACAAATGCCTCTCACCACAGATTATTCAGCAACCCGGTTGTTTCTTTCGAATATCAATCCTGGAATGATTCCGGTTCAGGGAACGGCTATTGGCGATGCAATCGAAACAAGTGCTTCAGCCTTTGGAAATAACAAGCAAAGTAAGGCAATTATTTTAATTACCGATGGCGAAAACCATGAAGATAACGCTATTGAAGCTGCACAAGCAGTTGCCGCAAAGGGAATCAGGGTTTACACCATTGGCATTGGGATACCTGAAGGTGCTCCTATCCCGGTGTACAGTGGCAACACCCAGATAGGATACAAAAAGGATGCCCAGGGTATTACAATCATTACCAGGCTCGATGAACCCATGCTCAGGGATATAGCCAAAGCAGGAAAAGGAATTTTTGTAAGGGCAAACAACTCGCAATCAGGTGTTCAGGAAGTTTTCGACCAGATCAATAAACTGGAAAAAGCCGAATACAACGAAGCCTTTTTTTCCGATTATGAAGACCGTTTCCAGTTCTTTATTCTTGCCGCACTTATTCTGATACTGGGAGAAGTGCTCATTGCCGACCGCAAAGGCCGGCTGGCTGGAAAAATTAAATTGTTCAATACTAAAAACGCGACAAACCAATGAGAAGTTTTTTAATCCTGTTTCTTCTTCTTATTACAGGCGCGGTTATTGCACAACCGGCTCAGAAACTGGTACGTTTAGGTAACAATGAATACAAAAACGGACATTTTAAAGTTGCAGAGATAGACTATCGCAAAGCTTTGACAAAATCGCCGGATTCTCCAAAAGCCATTTATAATCTAGGAAATTCCCTTTACAAACAACAAAACTTCGATGAAGCTGCTGCACAATACCTGAAACTTGCTCAAGGTGATACTAAAGAAGCATCAAAAGCCAATGTTTTCTATAACCTGGGCAATTCTCTTTTAGAAAAAAAGAAATATAAAGAAAGTATTGATGCCTATAAAATGTCCCTGCGGCAAGATCCTAAAGATGAAGATACTCGTTATAACCTTTCATACGCAATGACAAAATTGCAGCAACAAAAAAAACAGGATCAAAATAAAAAACAACAACAGCAGCAACAAAAACAACAAAAACAACAGCAACAGCAGCAGCCTCAACCAAAACCAAATATGTCGAAACAGGATGCCGACCGAATGCTGAACGCAATGAATAATAATGAAAAACGAACCCTCGATAAAACAAAAAACAAGCAAAATGTAGCCGGGCAAAACCGGCCTGAGAAAGATTGGTAATTGAACTCTCGAAAAGGCAAAGTGCAAAGAGGGTGAAGGTGAGAGCGGGAGAACATGTGAAGGGAAGAAATGGCGACCAATAGGATGTATCAACTATTATCAGAAAATGAAAACTATTTGACTTATAGCTTTTCATTTGAAATGAAATAACTCATTGAAATGAAATCGAAACTGATATTTATTTTCCTGCTTGTACTACCGGGCCTTCTTTTTGCTCAGGACATCAGTTTTACTGCACAGGCACCAAGGCAGGTAGTTCTTGGGCAGCAGTTTCAGCTTATTTTCACGGTTAATGGTGAAGGCAGCAACTTCATGAGTCCTGATATAGCAAACTTTGATATCCTAAGCGGGCCAATGATGTCGAGTGGCCAGAATATTATGAATATTAACGGCAAACTTGAATATTCAAGTTCTACGTCTTTTTCTTTCATATTACAGGCTAACAAAATTGGAACCTTCACCATTCCGCAAGCAATAATTAGTGTAAAAGGGAAACGGTATTTGTCGAATACACTGCCAATAACTGTCCATAATCAAAGCTCACGCCCGGCGCAACAAAACCCTAACAATAACCAGCCACAGGACAATTATCCTGCACCACTGAAGGATGACGTCGGGAAAGATATTTTTCTTAAAGCCGTTGTTGATAAACATAATCCATACCAGGGCGAAGCTGTAATAGTAACCTTTAAACTCTATACTCCAACCAACCGCTTACAGATTGATGTACCCGTGAAAATACCTTCGTACCCTGGATTCTGGGCACAGGATTTGTTAAAAGACGCCACACAATATCCTCAATATACCGAAACTGTTAACGGGAAAAAGTATATTGTTGCTGAACTTCGTAAAGCAGCACTTTATCCTCAAAAAGCAGGTATTTTAACTATTGACAAGCTGGTTCAGAATGTAGTTTACCAGGTAAAAGTTAAATCCAGGAATCCAGCTGCCGATGACCCCTTATTTAGCAATGACCCATTCTTTAAAAATTTAATGGATGATTCGTTTTTTGGAAGCAATTATCAGAATGTTAAAAAAACATTACATTCGGATCCAATCACAATAAATGTAAAACCATTACCAACAGCCAATCGTCCACTTGATTTCACAGGTGCTGTCGGACATTTCAGCCTGAAAGCACAGGTTGACAGGAATGAGGTAAATACAAATGATGGGATAACACTCAGGGTTTCCGTTTCAGGAACAGGCAACCTGAACCTGATCGAAAAACCAGCTATTAATTTCCCTCCCGATTTTGAAGTGTATGAGCCTAAAATTATTGATAATTTCAATACCCAAGGCGGTACTTCAGGAACCCGGACATATGAATTCCTTCTTATTCCAAGGACGACAGGCAATTTCACTATTGGCCCGATTCAGTTTTCTTACTTTAATCCTGAACAGAATAATTATACCATTCTGAGTTCTGACAAGTTTAAACTCAAAGTCAATAAAGGAAATGGCACAGCCTCTGAAGCAATTGCCCAGGGAGATGTAAAATACCTCGGGCTTGATATCAGATATCTGATGGAACCTCCCTTATATATCCACAATTCGGGTAACAGGTTCTATGGAAGGCCCATTTATTGGATATTACTTGGTTTGCCTGTATTGGGATTCTTTATTTTCCTTTTACTGCACCAGCGAAATAGCCGTATGAAAGGAGACGCTTTGCTAATGCAACGCAAAAGAGCTACCCGGATAGCTGTAAAAAGGCTTGTTAAAGCTAAAAAAATTCTCGATAGCGGTCAGCATGATGCGTTTCATGAAGAAATTTCGTTTGCCTTGTGGGGTTATATCAGTCAGAAATTTAATATCCCCATGTCGTTGCTTTCGATGGACACAGCCCGTGAACAACTTGAAATACGTAATGTGAATAGTGATTTAACCGAACGTTTTTTAACTACTCTGCACGATTGCAATTATGCACGATATGCTCC
>Ga0208789_1001616_pt1 | contig 11955 bp, 11 predicted proteins | sample Methanotroph_Enr_FD_187368 | JGI IMG/M metagenome (GOLD analysis project Ga0208789, IMG submission 187368) | Enriched soil microbial communities from Old Woman Creek wetland in Ohio, USA - Methanotroph_Enrichment_5 (SPAdes) (version 2) | ecosystem: Environmental > Terrestrial > Soil > Wetlands...
TCCGGCAACAGCTGAAATATTATGATCGTTAAAATCCTTGTTAAAGGAAAGGTAAGCTTCACCTGCTATATTTCGGCTAAAGTCAGTTTCATCACCTCCATCGGCGATCTGTGGATTGGTGGTAGTAAGCAATGCCGAATTGAGGTAATTTCTCCTGCTCAGCAGAAAGTTCCCATTCACATCGGCCTGTAACTTAAGATATTTATTGAACTTATATTCAACCATTTCATAAATACCTACATTAAATATTTTATAATCGTTTTTACGGTAATAAGCTTCAGCTATGGGGTTTTTACGTCCGGCAATGTCAAAAGCATAGGTGCCATCAGGGTAATAAAGAATGAAATGAGGCGGACGTTGCATCGCCTGCTGAATTACCTTTCCCTCATTGATTTTATTGGTATTTTGGTAAGAGAAGGTAACCCGGGAAGTAAATTTAAGATGATCGGTTGCCTCATAATCCATGTTAATACGGCCACTCATCCGTTTATTGAAACTGTTAAGTACAATTCCTGTTTCATTCAGAATTCCAAGACTGCTGAAATATTTTAGTTTATCGGAACCTCCACTGATACTTAAATCAAGTTGCTGACGTTTAGCTATCTGTGTGATCAACGCCTGGTAATCGTTATTCGCATTGGTACTTATACCAAGAGAGTCATTTGAATTTGTGTAAAGGTCAAGTTTGGTCCGGTTTTCAAACAATTTACGTTCATAAGCATTTGACTGGGGAACTTTTCGGGAAAGTACATTCCAGCTTTGCAAATACCGGATATCGATTTTGGGTTTGCCCGCTTCACCGGTTTTAGTCGTAATAATAATAACTCCGTTTGCTGACCGGGAACCGTAAATAGCTGCAGATGCAGCATCTTTAAGAATTTCCATCGATTTAATGTCGTTGGGATTGATGGAGCTAATATCGCTTAAAGGAACCCCATCAACGACGTATAGCGGGTTAACACCGCCCTCAAATGTTGAAGTTCCCCTGATCCTGATCGTGTTTTCATCCCCAGGTGCACCGGAATTACTAACAACCAATACACCAGGCGCTTCGCCCTGAAGAACATCATAAACATTAACTGCCTGACGTTTTTCGATCATCTTTTCGTCGACAGAGGTAATAGCACCTGTAACATCTCTTTTCTTTTGAGTGCCATAACCGACAACAATTACCTCTTCCAAACTCTGAAGGTCAGCCTTCAATATTATATTAATGGTGGTCTTGTCGCCGACTTTAACTTTTACCTGTTGAAAACCAACATAAGAAAAAACCAGTGAAGATTCCCTTGAAGGTACTTTAATGATATAATTACCATTCAAATCGGTAATTGTGCCGCTGGTAGTGCCATCGACCTTTATCGTTACACCTGGCAAGGTCTCCGCGTCAGTCGAAGATACTATTCCTTTAATTTGAACCTGTTGAGCTTGTAAGACTCCGTAGCTGAAAAACAATAACAATCCAAGGATAATTCTCCTTGTAAAAAAGTTAGCCTTTGGAACTTTTTTTTTCATTTTTGATTAATTTAAATGATTAATAGCGTATTTAATTTGATTTTTTGAACTGGAATTAATCAGGTGTATGAGCAATAGCTGTTCAATTAGTTAATGGCTAAATTAAAAAGCCTGTTTTTGTTTCTCTCCAAATTATAATGCTGGTTCTTGAAAAAATAGGTCACAATATCACTTATCGGTCAATATGACGGATAATTGACAGTGTTTTTTTGAATTATTAGAAGATCCTGAAAAATTTATAATTAGTTTCGTCCACATTCTTGATTTGTTGGTGATGAAGGTATTTCTATTCATTTTGAGCTTTTTGTGCTTTATAATATCCGTTTCTTCGGGTTCAAATCCTGAAAACTTTAATTTTTCATTCCGCCGGATTTCCCCTATAGGCGGATTCACATACGGAGCTATCAATTCAATCGCAGAAGATGCGAATGGGTTTATATGGTTCGGGACGGTTCACGGCTTATACCGTTACAATACAGTTGATGTTCAGAAATTTGTACATAACCCGAAAGATTCAGCCACAATTCCCGGCAATTCAATTCGTACAATTTTTCGGGATTCGACGGGTCGACTTTGGATCGGGACGTCTCAAGGCGTATGTATATACGACAATTCCAATGATCGATTTGTCACCCTGAAATTTCAGGATAAATCGGGTGCATTACTCGGGAACGATGTACGTGAAGTTTTACAGTTAGGAGATCAAAATATCTATTTATTGGGTTCCTCAATGTTAGGAAAGCTCAACCTTATGTCTAATCAATTCGAGAAGGTCAGTATGCAAGAACCTATACAGGAGAATTTTACCTGTGCCACTTCTGATTCGCTGGGAAGAATATGGATCGGAGGGGCAAATGGGACGGTGTGGCATTATGACTCATATACCGGACAGTTTCGCAAGTTTTGCCATCATCGTTCTGAAACCATTCAAAGGATTTTTTCGGATGACACCGGTTTATGGATTGGTTACAGCTGGTCAGGACTTGATCTTATGGGATTTCAGGGAAATTTAATTACCCATTATGGAGGTGATCCTGGCGATCATAATAAGATCCATCACAACCGGGTTCGCGATATTTACAAGGATGAATCGGGACGCATCTGGGTTTCCACGTATAAAGGAATCTCTATTATTGATCATGGGAAAATCAATAATATACCACCGCAGGCAATTTCCGGACTTCCCTACAATAGTATTTACAGGATATTTCGCGATTCAAAAAACGGAATTTGGATGGGAACCTGGTCAGGCGGTCTTGCATACCGGTCAAATTATGATAATCGTTTTATACATTTCAGGAAAGACCAGTCTGATTCGGATTTGAATGATGAATTTGTCAGTTCATTTACCGAAAAATCGGACGGGACCATTTTGATTGGAACAGAGTACGGGAATCTGAACAAATTGGATCGTGGGACTAACAAAATGACCAATATCACTTTAAAAACAGAAAATGGGAAAAATATTGAAAATATTAAATCGCTCCTTTTTGATAAAAAAACGGAAACACTTTGGGTGGGTACATTTTTAAGGGGATTGTGGTTTCAGAAAAAAAATGAATCAGTCTTGCGGCCATTAAACAATTTTAAAGATTCCAGAATCAGTGTTTACGCCCTTGAAAAATCAGATAGTGGCTTATGGATAGGGACATACGGAAATGGATTGTATCATTACAACCCAAATACAGGATTTATGAAACAATTCGTGTCAGCTACCAACGATACAAATTCCATCAGCAATAACGGTGTCCGATCAATATTAATTGCAAATGATAAAAGCTTATGGATTGGAACCAGCACAGGATTGAATCACTTTACACCACAAAACGGACTTTTTAAACGATATTTCTATCAGTCGAATTCTACCAACTGCATCAGCAATGATGAAATATTGGCACTTCATGAAGATCGAAATGGAAAGATATGGATAGGAACCAGTGGTGGGGGAATAAATATGTACAATCCAATCGCAAGGATCTTTACGTCATACCAGATAAAAGACGGATTGGTAGGAAATGATGTATATGGTATCCAGGAAGATATTAATAGAATATTGTGGATAAGTACAGAAAATGGGATCTCAAGTATTGATCCGTCGAACAATAATTTTCGAAATTTTTATCGTGAAGATGAATTGCAGGGAAACCAGTACAACCCGGGAGCTGCATTTATGACAAGTTCCGGAGAAATTCTTTTTGGTAATACAAAAGGTTTCACCCTTTTTGAACCTGAACAGATGAAATCGAACCCAATGCCTCCCAAAGTCACACTAACATCCTTGTCTGTCAACAATATACCAGTAAATAATCACTCTAAAGGTACTCCATTGACGAAATCGCTGCAGACAGGAGAACTATTGAAACTCACCTATCATCAAAATTCTCTGACTTTCAATTTTGTAGCTAATAATTTTTTGCTGCCAAATAAAAACCGGTTCAAATACCGGTTGGTGAACTACGATAATCATTGGATCGACGCCGGAACTCAAAACTATGCTACCTACACTAAAATTCCAGCTGGCAATTACGTTTTTGAGGTGATTGCCTGCAACAACGATAATCTGTGGAATAATACTCCTGTTAAATTACAAATCATCATAACGCCACCAATCTGGCTGACCTGGTATGCTTATTCACTCTATTTAATTATCCTTTCGTTAGTTTTCTATTTTATCCGAAAAGATGTACTCGAAAGGCAACGATACAAAAAGGATCTTATGCTTGAAAGGTTGGTCAACGAGTCGGAAGCTCAGGTTCATGAGATGAAACTACGCTTTTTTACGAATATTTCACATGAGTTCAGAACGCCGCTTACATTAATTGCTTCGCCGGTTAACCTTCTACTTGCTAAATTTAATTTTGAACCTATTGTCAGGGAACACTTGCTAACCATGCAGCGAAATTCGAACCGGCTTTTGCGTTTGATTAATCAATTAATTGATCTTAGAAGACTAGAATTGGGCAGAGCAGTATTTCATCCAAGGAATACAGATCTTATTTCCTTGTGCAAGGAGGTGATCAGCTGTTTTGAAATGGAGGCAAAAGATAAACAAATACGTTTATCTTTTAATTATGAAGACGATAAATTGAATGTGAACATCGATCCCGAAAAAGCGGATAAGATATTTTTTAATCTCCTTTCAAATGCAATGAAATTTACCAACGAAAAAGGTACAATCACCATCACCGTTTATAAAACTCATTCAGCCGAATTCAGAGAAGAGAGTGTTGTTGGAGAAGCTATTGAAGGCCCCATGGTTTGTATAGAGTTTTCAGACGATGGGCATGGCATTTCATCTGACGAGCTTAAATTAATTTTTGAACGATTTGAGCAAGGCAAAAACCATCAGTCTTCGGGAACTGGAATCGGGTTGCACATGGCCAATGAATATACCCGGATGCACAAAGGGAATATCAGGGTCAAATCCATATTAGGGTCAGGATCAACATTTACAATAAGTTTTCCGTTGACCGAAGAGATTGGCCTGTCAAATATCCTGATGGAAGAACATTTTTCTAAGATAACACTTAAACCTTCCGAAGAGTTAAAAAATTCGCAGTCAACAAACTCAGAAAAAGATAAAACGGTTACGATTCTAATTATTGAGGATAATTACGAACTGAGAAACTACCTAAAAAACCTGTTAAGCCAGCAATACCGGACTGTTAACGCTCCAAACGGGAAACAAGGTCTTGAAACCGCTTTGACCATAATCCCCGATTTAGTAATCACAGATATAATGATGCCTGTTATGGATGGTTTTGAAGTCTGTCGTCAACTCAAAAACGACATCCATACCAGCCATATTCCAGTCATTCTTTTGACTGCACTAAATGAAGCAGATAAGCAAATTGGAGGATTTAAAACGGGAGCAGATGCTTATATTACCAAGCCTTTTGATGAGAATATTTTGCTGGCACTGATTGACAATCTGATACGCTCGCGGACAAAGCTTAGGGAAGTTTTCTCTGTTTCGGATACGGAATGGGCAAATGGGATGGAGTTATTGTTCTCAGACCGGATGCTGATTGATAAAGCTACTTCGATTGTGGAACAACATTTAAATGACAAAACCTTTGTGATTGATCATCTTGCTGCTAATCTTGGTATAAGTACGAGCTCATTGTACCGGAAACTAAAAGTGTTAACGAACCAATCGCCTACTGAGTTTGTCAGGTATATCCGACTTAAAAAAGCGATCAGACTGATGAATGAAGGAAATGCCAATGTCGACGAAGTGGGATATGCCGTTGGATTTAACTCACATTCCTACTTTACCAATAGTTTTAAAAAACAATTTGGGAAGACTCCTTCCGAGCATCTGAACGATTTAAAATCAAAAAAGAACAAAGAAATAAAAATAAAAATTTAAGCAGTTTCATAATAAATTGTCTATTTTTGTTTCGTCAAAACACGAAATGAGAATGACTGAGAAAGTAAAATATTTCACAGATAATCAGGAAAAGCTGGCACGTTATGGTAAGGCACTTTCGCATCCTGTGCGGGTTTTCATCCTCGATTACCTTGCAAACAACATCAATAAATGTTGTTACAGTGGTGACATGGCAGAGGAATTGCCGATTGCCAGATCAACCCTTTCGGAACACTTAAAAGAATTGAAGAAGGCAGGATTGATCCAGGGCGAAATAAATCCACCTTATATCAAGTATTGCATTAATCGCGAAAATTGGCAGGAGGCTCAACAGATGTTAAATCTTTTCTTTAAGCGAGGAATATAAATTTGCAAATTGAAAGTACATCCTCACATTGGCAAATTTATACATTAGCAAATTAGCAAATTTAAAGCTATGAATATCAAAATTTTAGGTACTGGTTGCCCAAAGTGTAAAACACTCGAAAAACTAACACGCGAAGTGGTAGAACAAAACGGGATTAATGCTACAATAACAAAAGTCGAAGACATTGTTGAAATCATGAAGTACGGTATCATGTCTACCCCGGCTTTGGTCGTTGACGAAAAAGTTGAGATTAAAGGTCGTGTTCCGTCAATTGATGAAATCAAAAAAATCTTAATCAAATAAAATAAACGCTATGAAAAAAATTATTCTGTTAAGTTTTACTTTATTCCTAATGAGCAGTCTTTTATGTAATGCTCAAACGGCAAAAAAAGAAATTAAAAGTACCGCGTCCGCTAAAGTTGAAGCCTACTATTTTCATATGTCTGCACGATGTGTTACCTGTAAGACTGTAGAAGCAGAAGCAAAAAAGAATTTGGAAGCTCTTTATGGAGATAAAGTGACCTTTCAGGCAATTAATATTGAAGACGATGCAAGTAAAGCGATTGTGGAAAAGTTGAAGATTTCAGGTCAAACACTTTTACTGGTAAAAGGAGATACGAAAATCAACCTCACCAACGAAGGGTTTATGTATGCCCGCAATAACCCCGAAAAGTTTAAATCCATCATCAAGGAAAAGGTTGACGGGCTCTTAAAATAGTAATCAATGGAAACGAATATGCAGCGGAGAATAATTTTTTAGACGATTTACTTCTGCATAGGAGTTCCACGAGAATCAAGAATTTAATTTTCAACAAGCTATTTTAAATTTATTCGAGTGAATTTCCTGACGAATCTTCTTGACAACAGCACTATTCCATGGATTTCGGCTTTGGTGCTGGGTTTTATGACAGCCATTAGTCCGTGTCCTTTGGCAACAAATATTACTGCGATTGGATTTATAAGTAAGGATATTAAAGACCGCAACCGGGTTTTTGTCAATGGGTTGCTATACACATTAGGTCGTGCAATATCTTACACTACAATTGCACTGGTTATATATTTTGGAGCCGATCAGTTTAAGTTTTCAGGTTACTTTCAGATATATGGAGAAAAACTCTTAGGTCCATTACTGATAATTATTGGTTTGTTTATGCTCGATGTGATCAAAATAAAATTCCCTGGAATGAGCGGACTGACATCCAAAATGGAGGCCAAAACAAAATGGGGCTACCTGGATGCCATTTTGCTTGGGATGGTCTTCGCACTGGCTTTCTGTCCATACAGTGGTGTACTTTATTTTGGCATGTTGATTCCAATGACAGTTGCAAGTGCCTCGGGGCTTTATCTTCCCATCGTTTTTGCACTGGCTACCGGTATTCCCGTGATCATCTTTGCCTGGATATTGGCCTATACCGTATCGGGAATCGGTACTGCCTACAATAAAATAAGAACTTTCGAAATCTGGTTCAGACGTGTAATTGCAGTTCTATTTATTATAGTGGGAACTTATTATATTGTGAGAATTATTGTTTAAAAACAACATTTACGATGAGTGAAATAATTTGTTATTGCAAAAATGTTACTAAAGCTGAGATAGAACAAGTTATTAAGAAAAGGGCTAAAACACTTGCCGATATCCAAACAATGACTGGTGCATGTACAGGCAACCAATGCAAAGAATTAAACCCTTCGGGAAGATGTTGCTCCGAAGATATTAAAGAAATGTTAAACGATAACAATTCAAAAGCCAATAGCCATTGTTGTTGCTGTAAGTGAAAAAAATTTGAAAACTCATTTCGGGTTTATTCGAAATGAAAAAGTTATTAACTATGAAGTTAGATAAAAATATCGTTATTCCTTTGTTGTTACTTCCTGTGTGGTACCTGATCTATCACAACCTTCAGCCAATGACCGATTGGATCATTGATTCGGAATTTGGACTTGCAAAAGGTGCACATTTTACTGAAGCGTTGCGGTTTTTCGTTTTCGAATTTCCCAAGGTAATGCTTCTGCTTACGCTCATCATCTTCTTTGTTGGAATTGTCCGGACCTACTTCACTCCTGAACGAACCCGTAAAGCGCTTGAAGGAAAAAAAACATTTACGGGCAATGTGATGGCAGCAAGCCTGGGAGTTGTCACCCCGTTTTGTTCGTGTTCTGCTATTCCACTGTTTTTAGGGTTTGTGGAATCAGGTGTTCCGCTTGGCGTTACCTTTTCGTTTCTGATTGCAGCACCTATGATCAACGAAGTGGCCATTATCCTCTTATATGGTATGTTTGGCTGGCAGGTTGCCGCCATTTATGTAGGAACCGGATTGGTCATTGCCATCCTGGCCGGTTGGATCATTGGTTTGCTGAAACTCGAAAAATGGGTAGAGCCATGGGTGTATCAAACCCACATGGGGAATATCGGATTAGATGAAGATAAAGTTACCTTTGTAAAACGGATCAATCTCGGATATGATGCCGTGAAAGAAATTGTCGGCAAAGTTTGGATTTATGTGGCATTAGGAATCCTTGTTGGTGCAGGGGCTCATGGATATGTTCCTGAAGAATTTATGGCCGCCTTAATGGGCAAATCGGCCTGGTATTCCATTCCTCTTTCGATTCTGATTGGTATTCCATTGTATTCCAATGCTGCCGGAATAGTCCCGATTGTTTCAGTACTGATTGAAAAAGGAGCTTCGCTTGGAACTTCCCTGGCATTTATGATGTCGGTAATTGGTCTTTCGCTTCCGGAAATGATAATCCTGCGAAAAGTATTGAAACTCCCGTTAATATTCTCCTTCATTGGCATTGTAGGGTTCGGAATAATGATCGTCGGATATTTGTTTAATTATATTTTTTAATCACATGCAAACAACAGACAAACCAACATTACAAGAATTTCATATTGATGGCGTAAAGCACATCAATCCTTTAGATGCATTGGAAGCAATAAAAACCGGTGTAGCAGTAATGCTTGATGTACGCGAAATAAACGAGGTAAAACTCGAAAGTGTTCCCCTCGACCGTGTTTTAAATCATCCCATGTCGGTGATAATGGACCGTTTGCCGTATATCGCGAAAGACCAGAATATTATTGTTGCCTGCCCTGGCGGCGTGCGAAGTACAAGAGTGGCCAATTTACTTATCCAGAATGGGTATGAAAGTGTGGCAAGCCTGGATGGCGGACTCATGACATGGAAGGCAAAAGGACTGCCATACGAAAGTAATTCCCCGGGTGGTGGCAATCCAGGTATGCACAAAAATGCAGATGGCTTAGCAGCAGCACCCATTAAAAATAATTTGAATAATATAGATTTTAAGAATTTAAGGAGAATCTGAATTGGAAAAAACGCCGATAGATTTATGAAAATTGTAAGGATACTAATACCATTTGAAAATCCGGCAATTAAAGAACTTACAATACATGAAAACATTTGATACCAACATGCTGCAGGCATTTCTTTTTACAGAAAGGGAGTAAAACGTTTTTTACAGGACTGATGAATTCAAAATGCGCATGATTGGCATTCAAATTAATAAGCAACCCAAATGAAACTGCTTCTTTTAATTGCTTTGGTATGCCTTGTGGCATCTTTTATCGCCGACAGGAAGAAAACATTGACAGGCATCCTAAAAGGTTTAAAAATGTTTTTGAACATTATGCCTACCATCCTGTCTGTGCTTATTCTTGTCAGCATCTTTCTTTTCTTTTTGCCCAATGAAACAATAGTTCACTACCTGGGAGCAGATGCCGGACCTATGGGCTATATAATTGCTGCGCTGATAGGCTCAATTGCCCTGATACCAGGTTTTATTGCTTATCCTTTGGCAGGAATGTTATTGAAAAATGGTGTGAGTTACCCTGTAATTGCGGTCTTCATTACCACACTGTTGATGGTGGGTATTTTAACGTTACCTATCGAGATTAAATACTTTGGAATGCGGATAGCTATCCTGAGAAACATATTATATTTCATCGGTGCAATACTTATCGGAGGTGCTATTGGCTTAATATACAGCGTATGAAAACATTTGTCAATAAAAACAAGATCGCTTTGCTGCTTACACTCGTGTTTGCTGCATTCACCATCGTTTCGTTTGTTTTTGATTTTGGGGAGGGGAAGACCATCTTTAATGAACATTTCTTTCCGTTCTTTAAAGAGATGATCCTTTTTTTGCCAGTGATGTTTATTCTAATCGGACTGGGTGATGTGTGGATAAGCAAAGAAAAAGTTGAGAAGCACATAGGCGAAAGTTCCGGTATGAAAGGAACCATCTTCGTAATCCTTTTATCAATGGCGCAGGCAGGTCCTTTATACGGCTCTTTCCCGGTAACGTATCTTTTATGGAAAAAAGGAGCAAGCATAAGGAATATTTTCATTTATATCGGGGCATTCAGCACGATCAAAATCCCGATGCTCACTTTCGAAATCGGATTTCTGGGATGGAAATTTTCATTGATACGAACATTATTCACCCTTCCGGTAATAATTCTGATAGCCATTATTATGGAAAAATATTTAAAAAACAAAAAGTTTGAGATTCATAATGTCTAAAAATCAAAACAAAAAGCTATTCCGAACTCTCGCGGAAAGAAGGAACTATCAGTATCATTGCGCATTAAAAAATAAATAAAAAATAGTTGAAAATTCATTTGGAAACTGAAAAACACATCCTAACTTTGTAAGTAAACACTCACATACATGGAGCATCAAAGTACAGAAATACGACAGGAACAAATCAAACAGGCAGTGCTTGATATCATTTTTACTGACGGGCTAAAGAACCTTTCGACCCGAAACCTTGCAAAAAAGATAGGGATGAGCGAAGGGACTATTTTCCGGCATTTTGCTACTAAACAGGATATTATACTGTCTATCATAACGGATTTTCAAAATGAATTAATTGGCTCATTACGTATCATAGCCAATTCAACAATTGAACCAGAGCAACGCTTAAATGATTTTTTATGCACAACGGTCAAATATTTAACAGACAATAAGGGAATTACGATTTTACTTTTATCCGAAGCATCGAACAACAACGACGCTATTCTTAAAAACAAACTTCAGCAAATATTTAATAACCAAAAGGAATTGATCAGTAAAATTATCCTTGATGGAATTGCAATTGGAAAATGGGACGAAAGCATTTCTGTTGCAAACTTGGCCATGCTGTATATGGGGATTCCGGTATCAATCAATGTTAATCTGGTGCTGGGTGGCGGTGAGTTCCATATTGACAACTTTTGCAGCAATATGATGCAATTATTGCTTAAAATTCTTAGAAAATAAAATTTTCACCAAAAAAACAAGTAAATACTTACTTATTAAATATGAATGCGATGATTAAGCATGCACTAATTCTTCTTTTTTTTCCTGTGTTGCTAAATGCTCAGGGGATACAAAGAGTTGGGGAACTCTTTGATTCACTCAAAACGCACCCGGCAACCATGAGTGATGAAATACGAATTGAACAGGCGATTGCCGGGAGAACATTGGCTAACAGCAAGCTATATCCTAATATCGATCTTTTTGGAAGGTACGATTATGCATCAACGGCTACCGGAATGCTTCCGGTTCCGCCAAACGACCTTATGGCAATGGTTAAAGACCCGTTAGCAGGTCAACCTTTTAGTGAAAACATATATAGGTTGGGAGCGACTATTTCCATGCCCATCTTTGTTGCATCTATTTTCCCCATGGCAGCAAAAGCA
>Ga0208789_1001617_pt1 | contig 11951 bp, 11 predicted proteins | sample Methanotroph_Enr_FD_187368 | JGI IMG/M metagenome (GOLD analysis project Ga0208789, IMG submission 187368) | Enriched soil microbial communities from Old Woman Creek wetland in Ohio, USA - Methanotroph_Enrichment_5 (SPAdes) (version 2) | ecosystem: Environmental > Terrestrial > Soil > Wetlands...
GGATCAATATTCTAATTAAAAAGGGTGGGCTAAAAGCCCACCCCGCGGAATCAGCCAGCTGTATAAAACTACTTAGTAAGCGGAACAAATGTGAACTTCTGGCCTCCGAGCGAGGCATCAGCCATGAGACCCTTATCGGCCATGACAAATACTGCCATGCCATCTTTGTAATCGGCCTTAGCCGCCACCCCTTCGGAAAGGGCCACGCCTGTTACCTGGGCTGCGAAGGTATATTCTTCCGATTTGAATTTGTCAAGATCAGCCTTGTCTCTGAAGAATATTGCCTCACGGAAGTACTCGCCTCCAAAAGAAAACCCGATGGAAGCCTGCGACAGCCGGGAATAGCCGACCAATCTTCCCTGCTCGTAAACTTCACCTCGCCCCGAAGCGCCGCCTCCGACGAATGCCGCCTTAAATACCTGCGGGAATATCACATAGCCGTAGGACTGGGTGAAAAAGCGGTCGATTGATGGATCCTTCTCTTTGAGCAGCGAGACCGTATCCTGTATCTGCGCTTGCATCACTGCTTTTTCCTCGGGACGCTGTGGTTCAGTACTCTTACAGCCGGCAATCACTAAACACATTACAAGCACGGACACAACCAGAATTGATTTCATTTTTCATCCTTTCGATTAATAACATTTCCCCGGTCTTATGTAGAACTTTACCCCATTTCAATAGAGCTAAAATGAAGCACCACGTCAATATATTTTCAAAATCGTTGCTGTCGTGGCGTTTCTAAATATACTGCCGAGGTACAACTATGAGAGTAGTTCGGCAAAATGGGCAAAATTCGTTTTTGCCCATGCGGAATTTCTTAAATATGCATCAGTTCAAATTCCTGGCCAAAATCAGTGTAATCAGCGAAATCAGCATCTAAATTTTTCGTTTTTCTGTTCCGTGCATTCTGTGGTGAAATGTTTTTCTTCTTACCTCGAACTTAGAATTAAAAAAAATCCGTGCCAATCCGTGGCACAGACATTTTTATTTCAAAATTTATTTTTCAATTCTTTCCGTGTGTTCCGTGGTGAACTCTTTTAAAACTTAGAATTTTGAACTTATAATTTCCTCCGTGGACTCCGTGGTTAACCTCTTCGCCGTTTGTTTTGAATTTTGATTTTATTTTGAATTTTGAATTTGTTTGTAATTTGGCTCCGTTCAACTCAATTTAAAAACGAAGACTTCTCCGCCGGCCAGAATATCGTGTCCTTTTTGCCGTCATTTCCGCCATCATCAACAAAATCCTCTCCCACACCGTAAACAATAAAATCATCACCAAGTCTTTTATAAATAAGCGATTTTCCACTATATTCATCCATCGGCACTGCTTTCAACAACCCAGCCTCAACAAGCTCTTCTACTTTCTCCGCCGGTTTCCCTCGCCCAGCCTCAAATATTTTTGCCGCGATTATGATCTGCATTCCATTTCGATATGTCCGGTGTTTGGCAGCTAAATTGCATAATTGCCCAAATGCCGGCGTTCCAATTTCAAGTAGCCTGTAGCCGAGTGTTTTTCCATATAGTTCCTGTAGGTAGTTCGAATCGTTTTCCCGCAGTGATGCTGGCGACTTCTTGAACAGTTCCTCAAGCAACTCATAGGTGTTTTTTATCGCTTCACCAGTGCTCTTGCGGTCCGGATGCCACATACTAACCCATATTGCCTTCGGCCATGAGTCCACACCTTCCTCAACTCCCATTATATCTCTGCACCCAAGCTCCAGCAGTTTGCCCGGTATCAGCCTGCCATTCCCGTTGCCGTCATCTGTAAACAGCCGCTGCATCGAATCAGCCGCATACAATTTTTCCGCACCATGAATCGTCATCTCTAATTCAACTAAATTGCTGCCATAAAGATGCGCAAGGCTGCACAATTGTTCGTCAGGCAAATCCGCGCTTGCTAAACATAATACCGTCGTATTATTACCTAGCCCCTGCATTGCCAATCCCACCATAATATGCACCAGAGTTTCCCCATGTGAGCATAACTGGCTAAGCCTGTAGATATTAGCAATATGCTTTGTCATCGCATCGAAGTTGCCGCCCAGAGCTTCTAATTTTGCCCTTGAGCATAAAACATAGCAGCCGATCCTGAAATCTTTAAGATCATCAATTCTTAAATTGGCCAGGCTGCAACTGTTTGTGTCATACTCGCACCAGTAATAAGGCTTATTCGCCGCCTCATCTAGCAGGTCGATTGACGCCTGCTTTCTCTCAAGCCATGAACCAAGTTCAACGAATTCATTTGGCTCCAGTTCCGCAGGCCACTTCTTAAACGATCCAGCTAAGATATCCGGCGCCGAATTGAAATCCCCCGCTGCATTTATTAAAAGCGATCTCACATTATCACTCTCATTATAATCAGCCGGCTTACTTATGGCATTTAGCCTCTCCACATAATTAACTTTAATTTTTGGCGTGCCTGTCACTGCGAGTGATAAAAGAATAATCACAATTAAAATCGTCACGCCGATCAACCGCCCCGCCCATACAAAAACCCGCTTAATGTTAATCATAAAAAATATCCTCCGCTCGAACACACGCAATCACCGGATTATTCCGATTTTTCCCTTATTACGAGTTCTCCAAAGAATTATAGCCAAAATGGGCCCAATGAGACCAAGCCCAGGTAAAGCATAAACACGCCAATAGCAAGCTTTTCCAATCGATGAAAGAGCTATTGCCGGATTATCCGTAGCTGCTGGCAAATCAGATAAAGACCCGATTGTAAAACGATTACCCTTCAATTTTCGATATTGATTCGATGTTGGATTTGGATCGACAACTATAAAGCGTATATCACCTTGCTTGGGACGGATAAGTATCTCAGAAAATTGGATGTCATCCCAATCATATATAAACGCCCGCGATGTATCTTTGGCTATATAGAACTCGGCTCTTTTGGGCGAGCGAATAGCCAAATATTTTAAATTATAAAATGGCAAGGGATGCCTCGCTCCATCCTTGCCCACAGCACCTATTGGTGAAACCCAAATATCCTGCCCTGATTTATTATCAATGACGAAGCTGCTCAAAAACGCCAGCCGCATTGGGTTAAACGAATTTAGAACAATGATCCCCGCAAGCAATGATAGCAGCGATAATAGAATTGCAATTATTGTGAGCGTAACGCGAACCTGTCGAGACATTTGCCAAATCTCCTATTAGACTCGCAAATTCTACCACCTTTAAAGATAATGGGCAATGTGCAACAGTCTAGCGCCTTAGCTAGGCCACGCACCCACCCTCGACCCGCCACCAACTCTGTAAGCCTCGCGACTCTCCCTTGGGTTTTCTAAAGCCCCAGCCGGGACGACAGGGAGTAGCCCACTGCAAGCGGCAGCGTAGCTGTGGGTCACCTACCTCCACCCACATTTATTTTATTTAAAAATCCTCTTCCTCATCATTAGCTCGGAGTCTTCAGCCCGAGCCGTATATTAACAAATTCTTTTCTGCTTTGAATGTTACTAATCTTTGCTCTTTACGACGCCATTTTGTTTACATCAGTGTTGGTTACAAATTCAAAACAGCTTGCAAAAAACTTTCTCTCTTGCAGTTTCGAATGTGTTAATTTTTTTTAATCAATGCGATCGTAGCCGAATTGTCCGCCCGTTCAGAATTGTTTAACAGGTCCAAACTGTCCGAAGCACTCCATAAATAATCTTTAATTAATATTCACGAATTGCTAATTATTAAAACCTATCCGGACTTAAGAGCTTCTTGGAAATGACCACACCTCTTTCTTAACTCAAATATCGCCGGCAGCAAAAGCCAGAACAGTACGCAAGACCCGATCCAAATCGTGAATAAAATTGTAGTACTTCTTTTGTTATTTATTTTTTCAATTAGCATGACGTTGAATGGCAAAATACAAACCTGCACAATAAGAACACTGATTGCAGTGTTTTTTATCCATGCTCTTTTACAAAACGAAATAAAAATTAACCCCATCAGACTAAATGATGGCATAAGCAGTACTATATAAGATACCAGATCACTATTGTTAAGCGGATTAGAACTCATAATGTTTCTTATGCCTCGGTCCAAACGTATGATAAAAATGGTAATTCCAGAACATGCCACCGCCATCAATATAAAAAGAGAAACCAAAAATGCATATAGCTCTTCAGCTGCTTCGTCCTTCTGTTTCACTTTTTCCTTTCTCACCCTTTCCCTTATTTGAATGCTGGACGCTACCCATGTTTTCTTTCTAATCCAGGCTGCTACCGGGTACAACTTCCAATACTATCACTGTATATATGATGGGCAACATTCCCTTTGCCCATGCGGAATTAAAAAAACTCCGCAACAACGCTTCATAAAAATCCGTGCTAATCCGTGGCAAATTTTTCTGTTTTCAATTCTCTAAATTTACCTCCGTGCCCTCCGTGCTCTCTGTGGTTGTAGTCTTAGCCATTGTTTCGAATTTTTCTAAAATTACCCCTCCGTGCTCTCCGTGGTGAATACCTTTAAACTCGCAACCCGCAACAATTTAAAATTAGTCCCGCCCAGCAACTCCTCAACTCAAAACTAAAGAACAGCTTTCTTTATTGAATGTTGGACGTTCGATGTTCACTTCCCCGCACTCTTGCACTTCTCCCCGCACTTACGCACTTTCGCACCAGCGCACTTCCGCACTTTCCTCTACGTTCTCTGTGATTTGGAATTCCGGCCCCCGTATATCATACTGCTTAACCTTCGCATAAAGCGTCGCCCGCGTTATCCCCAGCATCGCCGCAGCTCTCGTCTTTTGCCAGTTCGATTCCGTAAGCGCCCTGCTGATAAGTTCCTTCTCCGCCCTCTCCAGCGAGAAATCATTTGAAACCGAAATGGCACAAGCGATCTGTTTCTCTTCCCCCATCGACTCGGGATTAAATACCAGGCTCGAAAGCCCTATCTTATCGGTATTTTCAAGCAGTATCGCCCGCTCGATAACATTTTTTAGTTCCCTCACATTCCCAGGCCACTCATACCTCCCCAGCGCCTCAAGAGCGAGCTTCGTAAATCCCCCAATTTTGCCGCTCTTCTGCGGGCAGATATTCGAAGTCGCAAGAAAATGCCCCGCTAGTTCGCCGATATCCTCTACCCTGTCTTTGGCCCTAAGCGGCAAAAGCTGTATCGGAAAAACCGCCAGCCGATAATAAAGATCCTGCCGAAATCTCCCCGCCACTGCTTCTGCCAAAAGCTTGCGATTGCTCGATGCGATTATCGTAGCCTTGCACACGATCTCTTTTGTCCCGCCGACTTTTCTGAATGTCTTTTCTTGAAGCACCCGCAAAAGCTTGGCCTGCAGTTCCAGATTCATCTCGCTTATCTCATCGAGAAAAACCGACCCGCCCTCAGCCATCTCCAACAGTCCCGTCTTGTCTTTATCCGCCCCCGTAAAAGACCCCTTCACATGTCCGAACAATTCGCTCTCTAAAAGCGTCGTCGTCAGCGCTGCGCAATTGATCCCCACAAACGCCGCGTCACTGCCATGCCGAATGTCATGCACCGCCCGCGCCGCCACTTCTTTACCAGTGCCCGTCTCGCCGGTGATCAGCACCGGGTTGCAGTTACTCTTTGCTACGATATTGATCAGCTGGGCCGCCCGCCTCGTTGCCGCACTTGCCCCCTTCATCCCAGAAATAATTTCACCCGTCCCCAACTCTCGCTTTTGAACTTTCGCATCCGCCGCTTCCGCTTGCTCCTTGACCTCCCCAACTGCGCCAGTTCCCGTCTTATCAAATCGCAGATCGTAAGTAGTAAATTGTAAATCCCCTACCCTGAACTCCCCCCAGGCACCACCGCCAGCACCCGCCGACCCGCCGGCGCCACACCCTTGGTACACCCTCGACCCACCCAGGAAACAAACTTTTTTTACACCTTTATCAGCCAGCCATCGCGATGTTTGTTCATCTACGCCATCCCCGCTCAGCAGCACATTGTCCACCACCGAAGAATTGAGGATTGACCGCGCCTCTTTTATATCTTCAGCCGAGTAAACTACTTGCGCAATTTCGCGAGCTTTATCCATCAGATCGGCATCCTTGCCGATCATCATCAACTTCTCAAAGTACATCCGTGCTCCTGAAAACTCGATTATATATATATACTTTTTCGGCACTTACACCATTTTTCCTTTAATTTTTATAGGACGAGCCGATAAAAAATTACTTATTTGAACCATTTCAGCCCCGGAAATTACCTCCCCGAACACCGGAAATTTCTTCCGCCCTCTAAGCACGCAGCTAAACCTCACAATCCATAACTCACGCATTATAATGCATTTACAATTTTTCAATCAGCACTGGCACAAACCTTGCACTACCCCCTTCAACGAAAGGAAACCATTATGGCCGTAGCAGCAACATCTTCAGCCTCAAGCATCAAATTCGACTACATGAACCTCCTCGTCACCCAGATGAAGAACCAGAACCCCCTTGAGCCTATGAACAACGACCAAATGACCGCCCAGCTTGCCCAGCTTTCCTCGTTGGAGCAGCTTGAAGGTGTAAATAATAAACTTGGGCAACTTGAGACCATGAACTCCAATTTCTCGAAGGTCTTAAGCGACTCTCAGCTCAACTATGCCCGCTCCATTGTCGGCAAACAGGTCAGCTACGTTGATAAAGTCACCGGCAACATAAAAATGGAAGTCGTCGACCAGATCGAAGTTACCGACACTGGCTTTAACCTCCGGGCAGGTAAGGACTTAATAACACTCGACCAGATCACTTCAGTCGGCTCGGAATCATCCGTCCGAATACCAAACGATCTAAAATACGCCAAATCCCTGGTAAACCGCACCGTCTACTGGGTCGACACCTCTACAAACCCCGCGACAGTGAAAACCGGCAAGGTCAATGACGTAACCCAAAATAATGACAAGATTTACGTTCGAGTGGATAACACAGTTGTCCCCCTCGATTCCGTAGCGGCAATAATGGAATAACATCAGCAGGAGATAAATATGAGTTTTGCTCTAACAGCAGGCGTAACCGGACTTCAAGCACACCAGAAAATGCTGGACTTAGCCGGTAACAACCTTGCAAACGTCAATACAACCGGCTTTAAATCTAGCAAGATCACGTTTTCTGAGCTGCTAAGCCAGACTATTCAAAAAGCCTCCCAGCCGACATCTGGTATCGGCGGCACCAACCCCCAGCAGCTCGGCTCCGGCGTAGGCGTCGCCAACATCAACCGAGACATGAGCCAGGGCAATATCGTAGATACCGGCCAGCCCTTGGATATGGCAATAGACGGCGAAGGCTATTTCGTCCTTAATGACGGCGAAAAGAGCGTTTTTACACGAATAGGCTCCTTCGGCGTCGATGCAGACTCCATGCTGGTTGATCCTTCAACCGGTTATCGCGTCCAGCGGCTCGGATCGGAAGGCGAAATTGAGGGTTTCCAGAACCCAAGCGTCAGCGATATCAGCATACCTTACAATACCGCCCTGCCTGCCCGCGCAACCTCAAATATCACCGTTTCGGGCAACTTAAGCTCTGACGGCACCATGGCAAGAGCGGCCCTTTTGAATTCCGACCAGGCGTACACAATAGGCGGAAACGTCGCCCAGGCCACCACTTTGATCAAAGACCTCGGCGAGTTCAGCGGTAATTTCGGAGCCGCCCAAACCGGAACCATCACCATCACCGGTTCTACCCGTGACGGCACCGCTATCACAGCCGCAAATACTATAGCGGTAGACGCCACCACAGACATGCAGGACATAATTGACAAGCTAAACACCCTTCTCGACAGCGGCGCAACCACCGGTTCGACTGCTTCACTGACCTCTGATGGCAAGATCAAAGTGGTTGATAACACAACAGGTTACAGCAAAACAGACATAAACATGTCCTATACTTCCTCAGCCAGCGGCACCGACAAACTCACAATGCCCAACTACTTCGAGATCGTAACCGCCGGCGGTAATGAAGTTAAAACCGTCAATATCTCCGTTGTCGACAGCCAAGGCGGCAAGCATACCCTCAACGCCGCGTTTGTCCGCACCGATACCACCGGCACCTGGGACTTGGTTCTTACTTCGCTCACAGGTGATGTCCATGCGATAACCGAACGCCGTATCGAAGGCCTTCAATTTAACAACGCCGGTGCATACATCGGTATTGCCGGCTCCAGCGAAACCCCCACTTTCGGCATTCGATTCGCTCATGACCCATCTTCTACCCAGACACTCACAGTAAATATGGGCACCGTCAACAGTTATGACGGACTTACACAATTTTCAGGTGCATCGACGGCAGTAGTGAACAAGCAGGACGGCTATGAGGCCGGCAGACTTTCGAGCCTTACCGTTAATAAGGACGGCACGCTTGTGGGTGCCTTCTCAAATGGTATCAAAAAGAATATCGCATCGATCCAGATAGCGCTTTTCCAGAACCCCGCGGGTTTGGAGTCCGTCGGCAAGGGATATTATATCGCTTCGGCCAACTCCGGCGAACCCATCGCGACAACAGCCCTAAATGGCGGTGCAGGCAAACTTGCCGGATCGAGCCTGGAAAAATCGAACGTGGACGTCGCATCGGAATTTGTAAACATGATCGAGGCCCAGAACGGCTACCAAGCCAACGCCAGGACCATCCGCGTCGCGACAGATATCCTAAGAGAGCTTACAAGTCTTATAAGGTAATGAGATTTGATGGTTACACAGAGCCTTGTTCCTGGTTTAGCTGATACATTGATCGCTGCGCTGACACCTGCACAGCGGTTCCAGGCTCTGCGGAATTTTCAAAATCCAAATCCGTTAACAGACCACCGATTTATAACCGGTGGTCTGATTCTTGTTGGGATCCTTTTGGTCCTTTTAATCCTGGTCCATTACTGGCAGCGGATCGTTAAGGGCCGCTCAGCAAAGACATGGTTCATCAGTCTTTCCAAAAGCCATCACCTTACCTGGAATGAACAAAAACTCCTTCGCCAGATTTGCCATTATGCCGACTTGGTCCAGATCGATGCCATTTTCACCATGCCTGATAATTTCGAAAAAGGCGTAAATGAACTGCTCAATGAAAAGACTCTCGATATCCACGCCGATATAGAGCAACTTCAGGCCGCTGTCACAGTTTTACGCGCAAAGCTGGGCTACGGCGTACAGAATTCAGCCATAAACAACGGTCTTGCTGTCGCAGCTATCACCAGCACGAGACAAATTTCTCCCGGAACAAAAATTCGCGTCAACCGGCGCAAAAACGCCACTTCCGGGTGGATGGATGCGGTTATTACGGGTAATTCGGACGGAGATTTTACCGCCCAACTGCCGGTAAATTTGGGCCAGATTTCTTCCGGGGTATGGATTTTGCAATATGACTGTGGGCCGATAGTCTTGGAATTTGAGGCCCCGGTATTAAATTACCAGGCAGGCGAGCTTTCGCTGGGCCATACCGAGAATATTAGGGTCGTAAGCAGAAGGCGCTTCCCACGGGTACCTTTTGAAAGCCAGGCCCTCATAGCTCTTTATCAGTTTGACCTGGGCGTCGAATTTGACGTACCCAGATTTTACAAGGCCAGGGTAAAGCAACTTGCCGGCCCGGGCATGCTGGTGGAAAGCACTATTAAAGTATCGGTAGGTAATCGTGTTTTGATAATCATGGGTTTGCCGAATGGCAATTTCGTGCAAGATGTGGCAATCGTGCGACATGTAAGGCCTGTTGATCGGGGCTTATCGATCGCAGTGGAAATAACGGGAGCAAAAGGCAAAGAATTCGACGAACTAGTCGAGGCAACTAATCTGGTCGCTCACAAAATGAGTATGAATAACGAGCCGTCAGTATCTGGAAAGAATTGATAAATGCCTATTTCTAGTCAACAGCTCAGTTCCTCACTTAACGCGCTGACGAAGGAATACGAGACTATCACCAGCAACCTGGCGAATATAAATACAGCCGGGTTTAAACGCAGGTGTAACTCATTTACCAAGTCTTTGGCAGAAAAAATGGGCAATTCCGCCATAGACAGCAAGACCCAGTTCGATTTTTCCCAGGGCCATCTTATTCATACAGGCAATCACCTTGACTGGGCTATGTCCGGCAAGGGCTTTTTCACTATCGAAACGCCGGATGGTCCTTTGTATTCGCGCAATGGAATATTCAAAGTTAATAACAAGGGCCAGATCGTAGATCTCGAAGGCAGGCTCCTGGCGGGCAAAGACGGGGCACTGGTACTTCCAGAGAGCCTCTCCGTGACCGACATAACCGTTTCAGAAGACGGATTTGTCAAAGCCGGTGAAAACACGATGGGCCAGTTGAAAATAGCAGATTTCGGCAAGGATGAAGCCAAACTGGTTCCTGTAGGTAAAAACTGCTGGTCACCACCAGCATCTATAAAACCTAAAGAAGTAGCAGAGATATCGATCAAGCAGGGCTACCAGGAATCTTCCAATGTAGAAATGGTCGACGAAATGGTCGACCTGATAACTGTTAGCAGAATGTATCAATCTAATATGAAGATGATGACTGCCGACACTGATAATACTAAAAGCATCCTGGGCGTCGCAATGGGATGATAAATAAAGGAATCACATTATGTTAAGAGCTTTTTCAACAGCCGCCACAGGCATGAGCGCACAGCAGATGACTGTGGACGTCATAGCTCATAACCTGGCCAACATAAATACAAACGGCTTCAAACGCTCTCAAATAGACTTTCAGGATCTGCTGTACATCAAGATGAAAGATGCCGGCAGAGAGGTCGGCTCAGGCGTGCAGGCGCCTACTGGTCTTGAGATCGGTTCAGGCGTTCGGCCTGCCGGTACTACTAAAGTTTTTACGCCAGGCGAACTTTCAAATACCGAAAGAGATCTTGATGTAGCGATCCAGGGCGAAGGCTTCCTGCAGGTCACGATGCCCAATGGCGAAAAACGATATACACGCGATGGCTCTCTTCAAAAAGATGCCAACGGCAATATCGTTACCTCTACAGGCTACATGCTCGAACCTGCGATTTCAGTTCCTGTCGATTCGGTTTCGATAGATATCGGCCCTGGCGGAGCCGTGAGCGTCACCTCCGCTGCAGGCCAAAAGAGCACGGTCGGAACTATCCAACTTGCTCGTTTTGCCAATCCGGCTGGACTGTCCAGCGAGGGCGGCAATCTGCTCAAGGAAACAGAAGCCAGCGGCTCTCCCTTAGTAGGCAATCCCGGCGATAGCGGATTTGGCATGATACAGTCGGGATTTTTGGAAAAATCAAACGTGCAGATGGTAACAGAACTTGTAAACCTCATAACGGCCCAGAGGGCTTATGAAATAAATTCGCGTGCCATCAAGGCCGGTGACGAAATGCTCAATACCGCAAATCAGCTTGTGAGATGATAATTGAAGCTTAGTCGATTTTACATATTGGTGCTCTTGACAACCTCGGCGGTAATTGCTGATGAACAGGCCTTGCTTAAGGTCTTTTTGCCGCGCTGCGTTTCGATCAGCAACGATATTATACTGCTGGGCGACGCAGCAATACTTACCGGAAGCAAGGACTTGGTCGAAACGGCTTCTGCCGTTACGCTTGGACGTACCAGCATAGGAACTGGAGACGTGCAGCTTGACCGCAATGCCATACTTAGCAGGCTTGCATCAGTCGGTATATACTACGCCAAGATCGAATTTTCCGGCGCCCCGGTTGTGTCAATAAAAAGGCAAAGCCTGAAAATCACAGGCGAGCAGATATTGAAATGCGCTTACAAAGCGATAACCGAAAATGGCCTTGCGTCGGCATGTTCATGGAAAGCGGTCACCACGCCCAAGGACATTTTTGTTAGCGCCGAAGCCAACCAGGTAACCATTCACCCCGCAATAGAAAATGCAAGTACCACCTCGCTCCGCATGAGGATAGCTGTATATAAAGGTCAAAAAGAAATTAATGCACAGGTTGTTCAGTTCCAGGCACAATACCAGGCCAAAAGAGCAATTGCATTGAAGGATATTCCCGCCGGAGGGCTTCTTTCGGCAGATAAT
>Ga0208789_1001618_pt1 | contig 11943 bp, 7 predicted proteins | sample Methanotroph_Enr_FD_187368 | JGI IMG/M metagenome (GOLD analysis project Ga0208789, IMG submission 187368) | Enriched soil microbial communities from Old Woman Creek wetland in Ohio, USA - Methanotroph_Enrichment_5 (SPAdes) (version 2) | ecosystem: Environmental > Terrestrial > Soil > Wetlands...
TGGAATTGAAGGTGCCGCTTTCAAAGGCTAAGTCAACATCGAAAAGGACTTGGGTCGGGACTTTACTCCCGTAGACTTTGGTAATTTTTGAAAGTTCCATGACGTTAGGCATTGCGAATCACCTCGATGACGCTTAATTTTTTCGATTTGCCGGCGGGAATCAAACTAGCGAGTGTGGCCGCGGCAATGGCAATCAGTCCAGACAGGCCGATGAAGGCCGGGTCGATGAATAACGGAACGACAGGGGTACCGTCTGCCCCGACGGCGAAAGTGGTAAAGGCATAGGATAAGCCAAGACCAAGCAGGACGCCGAGAATGGCGCCGAGGATACCTAGGATAAGTCCTTCATAGAGGAAGACGAGGCTGGCATCACCGTCTTTGAGTCCCATCGCTTTCAGAATCCCTATTTGTTTGGATTTCTGCATGACGATGATGGCGAGGACGCTGGCGATGCCAAGGACCACAGAAATCATGACGAAGACTTGAATCATCAAGCTCGAGATGCTTTGTCCTTGCAGGCCGCTGAGGAGTTCTTGGTTATTGTCGACCCAATTGGACACGACATAAGTGCTGTTATTGAGCGTGGTTTCGATGCTGGCGGCAATCGTCGGGGCATCGAAGATATAGGCGTCTTTAATCTGTGTTTCAATCGAGGAGACTTGATTGCCGATGCCAAGTAAATCTTGGACATTCGCAAGCGTGGTGATGCCCCATGAACTATTGAGGGCGCTCACGTTCATATCGAAGAAACCGACGACCGTGAAGGTCTTGGTTCCGCCGAGTGGGATATTGAGGTCTATCGTGCTGCCGGTCGTTAACGATAACGGCGAATCCTTATACGTAACGCCAAGCGCGACTTCGCTATCTGTGGTCGGAAGGACGCCTTCGGTTAATTTGGTATCGAAACTATAAATCTGATTGGCTTTGGTAAAGTCGAAGCCACGGAGCGTGGTCGGCTGCGTCTCAGTGCCGCTGATTAAGGTACCACGGGCATCGAGGGTCGGGGAGAAGACTTTAATCTGATCGATGGTCTGCAGGTCGCCGACGATAGCGTCGTAACCGTCAATATAGTTTCCGGCGGGAGCGCTAATCGTGATTTGTGAGGAACTGCCGATGGTTTTGCTGACTAGACTCTTTTGTAAGCCGGTAATCAATGAACCGATAAAGACTTGAACGGAAACGCCGACGGCAATGCCAAGGACGATGACGAACGTCTGGGTTTTCCCAGACTTCAGGAAACGAGTCGCAAGGTGTAAGGGGAGGTTCATTATTTGGCTCCTCCTAGCTTGGCGATATCTTGACCGTTCTTGACATGGAAGTCGAACGTAACATGGTCAAGAGCGCCGGGTTGTTCAAAGCCACGGCCGCTGATGACGATGCGGATGGACGGATATTTCGCTTTGATTTCATCGATGATTTTTTGGCTTACGACCACGTTGAAATGGTTGGTGACATTGAGGACCAGGTAATCAGGTTTAAGGACGCGGACGGCCGAGAGGACATCTCCGCGGTTCGTGTCAGTGCCGATGTAGCGGCTATCGAAGCCTGATAAAAGCAAGTAGTTGTGGACGACGAGGGCATTGATCTCCTGATATTCGCCGCTGGGGCAGAAGACAAGGGCTTTCTTCCCGTTTTTTGGAGTGGCTTTCACGCGTTCCATGACAAACGGATAAGTCGCGCCCGTCAGGGTGCGGAGGATCGATTGACGGAAATGTTCTTTCCAAACGCAAATCTCGTGGTCCTCAAGCAGGCACGTAAAGTCGAGGAGGGCGGGACTGATAAAGTCTTCGTAAAGGTCTTCCAAAGTGATTTTATTCTCGTGCAATAAAGTCAAGACATAGCCGATGGCGCCGTCTTTATCTTCATGATCGAGAAAGGCAAGGAAGGGTGGGTAATAGTGGTTCATAATAGAGTCCTTTCTTTTTTACAACTGGTTATTATAAAGGATAAACTACTTTTTTGGAAAAAGGATGCTTAACAACGCTTTTGTGGACAAAAAAACCGCAAATCATAGAGCTTGCGGTCTTGTTCTGCTTTTTGATTATTTGGCTTCGATTGGTGGTTTTTTATTGACACGTTTTTCTGTCACCACGAAATAAGCACCGGCGAGCATCACCGCGACGGCGAGAAAGAAGAAGTAGTTGGGCAGTTGCCAGAAGATAATCGTGGAAAAGATGACGCCGAAAAATGGCGATGAGGCGAAGAACGCGCTCGCTTTGCTGGCCCCTAGGTGCCGTTGAGCGGAGATAAAAAAGAAAATGCTTAAGCCATAGGTACAAAACCCGACCACGACCGTTAAAAGCGCCAACCAGTAATTGGAGATACGTTCTCCGAAAGCCAAAGCCAGCAGCGATGAACCGATGCCGACACCGAGCCCTTTGACAATAGTGACTTGGAGCGGGTTCTTGCTAGAGAGTTTCCGCGTGACGTTATTTTCAAAGCCCCAGGCCAGGCAGCCTAAAAGGACAAAAAGCGAGCCGGCAGAGAATGAAATACCCGAGCTGAGATCGATGGAAACCAGGATACTGGCGATAGTGATGAGCACGATGCCGATCCAAAGGCGAGGCGTGATGATTTCTCTAAAGACAATCAAGGCAAAAAGCGAGGTGACGACAATCTCGAAGTTGCTGAGTAACGACACCGTGGCCGCAGTGGTCATAGTTAAACCTAAAAGCAGAAAGATGTTTGCCGCGATGTCAAGTGACACCATGAGGACGAGATAGGGAAGTTCTTTTTTTCCGAGAGGTAATTCTTTTTCGGGCTTTTTAGAAGCCTTTTTGATGAAATAGATTATGGTCATGCCAGTACCGGCACCAAGATAAAGAAGCCCCGACAGCATCGTGGGTTCGAAGGTGAGAAGCAAGATTTTATTGATTGACGTGCTGATGGCATACAAAAGCGCGGACAGAATCACAAACAGAATCGCGATTTTGATTGTTTTACTCTTCATAGGGTTCCTCAACAAACGATATCCTTTACATTATATTCCATAAGTACACATGGGAAGAAGAGGGAAAGCACAAAAAAAGACCGAGCCTTCGATGGCCCGGTCACGTGGTGCTGAATTTTAGAAAATATGGATGCTCATGAAGATGTAGGCCATGAGCGTCGCAATCAGTGAGACGACGGTAATCTGCGTATTGATCGACGGGCCAGCGGTATCCTTGAACGGATCGCCGACGGTGTCGCCGGTGACAGCCGCTTTATGGGCAAAACTGCCTTTGCCGCCATTATGTCCGGATTCGACGTATTTCTTGGTGTTATCCCAGAGACCGCCGGAGTTGGACATGAATAGAGCAAGGAAGAGACCGACGACGATATTGCCAACCAGGAATCCGCCGAGGGCTTTGACGCCACCGATGAAACCGACGGCAAGCGTGATGACAATGACGACGCCTCCGGCCACGACCAATTCCTTGAGCGCGCCTTTGGTGGCGATATCAATGCATTTATTGTATTCCGGCGTGACGCCTTCTTTGCCTTCACGTAAACCAAGGATTTCTTTGAATTGACGGTGGATTTCCTTGATCATCCTTTGGGCATTACGGTTGACGGCGAGAATGAGTAAAGCAGAGAAGACCGCGGGGACAGCGGCGCCAACGAGCATACCGAAGAAAACGACCGGATCCATAACATCGAAACCGGTGAGGGTACCTGGAACTTCAAAGTTGACTTCTTCCATGAAGGCGCCGAGTAATGCGATAACAGTTAAACCGGCTGCGCCGATGGCGAAACCTTTGGTAACGGCCTTAACGGTATTACCGGCGCTATCGAGCTGATCGGTAATTTCAATGGCTTCTTCGCCAAGACCGCCCATTTCGGCTAAGCCGCGGGCGTTATCGACAATCGGTCCATAGGCATCGTTACTGATAATCATACCAACGATGGAGAGCATACCGACAGCGGCCATCGAGATACCAAACATACCACCCGTGGCGGATCCGCTGATGGGGTAACATAGTGTGTAGGCGACTAATGCGGAAATGGCGATGCCGACCATGGCAGGGAAGACACTGAGAAAACCATAGGAAATACCAGACAGAATCGTGAAAGCCGGTCCGGATTCGGAAGCTTCCGCGGTCTTTTGAACAGGTTTTTTGGTATCGTCGGTGAAGTAGTCAGTGGCGATACCGATGATGACGCCGACCATCAGGCCGACGGCCGCGGCGCCCCAGATATTCCATTTGAAATCCATATCAAGGAAATAGGTGGCGATGGCGGTTAAGACAAGGAACACTCCGGTGGTGATATAGGTGCTGCTGTTAAGTGCCCGCGTGGGGTTGCCTTTTTTACCGATATTGGCAGTGGCAACGCCGATAATGGACGAGAGTAAACCGGCAGCGGCGAAACAGAACACGATGGGGATATAATTCTGCGTCGGGAGGGCAGCGTTCAGTGAAATCGCAATGATTAAGGCGGCCGCTAAGCTCGCGACGTTGGAGTCAAATAAGTCAGCGCCCATGCCGGCGACGTCGCCGACGTTATCACCGACGTTATCGGCGATGACGGCAGGGTTACGCGGGTCGTCCTCGGGAATCCCGAGTTCAACTTTGCCGACGAGGTCAGCGCTGATGTCCGCGGTTTTGGTAAAGATACCGCCACCGGCTTTAGCAAATAAAGCGAGGGAACTGGCGCCAAAGCTGAAACCAATAAGAATACGCGCGCTATCGAGCCACGCGTAGGTGACCCAGAAAACTAAAGTGACACCGAGTAAGCAACTGCCGACGACGGCCATGCCCATGACGGCGCCGCCACGGAAGCCAGCCATAAACGCAGGCTTAATGCCTTTTTGTGAGGCCTCAGCGGACTTTGCGTTCGCGATGGTGGCAATCGAGATGCCGATTTTACCGGCAATGGCGGAAATGGTGGTACCGGCAAGATACGCCAGCGCCATCGCAAGATTGGGCAGGACGTAGGAGCCGCTTTCGAAAACCCAAATCGGTTTCGGAAGGAAAAGAAAGATGACAACCGCCATGAGTCCGGCGAATTTGGCTAAAACGCCATACTCACGTCTCAGAAAGGTATTGGCGCCTTTCTTGATTAGTTCGGCGATGCCTTGAATTTTCTTGTTTTCGCTTGGAATCTTTTTGACCCAGCGCTGAAAATAGAAAGCGACACCAAATGACAAAAGCGCGACCGCGATCGAGGCGACGTAAATCCAGGTTTGTAGATTCATATAATTCCTCCATGAATCGTGTGTGTTAATGAAATTGTATAATAAAGTTTTTGTTTAGGCAAACAAGAAATAACGACACATGACGAATTCCTCATGTTCCATCGTTTTTACTAATGGCATGATAATTAAAATTTGTGGTTTTTGAATAAAAACCATCGTTTTTTGACCTTTTTCGAATTGCGACAGGTGTAAAAAAAGCGGACCCGAGGTTTATTTACTCGTATATATTGTTATGTTAGAATGCAAACAAGAGGCAGTATCCTCAACCAAAGGAGAAAGACTTTATGGACAAGTTAACTAATGGCTTAAGAACTTTATTATCCGATAAGAAACTCTTGATTACCGTTCTCGTGCATGTGGGCCTTGCCTTCCTTTTCTTTATCAGCATGTTCCTCCCATTCTTCCGTCTGAACGGCGGAACCTTGGCGCAAAGCTTTGCCATCGGTGACTATACCGCAGGGTGGCTTTTCATCCTCGTGTGGATTCTCGCGTTAGTCGGATATCCCACGCTCATTGTCCTCGACATGAAACAAATCGCTTGGTACGTCTTGCTTGGCCAAGCCGTCTTTGCGTTCTTTATTTTCATCCTTGGCGTTTTCGTCTTCTTCGATGTTTCAGATGTTTTAGCCATTCACTTTGGCCTTGGCTTCTATCTTGAAATCATCTTCATCGCCGGAATGTTCCTCGCGGGCTTACTCGAAAAGACCGTCATGGACATTGTTTTCAAACTCTTCAAAATTTAAATAATAGCGATTGAATAGCGTCGGTGGTCGATTTTCTTTTTCCTATCGACAAAAAAAGTGTCCGGTTTGGCCGGGCACTTTTACTTTAATATGGAGCAGGTGACGGGAATTACTAAAACCATTTTGTTTTGTTTTGTTTCATTTTGAAATGCTTTAAATGTTCGACAAAATGGGCACTTCCATTTTATTTCATTTTGAAACGTTTTACGTCATTTTGATTTTTTCGGTATTTTTTTCCCTATTGGCCATTCTCTTCTGAGACCATTCCACAGTCGTCATTTTTCAATTCGAATTACGCAACTTGAATTATTTATTGCTCTTTTGCGAGAAAGGCAATTTTTTCGAGATTACACATCGCACAAAATATTGTTACCATACTTGAATCTTTTATTATTCAGTGATAATGTTTTGTGGTGAAAACACTTGACTATTCGGATTTCATTTATAAATTTAAAAACGCAGAATTGAACGTGAAAAAGAACAACTCTAGTTTTTTGCAACGTCTTCTCGAACGCCTCGGTTATGATGTTTCTCATAGCGACTTTAAAGCCATCATAAGTGGGAAAAAAGATATTTTATCCGAGACAGAGTATACGGTAAAACACTTCCATGATTCATATGTATATCTGTTATCAAATCCCAATATGCTTTTTTCTATCTCCTTATTAAAAAGGTTTTTTTATATTTTGCTTGGCAAAGAGATTGACCACGAGAAAATCACGCAGATTCAAGCGAAGTATTACGATTTTGGAAGTGAACCGATGATTGAACGGATTATCTCTACTCATTACCGGGCATATGCGGTGCTTGATGGGATTGGTGAGCCCCATCGGGTTGCCGCCTCTTTCATGATTATGAATTTTCTGCTACTTAAAAACAAAATGGTTCCGTTACGATTTTTCAAAAACGACTACGAGGAATACGCTCAAATCAAAAAGGCATATTTCGATGGTGATATGGCACCGTCTGTCAATTTCATTATCGGCAAATTATCAAGAGAAAGAACGCAGTCAAAAGAATATTATTCGAAGTTGCGGCCTCTCACGACAAGTGAAATTTTATTACTGATTAGGAACGATGAAGCAATCCTTCGGGGCTTATATAAAATTCAAGGCCTCGTTCTTTTTGGTTCTTTCGCGAAGAAAACGCAATGCTTCGACAGCGATATCGATTTAGCGGTGGTGTTTGAGGAAGACATTAGTTACGAAGAAAAAGAAAAATGCGCTGAAGAACTTAAAGAATTTCTGTTTTTTAAGTTTCAGCGTTTTGTCGATGTCCAAGAGATCAATAGCTTTATGGAAGAAAAACTGCTGTCGGGTTTTAAAAAATACTTGAAGGTATTTTGAAAGGGATACAAGAATGAACCAGGGAATCAGATCATACTGCAAGTTGCTTACTCAGGATATTGGCAATGCCGGAAAAGGTTTCGTCAACGTCAATCCGACGAACGCTAACCTCCATCTTGTCATCCCGATTTTCACGACGCCGGGACTAGCCCCGATTGCGTTGTCCCTCATTTACAGCCACGCGGACCAAAACGAGACCGGCGACTTTGGAAAGGGCGTTAAACTAAACTTTTTTAAGCAATTCGCTCTGTCATCTGACAAAAATACGATTACCATGAAAAACAGTGACGGCTCAACCGACGCTTTCACTTGGAATAATGTGAATACCAATCCAAGGGTCTATTATTGTCCTAAAATCCACACCACGATTAACGCTACGTTAACGAATGATCTTTCATCGATTGTTGAACTTAGCGTGGTGGATAAACAAAAAAACAGTTGGGAATTCAACGGGACACGGAAATACCCCACGACTATTCATCTAAACGATGGAACGGTTTATTCTTTCCATTATACAAGTGGTGTGTTGGATTATATCGATAATGGCCATGGTACAACAGCGCAATTTCAACTTGACTCTTCTAGTGGATACTTCGAAAATATCAAATTTCCATTTTTATCTGATCCCAATCATTATTTCATCTGCGAGCTTTTCTATAGCGCCGCGTCAATTTCGTCGATAAATTACAGTAAAAATGAACTGATAACGCCATCATTGCTGTATACCAATACTTACCAACTTTGCACGACGCCCGTTTACGCGATAGACGGCGTCAGTCAATATAGGGTCAACTATGTAGTTAACGGAAATTCTGTTTCATCTTTCAAAGACGGGACAACTACAGATCTTGCCGGAGGTTCGCAAGTTACTCTAGGATATTATGGTAATTATGCAACGGCAACGAATTATCTTGGCCAGACGACTTATTTCTATTTCGATCCCAACAATCTTCCGTTGTATGACATCGACTACAAAGCCCGCGCTGTTGCTTATAAATATGATTATAACGAGACAACCGGCACGATCGAACTGATCAGCCAAACGAATGTGGTGCAGAACGACCCGAACGCCACGGGGAACACCAATCTTGTCACCAATGGGTATTTCAATTCCTCATTAACGGGGTGGACGGCCAATAAGTCTGGCGTTGCGACCATCATCACCGACACGTCGAACCTTTTCCATGCCATTTTAGGCAGCAACACACTCCAAGTGGTTTCAACGAACAATGAAGACACGACAATCACCCAGACAATCAGCGTTGCTGGAATTGCCAAAGATAATCTGTCGCTTTACCTATGGGGACGGCAAACAGGTGATGGCTCTTCGTCTACTAATTCGTTCGCTTCCGCGACGATCACTTTGAAACAAAGCGGGACGGAAGTTTTCGCTAGTATAGTCTATTTCACGAAATACAATCTCTCCGTGGTAGGAAGTGCTCCTTGGGAATTACTGGGGACTACTATATCGCCCGAACAAAGCTATGATATGGTGGAAGTCAAAATCCGTGTCCGCAGCAATAGTACATATACATTCGATGCCGTCCAAGTGAAGAGGGTACCAATGGGCAGTTTCTATGAGTATGATGACCGTGGGAACATTCTCACAAACATCGTACAGGAAGCGACTTCAAACGCATCCTACACAGCTTCGGACAGTATCGGTACCGCAAGCAATGTAGCGGATGGGACTTTTTCGCCGACCTCGACGCTGTTCAATTATCTCTATGATGAAAAGGGAAATTTGACCGAAGTGCAAGCCGCCTATGGAACACAAGTCAAAAATCAATACAACTCAAATAATCAACTTCTTTCGACGACTCTCGTCTGGGAGGCATCGGACGATATTCAAAAACCATCAATCCTGACATCTTCAACCTATACTAGCGCAGGGCTCTTGGCAACACAGACAAACGACAGCGGCTACACTTCATCATTCGTCTTCAATGCAGATACGGGTCAACTGGATTCTACGACCGATCCAACAGGAACGACGACTTCTCCCGAATATAACGTTATGGGCAAGGCAAGTTCGATAGAAGTGGCAAAAAACGGGAGTTCCGTCAGTGCTTCTTATACCTATGACGCACGTAAGAGTTTGAATACTGTAAGAGCGCCTAATGGGGATGTCTATAAGTATAATTACAACACTTGGAATCGCATCGTTAGCATTGCTGTCGGACGAGCTGGACAGCCGACGACCAATACATTTTTCACCTATGAATACCAAAACCAGTCGACACCGACGGCAGTACAGACGGGAAACATCACGAAAGTGACCTATGGAATCAACGGTGATTCCTACACATTCACGTATAATGCGATCAATCAGATTACTGCTGTAAACTATATCGTCGCAGGAGGCACGACGCCAGTTGCCAAATACGGATTTACCTATGATGACATGGGAAGAATCCTTTCGTCGACAACATATCTTTCGGATTATGCGAGCCAAACCGATTTTTCCTATAATCCTCAAGGCCAACTGACTGAGAAAAATGAAGAAGGCGAATACGTCATTGGCTATAGATATGACAACCTAGAAAGTGTCATCCAAAGAAAATATGATTTTGCCGGTAATGTCAGTTATGTCTCAATGGACCCAGTCTACCGCTCTGACGGGATGAATCCGCAGGCGGTCTATGCGACGTTCCAAAAATCCCCTAGCTACTTAACCGGATTTTTGAACAGGCTCGCTGTTGACACTCAGACGCACCAGACGACCGACGTGCGAAGCGCTGATCTAATCACTTTCGTGAATACTCCCTTTAACAAGGAGCCACAGTTTCAAATATCGCCGCTTTCTGGTCTTAACATAGCGACTGGTACTTTCAACGCGATTCCTTGTGTTCTATTCAATCAAATTAGCGACCGTCTCGCTTATCAAACTAACACAAATCATGACGGACAACCGCGCGGAACGATTGCCTTTTGGTTCAACATCAGCGGGTTCTCTGCCGGAAAGTGCATTTTCTCGACCATGGCTGATAACGGTGCCTACATCGCCGTCTATTTGGACTCATACCGACGTTTGGTTTTAAAACTCCGTAACGACAGTGGCACTATCATTGAAAACGTAATCGTAAGCGATACTGGTTTTGCGGACGGACACTGGAACTTTTTCTCGCTTTCTTGGATAAACGCCGATGGGCTAGGAACAGATTCCACGTGCCTATATGAAATGAGGTTGAACGCGGAATATAAGGCCTTTACTAAGTCCGACCCGCGATATTTTGTCGCAAACGGAGAACCGGCCACGCTTTTCATTGGTTGCTTTATCGACGACGAAAAAACCCAAGTGGACAGGATTGACGGTTCGGTGACTGCCATTCTCGTGTCAAAAGATTGTCATGTCAGCAAAGAAGAGGTTGGCCAATTTTATTTGGCGACGAATGAATACATCTTTGCCAATGCTTTCGTGAATCAACAGTCAGGAGCGGTTCAGGCAGGAGCAACAAACGTCTACTCGGAAAACCCTACGTTCCTTTCAACATATGAAATCATTCCATTGAACGCGACGTTGCTTGGTTTTTCTGGTAAAACCCCGAAATACATGACGCTCCGAAAGACCGCGGAATTCGACCGAGACCGTACCTTCAATTTCAACGCTTCCATTCGCCGTTACGCCTATATGGCCGATGGGGCAGAACTCGTTTACGATTTTGCCGCCCAGAATAGCGGCTTCATCGGCATGAAAGTCTTCGTCACTGGAGAAGGCACCAAGCAATACCTTTTCGAAAACGTCGATGCTAATCAAAGGAAGATAGGGCTTTACCGTGCGGCCGATACGTCGGGCAATGAGCACCTGCTGTTTATCGAAATCAATGGGACAATCATTGATACGGCAATCTACCTTGAGAATAATTCTTGGACTCCAATCGGTTTCACCTGGTCGCGGACCGTCATCAGTGGATCAATTGAGACATATACTTATCAGGTGCGTCTAGTCGTCTATAACGATGATGATCCTCAAGATCCGTTCGTTTTCGAGGCGACTCTTCCATTCAGCACAACGCTCGGTAGTATGCTGACCTCGGTTGGCCGTGCCCGGGTGGGGCGGCAGGTTTCCACCGGGCTTGTGGATACTGTGACTGTCTACGATCCTCTTTACGGGCAGGTTGAGATGCTTGTCTACCGCAATGCTTTCCTTGCTCAGGCTACAATCGAGAGCCTTTGGGAAGACATGAAGGTGAAGACGGTCTCGAACCAGTATGACGTGTTCGGACGTCTCTGCTACCATTCCTCCGGAAATAGTGCTTCAAGTGGCCCACTTTACCAAACCTATGCCTATGCAGTGAATGAGCTAGACGACACGAAAACATCCACGCGGGTTGGTTCGGAAACATTCAATTTTGCGACGACTTCACAGAACTTCACGCATACATATGGGTATGATGGAAACGGCAATGCGGTGTCGGTTGCGGAAGGCGCGGCATCAACCACATACCAGTACGATTACCGTGGCTATCTGACACAGGAAAACGGGCCCGCGGCTGCATTTAAGTATGAATATGATTCAAACGGGAACATCACCTACAAGAAAAACCTCGACGGAACGGTCGTGAAGCACTTCACATATGCCACGACAGGCCCCTCTTCTGACCGTCTCATCCAAGTCGGGGCAGATCAGATTACCTATGATAGCCATTCATTCGGGAATCCAATCCGCTGCGCGACT